>JAEEGG010009825.1_pt1 | contig 21319 bp, 15 predicted proteins | sample 9134161 | NCBI WGS metagenome assembly JAEEGG01 (sample SAMN16246543, study PRJNA631951) | gut metagenome | biome: gut microbiome; feature: rumen; material: CR-attached | host: Bos | place: Iran: Karaj | collected 2018-10
ATGTTCCGTCTCGGCATACCGAACAACGAAATCGCGAACTCACTTTCCGAGGGCTATGTCGCGGCATTGCTCGGCAGCGGCATGACGGACTGGACCGAGCAGCTCGCCGAGTCGCGCGCCGGGCTTCGTGCGAAGGGCGTTGAGACGCTTCTGAAGAAGAACCTCAAGTCTGCTTTCGCGGCGGTCCCGCACGAGTGGAAGATCGAGAGCGAGAGGGAGGCGAAGCGCTACTTCCTTTTGTTCATGAAGCTGATCGGCTCGGAGATCTCCGGCGAGCGGCAGAGCGCTCGCGGAAGGGCGGACGCGATACTGAAGGACAAGAGCGGCGTTTACGTCTTCGAGTTCAAGTACGGCAAGACTGCGGCGGAGGCGCTCCAGCAGGCCCGGACGAAGGACTACGCTGGCCCCTGGCTCGACGGAGCGCCGCTGGTCTTCTACGTGGGCGTAAACTACGACCCCGCGAAGCGCGGAATCGACGACCCGCTGGTCGAGCCGGCGTAAGGCCGCTGTATAGGTCCATCGCGGAGCGATGGACCCCCTGTAATTCGATTGTAACCGAAGGTGGCCAAAACGCCGCGCCCAAATGGGGGATGTCGGAATCGGCAGAAAATTGGTATCATGGATTTGTAATTAAAGCAAAGAAGGACTGAACTTATGAGCATTAACGCTAAATCCGTTAAAGTTTTGGCGACGGCAGCATTCGCCATTCCTATGTTCGTATTTGCAGAGCACGACTGGCAGGGCGTGTCGTTGGATGAATCGTCACAGGCCTATTTGACCAGCATCGGATCCAATTGGTATCCGGACGATGTTCCAAACGGCGACTCGCTTCGGTTCATGAAGGGCGGCACGACTGTCACGTTCGACAGCATGATCAATGCGTCTGGCTACGTCTGGACTGGTGCGGCTAACGGTGAATTCACAGGTGGCGACGGCGAGGACCTGTGGTGCGTTTGGCAGTCCCTTGGCGGGAGCGCCGACTACGGCATTTCGGCAAACTGCAAGCTGGCGGTAAGCGACGCAGCGAATCAGCGGGGCAATCTTTGGATCAAGAGCGGCACATACACATTCAGCAACCTTGACTGGGGCCTCGGCAACGCCCCGGCTAAGATAAAAATAGACGGAGGCGCACTGAATGGCGGCACGGGCATATCCACACTTAGCGGCAAGCCAGAGGCGGTGCTGGATATCGGCGGCAACGCAACGTTTGACACCGACGCCGAGTTCGTCGTCGGATCTGTTACAGACTCAACAGGCATTGTCTATCAGACAGGCGGAACATTTACCCCGAAGAAGTTCTGGGTGGGGTCACGCTATGATTACGGTCAAAAGGCCTTTGGCCGGTATGTAATGACCGGCGGTTCGATTACGACGGACAGCGGCCAGGATTTTGTTGTTGGCGGACAGGATTACTCCACGGGCGTTGTCGAGGTCGTCAGCGGCACAATAAACGTCGGAGGCAATCTCTTGGTGCCGTGGGGCGGGAATTCCACGGGCCGCATGACAGTCGGCGATGGCGCGGAGGTGCAGTGCGGCAATTTCAGGCTGTGTGACAACAATGGGGGAGATGGCGAATATACGCAGAACGGCGGGAAGATGACGGTGAGGTCTGCGGCGACGATAGCGAACACTGCCAGCCAGGCCGTGGCCACGATCAATGGCGGAGAGCTCTCGGCGAGCGGGAATATCAATGTCGCTACGGCGGCTGGCGGCGACGGAACACTTGTATTAACGGGCGGAACATTGAGTTCTGGGGCATGGGTCTGCATCGGCGCAGGCGGAAACGGATACTATGTGCAGAAAGGCGGGACATTTAACATTACCCAGGCGTTCATCTCGGGTCAGGGCTCGAACAAGTCAGCAGCATCATACAGCATCATTTCAAACGGAACGCTGAATGCGAGCCAGCTTTTTATCGCAGAGAACAGCACCTCAAGCGACATGACTATCGAGGGCGGAACGGTCGCAATTTCGAGCACGGCCTACATTTCCAAGAATTCATCAGAAGGCAGGGGCAGGTTGACGATGAACGGCGGACGCCTCACAATCGGCGCCGAGACGTATATTGCAAACGCCGATAATTCAACTGCGCTAGTCACCCTGAACGGCGGCGACCTGGAGACAACCGCGGCAAAGAAGTTCTATGTCGGCAAGGGCGTGGGTTCAAAAGGCGAAATTGTGGTGGACGGAGGACACCTTAAGGTGAACAACGAAATTCACCTTGCGCCGTCGTCGGGATCGACAGGCATTGTCCATGTGACGAGCGGAACGATCACCAATACGAGCTGGCTGGTGCTTGGCATAAACGATGCCTATCATGAATCGACGTTGCGCATTGACGGCGGCGAGGTGTACAACCAAGGCAATGTAACACTCGGCTCTTCGATGGGCAACGGTTCCAAAGACAATCTTGTCGTCGCCGGGACGGGCGTGCTGCGTACAACGGGAAACATATACATCGCAGAAGGTCATACGCACGATGCCTCAAATCCTGCGGAGGCAACGGTCACTGTGGATGGCGGGCTCGTGGACAATTCCGCTGGCGAGACGCAGTTTTTCATGGGCAACAGCATCGCGGGGACTACGGGAACACTCAACCTCAATGCTGGTGAGTATATAACGAAGCAGATACAGTATGGGAATGGAGCTGGCACGGCCAAGGTCAATTTCGGTGGTGGAAAGCTCAAGGCTGCCTCAGGGGCCGATTCGTACATAATCTGGGCCAACGACTCAGCCCAGATGTCCGCATCACTAGTGGAGGACACCACTTCGACGATTGACACCTCTTCGCAGAACTTGACGATTAATGTTCCGATAGACGGAGCTGGAAATCTTGTCGTCACCGGAGGTGGAACGCTCGCTCTTGGTGCTGGAATGACCTACACAGGAACCACCGCAGTTGAAGCAGGAACAACCCTTTCCCTGGGCGACGCATCGGCAACCACATCGCGACTGATACTTAGGGGCGGCAGCGTCTCGGCTCCGGCGAACTTCAGCGTCGCCGAGGTGGAACTTGCCTCGGGCGGTGAAGTCTCGCTTCCGTCTTGGTACACGACGAGCATGAAGCTGATCATAAGCGGCAATACGATGCTTGTTGTGCCGGAAGGTACGGAGCTGGGCGATGTCGAGTTCAGGGACAACGGCAAGATCGTATACACGCTTTCGACCTACACGGCAGGCGAGACGGCTAGTGTCGCCACAATTGGAACGGTTACTTATCCTGAAAGCGAGACAATCGCCGAACATATCTACATCTCGGTAGACGGCGTTCACATGGCGACGGTAGCGGATACGAACGGAGCCCTTACTGCAGCGCCGCGCGAGGTAGAGTGGATCGGCAACGGCACTGTTGATTACTCCGACGGCACGCAGTGGCAGGGTGGATCGCTTACGGGCTTTGACATTGCAGTCCTTGGCAAGGATGCAACAGTTTCAAGCGCGCACCCAGCAATGAAACTGACTGGTGGAGCGACCGTTGCAGTCGCGCAGGAAGTGACAATCGACGCACTTGCCATCGGTGCCGGCGGCGGTTCTATCAATACGGGCAGCTACGGCGTGACGATTGTGAATGTAAAGAGCGTTGAAGGGACTCTTGGTTTCTCCGGTACTGGTACTGCGACGATAAGCGCGGCACCTGCTGTGCCGGTTGGGCTTGCTTTGTCCGGCACTGTGGTCGCGACAGTCCCGTATGCGACTAAGTTCAGCTCGCTGTCGTTCGCCGCAAGAAATCTTCTGTTTGTCGATGTGTCGGGATTGAGCGAGGCAACGACACTTGAGACGCCATGCCCCATCTCTTTGCCTCAGGGCTATTCCGATCCGAACTGGTTTATCGCGCCCAAAGGCAAACGTGTCGTCTTTGACTACAATTATGACAACGGAATCAAGCTTACGTCAATGCATCCTGCAGCCGAGGGCGAGAGCGTGGTGGCCGTGTTCCTCGGCTCTGGCAGCGGCACGGGTGAGTGGCGTACGAGCGGACATTGGTTGCTTGGAACAGCGCCAACGAGTGTCGATACAGCGGTGTTGCCCTTCAGCGGAACAGTCAACATGATAAGCGGCGGCAACCAGACGGCAAGCAACGTGGTGATCAAAACGTCGCATGTAAAGTTCAACAGCACCAACGGCTGGCCGAGCTTTGGCGCCGAGGAAATCATCGGCATTGAAGGCGCGACACTTGAACTCCAGACCGTGGGTCTCAAGCCCGCCTCGGGAAAGACGATGAAGGTATATGTGGACTGCGACTGTGTGGCCACCAACCCCGACCAGGATACCTGGTTCGACGGCAACGATGCCGACAGCCGCCTCGAAATGCACGGCAACATCTGCGCCACCAACTCCCCCTTCCGCCTGAACGGCCATACCGACATCTACGGCAAACTCATTGCAAACCGTCCCCTTGGCGACGACAACTACATCTCCGGCGGCGTCACCTTCCAGCCCGGTTCGGAACTGATAATCGGTGAAAACGGCGAAGTGAAAATCACCGGCTCGAACACGTTCCAGGGCAACGTCACCGTCAACGGCGTGCTGCAAAACCGCTCCAACGGCACAACCTTCTCCGCCGGGACGGTTCTGAGCGGCTCGGGGACGCTGGACTTCTCCCACAGCGCGAATTTCGCGGCGAATATTTCGGGCGCTTTGACTATCAACCTCACCGGTTTTGGCAAGAATGGCGAAGGGCAAACGTATTTCAGGGGCGACAACAGCGCATTCACCGGGTATTTGAACTCCTCTAGTCCCTACCACAACCCGTATTTCGCCGCCGCCTCGGCCGGCAGTGCACAGGCGCGCTTCAACTTCGTGGGCGACGTGCGCACAAAGTTCGCCGAAGGCGTAATCAAATTCGGCGAGGCGAAATTCACGAAAAACGACTGGTGCGTGTGCTACATAGACGATGCCACGGGGCCTGTCGTATTCGAGATTGGCGCGCTTTCCACTGGCGAGGACACGATCGGCGCGGGCTACTCCTTCGGCTCCAACAAAGACAAGCTCACCATCCGTAAGGTCGGCACGGGGCTTCTTTCCACCTGGGGCGACCAGTATCAGCACCTCGAAGTAAAGTCCGGCACCGTTGCTATGAAAGACAATCACGGGCCATCTAGCACCTTCATTTGGACTGGCGGAACGCTGCGCTTCGACACGGCGTACAGCTGGGATCCGACCCCGCGCTTCGACTGCGCAAATTCCACTGTCGTCGATATTGATACTGCCGGTCACGACTTCACATGGGGAACGGCCTTGACGGATAATGTCGGCATTACAAAGCGTGGCGACGGCGTTCTTACGCTTACGGGTGCGCATACCTACACGGGCAATACGACTGTCTTAGGTGGAACGCTCGTGCTCCCGCTGAACACGTCCGTAGGCACGCTTACAGTAGCGGACGGCGCGACGCTTGCAGTCGATGGCAGTTCGCTTGTTGTTGCCGAAAACACACCCTATGAAATCCTCACTGGCTCTGCGGATTCCGCATCGACTGCAAGGATACGGGTCGCCAATTCGGACTGGGATTGGACCACATCGTCCGCAGATGGCAAGATATCCGCCACGGCGGAGGCCTGGGGAGATGTGCCGAACGTGTGGGTCGGCGGAGAAGAAGGGTACTGGAAGGATGGCGTGAACTGGAGCCGCAACATAGCTCCACTGGCGACGCATACTGCCAAGTTCACATCGAGCGCGCTTGTATATCTCGACGGAGACAAGAGCATCGCTACGCTCGACGCGGAAACTGGCGCTCGCGTGCTTTTCAAGTCTGCAAGCGGCGACAGGACCCTCCGACCCCAGGCCATGACCGGATCAGGTACCGTCGCACTGCATCACGTGGGCATAATTCCGTCTGTAGCCATGACCATCCCCGATACGCTGACTCTCGAGATCGTGAAGGTCAACGACGGCAACACAATCGACAGTTGGCTTGAGGGAGATACGGCAGAAACGGCGCTTACAATCAACGCTCCGATTGTCGGCGACGGCTATATAATCTTTCGCGACCACGTTGTCCTCGCTGGCGACAACTCCGGCTTCACGGGCAAAGTGCTGAGGGACGCGAATGGCACGCTTGCATTCACAAATACGAAAAGCGGTTCTGCCGCCGCCGCGTGGGAATTCCAGGGCGACATAAACACGTCAGCCATAACAGGGGGAACGCTGAGCTTCGGCTCGCTTACCCTTAGCGGACAGAAGTGCTGGTATCAGAATTCCAGCAGCTCCATGACGATTGAAATCGGGGCGCTCGGACAGGACATGCAGTTCGGCGGGAATTTCTTCTTCGGAGCAGAATACTACGACACTGGCACGAATCCCGAAAACGTGACGCTGAAGGTCGTCGGCGGGAAATTGACCTATGCGAGCTACGGCATGCGCAAGATAGAGGTTGATGGCGGAGAATTGGTTCTCGCCGCGCCGACGCACGGCGATGGACACTGGACGAGCTACCGCGACAACCGCGCAGGATACCAGATAGACTCGCTGGTCGTTCGAAGCGGTGCAGCGCTCTCTGGCAGCAATGGCGACCAAAAGATACTATCGGCGACGTTCGGCAATGGGTCGATACTCAAGACGACGCTCAAGAAGACGTCCGAGACTGTCGGCGAGACGACTGTGACGACATACACAGCTTCTCCGGTGCCTGCGGTTGAGGGAACGGTTGACGTCTCGGGAATCCATGTCCAGGTGGCAAACCCCGAGTTCGTAAACGACGACATTATGTCCGGGGAAGACGAGGCTGCAAAGTCGGCGCTTGCATCGACGGTGTTCCCGCTTCTTGAGGCTGGTGCGGTCTCCGGCAAGGCGACGCTCGACTCTGAACTTACGGGGCTCGGGACGAAAGTCTGGAGGACGTGCAATTCGGCGACTTCTCTGGGGCTTTGTTGCCGCAACGCAAAGTTCGTTTTCCTAGTCAGGTGACGTCGTGTCTCTGTGCGCGTCCCTAGTAGCCATTGCGGATTTTCGCCACGAAAATTTCGCAATGGCTATTGCTTTCGTCCGCTGGTTATGCTAAGATTCAGGTGTGATGACTTTGCGAGCGACAACGGCTGCCATCTTGCTGGCCGCAGGCCTTTCCGCCTATGGCGAGAAGGCCTATGTCTTTTCGTACTTCAACGACATTCCGTTCGGAGGCCGCCGCGGAGAGGCGGCGGGACTCAGGCTCGCGACGTCGCCGGATGCGAAGCGCTGGACGGTCGTGAACGAGGGACGGCCGGTGCTCGTTCCGGAAGTCGGCAAGGACCGGCTCATGCGCGACCCGTCTATCTGCCGCGGGCCGGACGGCACCTTCCATCTCGTCTGGACGCTCAGCTGGTATTCGAATTCCATCGGGTACGCCTCCTCGCGCGACCTGATACACTGGTCCGAGCAGCGCGAAATACCGGTCATGGAGGGCGTCCCGGAGACGCGCAACTGCTGGGCGCCGGAGGTGACGTACAATCCCGACGACGGACTCTTCTACGTCTACTGGTCTTCGACCGTCACAGGAAGGCACACTCCGATTCCCGACATGCACAGAAAGGAAGCCGGGCTCAACCACCGCACCTACCTCTCGACTACGCGCGACTTCACGGTGTTCTCCCCTCCGAGGCTCTGGTTCAACCCCGACTTCAGCACGATCGACGCCTTCGCCCTGCGCGATCCGAAGGACGGCAGCTGGATTCTCTTCGCCAAGAACGAGAACCACACGCCGGTGCAGAAGAACATCGTTGTCGCGTTCTCTGAGAGCCTTGCGGACGGATTCCACGAGCCGGTGTCGGGTCCGATAACGGACCACATCACCGAGGGACCCACCGCGTTCTTCATCGGCGACGACCTGTATCTCTTCTACGAGAACTACCGCAGCCACTTCTACGGCGCGATGGTGAGCAGAGACCGCGGCAGGACGTGGACGGACGTGACAGCGGAGATCGAATTCCCGCGCGACATCAGGCACGGCACGGTCTTCGAGGTTGACGCCGGAATCGCCGCCTCGCTGCACCGGCCCGGACGCTTCGGGCAGGACGCGAAGCCGGAGAAGCCTGCCGATGCAGTGTCCGACATGACGATGCTCAGCCTGAAGATGTCGGCGGAGAAGATGAACGGACTCGGCGAGCGCATCCGCTTCACGGGCGAGGTGAAGGACGTGGTGCGGGGTGCGGACACCGTGCAGATGGTTCTCGACGACTGGCATGGTTCGCTTGTGGCAACGATTCCGCTGCCGGTCCGTGCGAAGGTGCCGCGGGAATGGGGCGTCGGAGCGCGCCTCTGCGTCTGCGGCACGCTCTCGTTCCGCTATCCGGAGTGCGACGACTTTCGCATCGCCGTCGCCAAGCGCGACGACGTGCAGGTGCTTCGCGCTCCCGCCTGGTGGACTCCAGTGCGCCTTGCCGCCGCAATCACGCTTGTGGCGCTCCTTTTCCTCGCGATACTCGGATGGGCGCTCCTGCTGCGCCACCAGAAGGCGGCCGAACTGAAGGTGCACGATGCAGTTCAGAAGGAGCGGCTGCGTCTCTCCAGCGACCTGCACGACGGCTACCAGCAGCTCCTCGCGGGGTGCATGTTCCGCCTCACCGCCGCGATGACGCTCGGCGAGAAGTTGAGGAACGGAGGAAGCCCCGCGCTGTGGCGCAAGGTGGACGAGCAGTTCGACGGACTCCGCTCCTCGCTCACGCATGCGCAGGAGGAGCTTCGCGCGGCGCTTTGGACGATGAAGGAGGAGGCGGAGGGCCCTGCGGCCATCGGCGATCTCTTCCGCTACGCGGCGTCGAGGCTTCCGCAGTGGGAGGGGATCGTCTCCTTCGAGACGGAGGGCGAGGAGTCGCCGATCTCCCGCCGCTATGCTGGCGCTCTGCTGATGATCCTGCAGGAGGCGGTCGGAAATGCGCTCCGGCACGGAAGGGCTAAGCACGTGAAGGTGCGCGTAGTCTTCGGCAGGAAGGGGCTCGCGATGATCGTCAAGGACGACGGATGCGGCTTCGACGTGGCGGCTTCCGGCGGGGCGCCGGGCGTGCACCTCGGGCTCAAGAGCATGCAGTCGCGCGCGGAGAACATCGGCGGAAGGTTCGCGGTGCGTTCCACACCCGGGAGCGGAACTGAAGTAAAAGTAGTGCTGGAGGCGTAAAATGATAAAGGTAATGATAGTGGACGACCATCCGGTCGTGAGGAACGGACTCGAGGCCATGCTCTCGGTCGAGGAGGACATGGAGGTCGTCGCGGCTGTCGAAGGCGGCGACGCGGCGGTCGCGTGGTGCGCGGAGAACGCGCGGAACCTCCCGGACGTGGTCGTTGCCGACGTGCATATGCCAAAGGGGGACGGATTCGGCATGCTGTCCGCGCTGAGGAACGCCCACCACGGCGTCCGCGTGCTGCTTCTCGCCGGGATGCCGCTGAAGGACGAGGAGACGCGTGCGAGGGAGGACGGAGCGCGCGGGTATCTTCCGAAGAGCCTCGACGGACGCGAGCTGGTCAAGTTCATACGGAGGATCGCGAAGACGGATTCCGGCTTCGAGGCCAACGCCTACGAGCAGAACACGGGCGTACTGTCCGACAAGGAGCTGACGGTCCTGCAGTACGCGAGCGAGGGGAAGACGCGCGACGAGATAGCCGTGATAGTCGGCATCAGCCCGGAGACGGTGAAGACCCACCTCAAGCACATCATGGAGAAGTTGAACACCGTGAACACCGCCGCGTCCGTTGCGCGCGGCTTTGAACTCGGCCTTCTGCGCGCATAAGGCAAAGTCAAAATACCCCATTGACTGCGGCGCACAGGTTTTGATATACTATCTACCTACAAGTCACAGGCCAGGTTAGCACAGTTGGTAGTGCGGCTCATTCGTAATGAGCAGGTCGGGGGTTCGAATCCCTTACCTGGCTCCACAGATGGCGGGAGTAGATCAATTGGTTAGATCAACAGATTGTGATTCTGTGGGTTGCGGGTTCGAGTCCCGTCTCCTGCCCCAGGCGAGAAACTTAGGGATTGGGGTAAAGAGATGACAGTTGTGCAGTCGCTGATCGATTTGCAGGAAGTCGACGGACGCATTCGCGAGCTCGAGCTCGAGCTCAAGGATCTTCCCCGCCGCAAGGCGCTTGAGACGGCCCGTCTTTCGGGCGTTTCGGCCGATCTTCAGGCGGCAAAGGCGAGCCAGGAGTACGCTGCCCAGCGCGTGAAGGGCTTCGAGGAGGACGCGAAGGAGCTTCGCGAGAAGATCCAGCAGCTCAAGACGACGCAGATGGGGCTCAAGTCGAACAAGGAGTACCAGCAGTACTCGGTGCAGATCGACCTTGTCTCCCACGACCTCGAGACGACGGAGAACAACCAGCTCGCGGCGATGGAGCATCTGCCTTCCGCCGAGGCGCGCATAGCCGACGCGCAGGCGAAGTTCGACCGCGAGGCGGGCGGCGTGAAGGCGTTCTGCGACGAGATCGACGAGCGAATCGCGAATGTGACTGCGGCTCTCGCGGAGGCGCAGAAGGAGCGCGCCGAGAAGGCGAAGCTCGTCACAGATCCCAGGTACATGCTCTACTACGAGCGCCTCAGGACCAAGCGCTGGCCCGTGGTGGTCGCGCTTACGCACGAAGGTGTTTGCGACGGGTGTCATCTCGTCCAGCCGCCGAGCGTCTCGCAGATGGTCGACGCGAACGAGAAGCTGGGCGAGGCCGGAAGGCCCCAGAACATCGTCGCGTGCACGATGTGCGGACGCATCCTGTACCGCTGATCTTTGAAATTTCTCCTGAAGTGACGCGCGAGTGACCGGTCGCTGCCGCAAGGCAGAGGAAAGTCCGGACTCCGCAGGGCAGAGGGTCCGCTTGTCAAGGGCGGAAGGCGCGCGGCAATCGCGCGCGATGGAAAGTGCCACAGAAAACAGACAACGGATAGTCTGGCGAGCAAGCGAGCGAAGGCGTATGCCGAAGGGAGCGAACGAGCCAGTTCCGAAATGGTGAAAAGGCGGTGTAAGAGACCACCGGCGCGGCTGAAACGACGCGCGCATGGCAAACCCCCCTCGGAGCAAGATCAAATAGGGAGTCGAACGGGCGGCCCGTCCGGCTGGCATCGCGCGAGCGGAGCCATTAGACTTCGGGTTGATTGCTCAGATGAATGATCGGAGTCTTCCGCAAGGGAGATGAACAGAATCCGGCTTATTCGCCGCGCGCCACTTCAGGAGAACCCTCTTCTCGCTACCCTCAATTATGCTATAATATCACCATGGACAACGCGAGAACGATAAAAGTTCCCACAACGGGGATATTCGACTTCGAGAGGCTCGTTACGAGCGAGAAGGGCAAGTACGTCGACAAGACGGCGCTCCTCTACGAGATGTGCGGCGATGTCGACCAGCAGCTCTTCATCTCTCGTCCGCGCCGTTTCGGGAAGTCGCTCATGCTCTCCACGCTCAAGGCGATGTTCGAGGGACGCCGCGAACTCTTCAAGGGGCTCGCCATAGACTCGCTTCCGTGGGAGGGATGGAAGACGCCGACGCCTGTGTATAGCTTTACGATGTCGAGCGCGAACGGCGAGACGTATGAGGAGTTTTGCATGGCGCTTCAAGGTCTGGTGAAGGGTCTTTGCGCCGAAGCTGGGTTTGCATACGACATCGGAAAAACCACATCCGGAAATTTCGACGACTTTCTCCAGGCTGCGGCCGCGAAGTCGCCGACGAAGCAGATCGTCGTCCTCATCGACGAATACGACGAGCCGGTGGCGAAGTTCTTAGATGACCTGCCGACGCTCAACAAGGTGCGTTCGGTCCTTCACGACTTCTACGAGAAACTGAAGGTCAATTCGGGGGCGATACGGTTCCTTCTCCTCACGGGTGTGACGAAACTGACGAAGCTCTCGATCTTCTCCGGACTGAACCACCTCACAGACCTCACGATGGATCCGCGCTTCGCGACGCTACTTGGCTACACGCCGGAGGAGATGGATGGCCCCCTGCGCGAGAACATCGAGGTGTTCGCGGAGAAGAACAACATGGACTTCGATGCCGCAAAGAAAGCGCTCCTTTCGTGGTACGACGGATACCGCTTCTCGCCCGACTCCGAAGCGAAGGTCGGCAATCCCGTTTCCATCGGCAAGTCGCTCGCAACCGGGCGTCTCGCCAACTACTGGGAGGCGACTGGACACGCCACGATCATCGTGAACCGCATCAGGGCGGCGGAGAAGATTCCGGCGGACCTGAACGGACTTGCGGCGACGCGCACCCAGCTGGACGTCTGCGCGGCGGAGACGATGCCGCTTCCGGCGCTCCTCTATCAAGGCGGATACCTCACGCTTTCCGAGGTGATCGACTCGAATACATTCCGACTCGGCATACCGAACATGGAAATCGCGAACTCCCTTGCCGAGGGATATGTCTCGTCGATCCTTGACAAGGGGATGACCGACTGGACGGAGCAGCTTGTGGAGGCGCGGGAGGGAATGCTTTCGCGCGGCGTTGATGCGATTCTTAAAAAGAACCTTAAGGCCGCGTTCGCGGCGGTTCCGCACGAATGGCACATCGGTGACGAGAAGGAGGCGAAGCGCTACTTTCTCCTTTTCATGAAGCTCATAGGCGCGGACATCTCTGGCGAGCGTCAGAGCGCGCGCGGGAGGGCGGACGCCGTTCTCCAGGACAAGACGGGCACTTATGTCTTTGAGTTCAAGTACGGAAAGACGCCCAAGGAGGCGCTAGACCAGGCGCGGACGAAGGAGTACGGAAATCCCTGGCTCGACACGACGCTCCCGGTGTTCTACGTGGGCGTAAACTACAATCCCGAAAAGCGCGGCATTGACGATCCGCTCGTCTCTATACCCCATGTGGGGTAAAAAATAAAAAAATATTAATTCGCCCCCTTGACAATCTCCCCCGTATGGGGTAGAATATGTGGCGTAAACTCTTTTAAGGAGGATTAGATGAAAGCTAAAACGATAGTCGGACTGATGGCTTGCGCAGTGCTTGTTCCTGCGTTCGCCGATACAACGCCCATCGACAATAACAAACCGACCACCAACGATTGGTTCAGCACGTCGGTTCCGGGCTCTACGATTTATGCGTCTGGCGCGGCTTGGGCGACAGGAGTCTCAGTCACGCCTCCCACGGTCGACGCGACAGCGCACGTGCTGGTGATTGATGCTGATACAACTAAGCCCGCCACGCTGACACCGACAGTTGTTGATGCGGATAAGAAGGGATCTCTCGGAGTCGTGACGATCGCCTCGAAAGCGTACCTCGCACCGAGCGCAATAGCCGATCTTCCACAAGCAACTGCACTAGGTGCTGCGCAGGTAGGTTTCGCCGTCGCGACGGAAACTGTTAGCGAGACTACGACCACAAATTTCTACGCGTACACGAAAACTTCCACCAGCGGAGTGTGGACAAAGCTCAAGGGTGCCAATCCTCCCTCAACTGAGACGGATACCGAATTCACGATTGTCTTGAACTACAATACGAGCAAGGTGGCTTTCATGGTCGGTTCGACCACGCTTTCCGTTGCAGTGGCTTCGGATGCGGGTGCAGTTGACGCGACCGAACTGTCATTCACGCCTGCCGAAGCGATGATTTCCGATGTTGCGGCAATCGGCAGCGGCACTATCACTTCGATCGACGCCAAGTTCGAGAAAGCGGTTGCGGTAAAGGGCAATACCAAGTATGCTACTATCGCGGAGGCCTACAATAGCACAGAGACGGGTGATGTTGTCACATGGAACTCCTCGACCGGGGAGGCGGAAACGGGCGATGCGGCTTATGCGCCCAACGGTCTCACGAAGGCTGTCTGCATGGCGCTCAACATGCCGACGGATGACGCGACCGCAAAGATTGCGCTCCGCCCTGCCAATAAGAAGGTTGCGAACAAGATTACTCTTGCAACAGCGGTCAATCCAGTTGACAACGTAACTGTTGCATTCGCCGTCACAACCAAGTCTGGAACAGCAGCTGGTTCGACGTCGTATCCAGCGGATGCCATTGAACTCCCGCTTGGAACGGGTACATACACTGTCACACCCACCGTCAGCGGCAAGTGAAACTCTTATAAAGGAACCAAACAATGAAAAAGACTATCGCTGCTCTTTTCGCGGTTGCCGCCACGGCGGCCTTCGCCGGCGCGAACGATCTGCTGATCATGTTCTCGACTCCCGGCGTTGACAAGTACGCCGACGGCACAACGGTTCTCGACGGCGAGTCGTATGCTCTCGTCTGGACGCCAACCGAGGGTGCGCAGGAGACGGTTCTCTCCGTTCCGCTCGCCAAGGACGGCAAGTGCCCGCCCGTTCTCTTCGTCGTCGACGAGAACGACGCGCCCAAGTACAAGAACGGAACCTGGGGTGTTTTCCTTCTCGACTCTCGCGACTTCGCGAAGGACGCGACAGGCAAGACGCTCGCCGCGCTTGACGAGAAGGGCCAGCCGAAGGTCGTGAACGTGAAGGCGTCCGTTGCGGACGGACTCGCCAAGTCCAGCGGCTTTGAGAGCGCTGTTGCCTCTCAGGGAGTTTCCGCAGGCGGGTACGATCTCGAGGGCGCAAACATTCCGAAGCCGGTCGTCTCCGGCATCAAGGTTGTCGGCGCGAATGTGATCGTCACGGTAAAGAACACGGTTCCGTTCGTCGGCTACACGCTCCAGGCGGGCAGCGACGTGTCGAACTTCGCGGTTCCCGAAGGTGCTTCCAGCGCGGCTGGCAGCGCGTCCGACGAGATCAACCTGGTCGCTCCCAAGAAGGAAGGCGCCCAGTTCTTCAAGGTTTCCACAATCAAGTAAGGAACGGAGGCTAAGAAATGAAAAAGCTTCTCTCAATTGCAATGGCTTCCCTCGCGGTCGCTGCATTCGCTGACCCGCCTGCGAACACCGCGAGCCCGACCATCGGCGTCACGGCGATTACGACAACGAATAAGAATACGATTGTTGCTGTCCCGTTCACGTCTTTGGATGGTAGCGGAGATATTTCAGTAAAGGATCTTGTTTCCACGGATGGACTTTCGTTAGGAGATTGGTTGTATGTTTTTGCCAATAACACCTATACGGCATGGACGCTAACCACAGATGGCTGGACACCTGCGGCGAGCGCATCAACATCGGGAAACATAATCACAGCTGGTGCTGCCGACGCCAATCAGAAGGTTGCGGCTCCGGGTGCGATTTGGCTAGTTTTTAAGGATGCACCGACTTCGGACTCGCCGAAAACTTTCTACATATACGGAAAGTATGACACTCCGTCGATGGAGCAGACTATAGTCGCAGGCAATAATCTTGTTGCTAATCCGACGCAGTCTTCAGCATCCTTTTCGTTCAAGACAGGTAGTACCCCAGTTAAAGGCGATGTGATTATAATTCCTCATGACAATATTCCCGAACGTTATACTTATACGAATACGCGTAAGGCTCCTAATGTTTACGGGTGGTATAAGAACAATGTTTCCACAGATTTGCCCACGATCCCTGCAGGTCTTGGTTTCTGGTATGTTCGTGCGGCTGGTTCTGAGAACATTGTTATTAAATGGGGTGAATGAGAGGGATCTCAGAACAATAATCTTAAAAATATGATATAATAGGGGTTAGTATGAAATACACACTTTTAATCTTTTCTGTAGTGGCTTCAATATTGTCGGCCAAGGCGGATGTCTTGTATTGGATGGTTGGAGATGATTACGGCGAGACAGCAACAGAAGCCAAGCTGTATGCTGTCTATAGTGGTACTGATACGAGTATCAGCAAAACACCGACTGTGCTCGACACAAAGGTGCAGCCTGATATATATAATGCATGGGATGCATATGGACAGTTTGAAACCTTTTTAGGGGCCTCGGCAGGCGATGGTTGGTCGTATTACATTGAGGTTGTCATGAATGACAAAACTTATGTGAATACGCCATTAACTTATGCCGATGCTCAAACTGCAAAGTATATCTACTCGAATCCATTGACGGATCCCGTGTCTCTTTCAAATGGGCCGTTTGGTGGTGGGAATACCACCTACAACGTCCCTGAGCCGACGAGCGGGCTGCTGTTCCTCGTGGGCGGGATGCTTCTCGGGCTGCGGCGCAAGCGCCGCGTCTGAGCGTGGTTTGGTGTTCATTGTGTGTGCAAACGGCCGGGGGAAACCTCGGCCGCTTTGCGTTTGGAGCCGTCGCGCCGTGCAGAGGCGCGGCGGATATGGTATAATTCTCACAATGGGATATCTGACAGAGACGGCGGAGGGAGTGATCCTCAATGTGCGCGCGCAGCCGCGTTCCTCGAAGGCGGGGATCGACGGGCTTCTCGGCGACGCGGTGAAGGTGCGCATAAAATGCGCGCCGGTGGACGGCAAGGCCAACAAGGAGCTTGTGGAGACGCTGGCCGACGAGTTCGGCATAGCGAAGTCGTCCGTCGTCTTCAAGAGCGGCGAGACTTCGAAGCAGAAGCGGCTGCTCCTGCGCGGCGTATCCGCCGCGGACGTGGAGAGGAAGCTTAAGGGGGAAATATGACAGAAAACGCAGATTCCGTGAAGCCGAGCGGCTTCGCGCTCATTCCGTTTGCCGTGTTCGCGGCGTTCTACGTCGGGCTTTCGCTCTATGCCGACCACCTTGGCTTCGAGATGCCCTGGTACAAGGTCTCGATGCCAGTCGCGTTCGTCGTCGCGTCCGCAGTTTCCCTCATCATCGGACGCCGCCGCACGCTCGACGAGAAGGTCGAGATATATGCGCGCGGCATGGGCGAGCCGAACATCATGATCATGTGCCTCATCTTCATCCTCGCCGGAGCGTTCGCGACCATCGCGAAGGGCTCGGGGGCTGTGGATGCCGCGGTGACGATCGCGCAGTCGCTCGTCCCCGCGAAGCTCATGGTCGCTGGCGTCTTCCTCGTCTCGTGCCTCATCTCGCTCGCAATCGGCACGTCGTGCGGCACAATCGCCGCGGTGACGCCCATCGCGCTCGGATTCGCCGGTCCGCTCCAGCTCAATCCTGCGCTCCTCATGGGTGCGGTAGTGGGAGGCGCGATGTTCGGCGACAACCTGTCGATGATATCCGACACCACGATTGCCGCGACGCGCACTCAGGGCGTGAGGATGAGGGACAAGTTCCTTGCGAACGGGCTTATAGCGTCCCCTGCCGCTCTCGTTGCGCTGTTCCTCTACGCGATGTCCGGCTCCGCCGCCGGCGTTGTCGAGACGCCGGCGGTCACGTGGCAGCACGTGGTGCTCATCATGCCTTACGTACTGGTCCTTGCCCTTGCCCTCGCCGGGTTCAACGTGATGGCGCTGCTCTTCTCCGGAACGGTGCTCTCGGCGGTGATTGGCGGCGCGTTCGGCAAGTTCGCGTTCTTCGACGCGATGGACCTTCTCGGCAAGGGCACTCTCGGGATGGGCGAGACGCTCATCGTCGCGCTTCTCGCGGGAGGGCTTTTCAGGTCCGTGCAGGCGAACGGCGGCGTCTTGTGGATCACGGACAGGATCGCGAAGGTCATCCGCGGACCTCGCACATGCGAGCTCGGCGTGTTCTTCCTTGTTGCGGCGGTAAACTGCTTCACGGCGAACAACACAGTAGCGATCGTGATTGCGGGTCCGATCGCGAAGGAGTGTGCGGACAAGTTCAAGGCGGATCCGGTGCGCATCGCGTCCGTCCTTGACACCGCGTCGTGCGTCGTGCAGGGTCTCATCCCCTACGGCGCGCAGATACTTATCGCCATGGGCGTTGCGAAGGGGCTCGACATGAGTGTCGACTCGCTTGCGCTCCTAAAGTGCCTCTACTACCAGCCTCTCCTGGCGCTTGTGGTCTTTGCGTCGATGGTGTTCTCCGGACGCCGCTTCAAGTCTCCGATCCCGCACGCCAGCTGAGCGCCGCATGAAGAAGTCCGAATCAATCGCTAAAGAGCCGCTTCCCGCGGACGAGATCGGCAGGGGTTCCAGGCGCGTATGCGTGCGCATTCCGGGGACGGACCTCTGCATGAAGCGCTACCGCGACGACGACGCTGTCGGCGCGACGGTGCGGCGCGAGATCGCGCGCTGCCGCCACGACAGGCGGCGCAACACGTGCGCGCAGGAGTACGACTACCTCCAGGTGCTGAAGACTTCCCTGCCCGCGGACGTGCTGGCCGTCTTTCCGGAGACGTTCGAGCTGAGGCATGACGACGCGGCGGGGTGGCATCTTGTGGAGAGCCTGGTGCTGAACGGGGACGGATCGGTTCCGGAGCGCTTCTCGCGCACCTACCGCGCCGCGACGCCGCGCGTGCGTCAGCTTCTCTACGCCGCGTTCCGCAACCTCATGCACGCGTTCGAGGCCGCGGCGGTGAAGTTCTACGATCCGCAGAACGTAATCGTGCAGTGGCCGGGGAAGCCGCAGGAGGGCGAGGAGTTCAGGCTCAGGATCGTCGACTTCGAGCCAGCGTCGCGCACGCTGCTTCCGGTCGATTCCCTGTTCCCATTCCTGCGCCGCATGAAGCTTCGGCGGCGCGTGACGCGCTATCTGTGGCAGCACGTCGCCGTGAAGTACAATCCGCTGCCGTGGCGCGAGCGCGCCGCGTGGGATGCGCATGTGGCGGAGGAGGGCGCGAAGATGGGCCTCACGGGACTCAGGGCCTTCCTTGAGAACAAGCTCGTGAACGACATCTTCTACGAGGGGCTCTTCAACGGACGGCCCTGCGTCGTGAAGTGCTCCTCTCGCGCGCCGGAGTCCATCGGGAACGAATACGATCTCGCCTCTCGTCTGCATGCGCGCGATCCGATGCACTTTCCGGAGGTTTTCGCGGTGTGCCGCGGTCCGATGGCGTTCGTCGTGACGGAGAAGATCGGGGGAGGGCGGACCCTTGCCGACGAGCCGGCTGGGTCGCACGAGGAGGACGCGCTGGCGATTCTGGACGCGCTCTACGCGGAGCGCGTGGTGTACCGCGACATACTGCCGGCGAACTTTCTGGTGGGGCCTGACGGACATCTGAAGCTCATCGACTTCCAGTTCGCTGTGGACATGGAAACGAAGCGGATCGACCCGTGGCTTGCGCGGCGTCCGGAATACCACTTCCTTGTCTTTGCCGCAGGTGTCGGGAAGGGGTTCGCGTGGTGGGACGACGCGTCGTTCCTCGGTTTTCTTGTCCCGGCGCTGCGTCCGGCGATCGCTTCCCGCATCGGGCGTCTCAGGCTGGAGCTGCCGTTCTCTCCGCTTGTGCGGCTGAGGCTGGCGATCGTTGTCCTCTCCATGCGCGTCAGGCGGGTATTTGCGAAGGAGGGGTCGCGCAGGCGGCTCGCGCTTGACCGCAGGCTGGAGCGGCTTCGCACATAGGGCGGAGGCAAAAAAAGGAGCCGCGGCGCATGCGCCGCGGCTCGCTGCCTTTCCGTCGGCTTCTCGTCCGTCTTACTTGACGGTGATGACGGAATTGAACGTGCCCTGGTCGTTCTTGACCGCGTTCACGTTCTCGGGATCGGCGCACCACGTGCCGTCGATCACGAACTTGTACTGGTACTCGCCCGGAGCGAGCTGCACGGTCGCGGAGTAGACGCCAGCCTTGTAGGCCATCTTCTTGGCGGTGGTGCTCCACTCGTTGAACGATCCGGCGAGGTACACCTCTTTGCCCTTATCGGCATTGACGGTGAACGTAACCGACTTCTTGGCGGGCGCGGCCGCCTTCTTGGCGACAGCCTTCGCCGACGCCTTCTTAGCGACGACCTTGACGGTCTCGCACTGCTTCTTGCTGGTGGTCTTGATCTTCATGTGTGTTGTCCTTTCATCTGTCTCCTTGGAAGGCGCCTCTTTGTTGCTTCATCGTCTCCGCAGAGCCTATTTTGAATGAACGGGCGTATAGTATCTCATATTTTTTCAGAAAGTCAATGGGAAACTTTGCATTTTTTTTGGTATAATCTTCTGCGCTGGCCCTTTAAAGGCGAAAGAAGGGGTCGCGAACGTGATATGAAAGAAGGATTCAAAGACAAGGTTGCGAAGTTCTGCACCATCGCGCTGCTGGTCGTGATTGGCGCAGGCGGTGCGGTCTCGGTGTGGCCGACGTATCTCCGCGGTAGGAGTCTCAAGCTCCAGGACGCGGAGCTGACGCGGCGCATAGAGGAGAAGAAGCGCGAGATCGAGAAGCTCAAGGAGAACCAGCGCCGCTTCAAGACCGACCGCGACTACGTGGAGCAGATTGCGCGCAAGAACGGCCGTGTGTTCCCGGGCGAGCTCGTCTTCAAGTTCGAAGACTGAAAAATGGCGAACTTCCTGAGGCTGCTCATAGGGGTCGCGCTCGTTCCCGCGTGCTGGGGTGTAACCCGCGCGTTCGTTGACTCCGTTGTCGTGGCGGGCGGTTCGGAGGGCGTGAGCGTCGAGGCGCTTTCGCTGCTTGGCGGGCTATTCGCCTTCGCGCTGTGCTGGCTGGCGCTGTCGCATCCCGTGCGCGCGTACGTCTTCGGACACGAGCTGACGCACGCGATCTGGGGCATCGCGTTCGGCGCGATGCCGTCGAAGCTTCGCGTGTCGAAGTCCGGCGGAAGCGTAAACCTCACGAAGTCGAACATGCTCATCACGCTCGCGCCGTACTTTTTCCCGTTCTACACCTTCCTCGTCGGGGTGGCGGCGCTCGCGGTGCTCGCGTTCGTGCGTCCGCTTCCGTGGCTTCCGCTCTGGATGTTCCTCATCGGCTTCACATGGTCGTTCCACATCCTCTTCACGATAGACTCGCTCGCGCGCGAGCAGCCGGACGTGGAGCTGTACGGACGCGTCTTCTCGTGGGTGTTCATCTTCCTTGCCAACGTGGCGCTTGTGCTCGTCTGGCTCGCGGCTGTTACGCCGCTTTCGTTCCGCGAACTCGGCGCGTCCCTCTGCGGACGCGTCTCGTCCGCATACATCGGCGTCGGCACGGCGCTTGTCGCGGCCGCGGAATGGATCCGCGGCGCATTTGCCGCGCCCGCCACAGCAGGAGCAGCATGAAATGCATCCGGACCTGATAGACATCGGTTTCCTCCACCTCAAGACATACGGCGCTTGCATGGCCGTTGGCTTCATCCTGTGCTGGACGCTCATCGAGCGGCTTTCCGGACGCAAGGACCTCTCGAACTTCATACTTTCGCTTATGCTCTCCGGCGTGGTCGGAAGCCGCATTGCGTACGTGATCGAGCACTGGCAGAGCGAGTTCGCCGCGCGTCCGCTGGACGTGGTGAGGATAGACCAGGGCGGACTCATGTTCTACGGCGGGCTTATACTGTCCGTCATCGTGTTCTTCGCTTGGTGCCGGTGGAAGAAGGAGAGTCCGCTGGCGCTTGCGGACCTCTTCTGCACGGTGATCCCCCTCGGGCATGCGTGCGGGCGGATAGGGTGCTTCTTCTACGGATGCTGCTACGGACGCGACTCGGACGCCTGGTGCGCGGTCGTGTTCCCGAAGTTCTCCCCGAGCTGGTACGAGCACGGGCAGCGGATGGTGTCCGTCC
>JAEEGG010009827.1_pt1 | contig 21317 bp, 12 predicted proteins | sample 9134161 | NCBI WGS metagenome assembly JAEEGG01 (sample SAMN16246543, study PRJNA631951) | gut metagenome | biome: gut microbiome; feature: rumen; material: CR-attached | host: Bos | place: Iran: Karaj | collected 2018-10
TGTGAACGACGTTTTCGGTCATGGAAGGAGCAAAATCGTAGCGGAGGGTACCCGGTTCCGCCTTGGCCGGATTGGTAGCACCGTTAATGGCGCGGACCTTTGCAATTGCGTTTTCGCCACCGAGAGCAAGCATCACGGACGGACCTTTGGTCATGTAGGCTTCGAGTTCCGGGAAGAACGGCTTTTCGACGTGTTCAGCGTAGAAACCGCGAGCATCTTCGGAGGTCATCTGGTGCATCTTGACGGCGCACACAGAGAGGCCTGCAGCGATGTAACGGTCAATAATACGGCCAACCAAGCCAGACTTGACTGCGTTCGGCTTGATCATTGCAAATGTCATTTCCATAGTAGTACCTTTTAAGTTAAAGATGTGAGAAATATAGTTTTTAGACGAGAGACTAGAGACGAGAGACGAGAGAAAGAACTGGTTTTAGACGAGAGACGAGAGAAAGAACTGGTTTTAGACGAGGGACGAGAGAAAAACTTGCTTTTAGACTTGAGCTTGAAAAATTCTTATAAATATTATCGTGAAGCGACATTATTTAATCTCTCGTCTTTCGTCTGTAGGCGCTCTGCGCCGTTCTTTCGTCTAAACCGCTACTCCTCCGCTTCGATTTTTTTCATCAGGTCGTCGGCGAGTTTGCCGCCACTCTTGATGTTGTTGACCAACCAATCGACGGACTCGGTAAGTTCGCTCTTGGGATAGAGTTTCTTGAATTCATCAAAGACCTCAAGAGCAAGAGTGTCCTTGTGCATATTCTCAGTCAGAATAAAGCCGCGGCTGAACATTGCCTTTTCGGCATCCGGAGAGTCAGGCCAAGTTTTGTAGAAAGCCCTGTATTCCCTTTGAGCCTTATCGAATTTTTCTTTGTCGCTTAAGATGTGGGCTATTTCAAACGTAGCTTTACGGGCCACCGAGTCAATATCGATATAACGTTCACGAATTCCAGTCCAGGCAAGATAAGCTAGTTCTATATTCTTAGCTTTTGTATAAAGAGAATCCGCAGAACTCATAGCCAATTCAACAGACCTTTCTTGTGGCATCAGTGTTATATTATCTGCAAAGAGTTCAACCTTGGCAAGGCTCCAAGAAAGCACAACTTCCTTATCCCATTGGTAAGAGCGATAACGGAAACCAACAGTTCCAAAAACATCTTTGCGGGCCTGTTCATAAGTTTTCGGCAGATAGTCTTCCATTGTGTAATAATACATTCTCTTCATGAAATTTTCAGGCACTGTAAACCAATCATCCAAATCATAACGGGACTCCTCGTACGGCATATTCGGGTGTGCCGGATTCCCCATGCGAGCGTAAAGAGCCTTAAGAGAATCTTCGGGAGTCGAGATTTTTTTCATAACTTTGTCCTTATAAACTTTGATAACATAATCAACATCGCTTTGACGACAAAGAGCTCTATACTCCCAAGTGCGGTCAAGTCCAAGCTCGCGAGCTTCTGTCGCAAACGCAAGCTGAAGGGCCAGGGTTTTAACAATCTGGTCATGATACCTGCGGGAGCGGATAAGCAAAGGATTATCTTCATACGTGGCAAAGACATCCTTTTCGCGAATGGCGGGTTCCCCATTTTTCGTCACGAGTACATAAGAAGAATCTAATTCGTAATTTGCAGTTGTGGCAAGTTCGTTTTCGATAGTCTTGCGCACGCGGTCCAACGGTTTCTGCTCCTCGGCAACTTCACCCGCACGATAGAATACGTGATAACGCCCTGTCGATTCGGAACGAAGTACGGAAGAAATGGAATCCGGTTTATCCCCAAATTCCACATACATTTTCGGCACAAAGCCAATGCCATAGGGGAACGGATGACCATAAACAACCTTCCCTACATAGCCTTTTTTAGCCTTGGTTTCTTTATTTTCGCTGTACTTTGACGCAATTTTCATGAACATCGGAAGATCGATTTTCTTGCCCTTAAATCTTTTAGCAAGGGCTGCGGAGTCTGCCGATTCCACATGATAGATAACATAGCCAAACGGGGTCTTGTAATTTTCCTTGTGTTTTTCGTAATACTCTTCCACCGAAGGCATCTGGATTTCAGTTTCCTGAATATTGTACTTTTTCAACAAAGCCGGTCCCGTTTCGCGAGCAATCCGTTGGCGATAGTCCGAGATAAAACGTTCCTTAATCGCATCCGTAATTTCCAATTCACCCGAAGACTTTGACAAGTCCCTATGCTCGTAAGCATAAGCCTTAAGGGAGTCTTTATGAGCATCGAGGAACATCGCTTCGGCCACCTTGTCGCGAACATTCATGTAAGAAAGCGAATCGCCAAACATTTCACGATGCTTGTCGTAATAGAAAGCAAGTTCATCGTCGCTATACTTCAGGCGATCCATCGCATAAAGCCGCTGATAGACGAACGTCAAGAGGTAATTATCTACAGAATTGTTATGTTCTGCAAGAAGATCCTTGATTTCAGGATTGTTCCGGAGAGCCACCGTATAAAGTGCCTTACGGCTAAACAGCGATCCAGAGGCTTTTCTCATTTGCTCAGTGTTGGGGAGAATGTTTCCCACGCGCATCATAAAGGCGTAATCTTCTTTGAATATGGGTTCACCATTAACTCTCGCGACAAGCGCATCCTTGTCACCAACAGAATTACACCCCGAAACGACAAGGGCACATAAAGAAACAATCGCAAGCAAAGCGTTTTTCATAAAGTCCTCATGATAATGTGAACGTGAATATAACAAATTTTAGTAGGAAGTAGGCGGTAGGAAGTAGTAAGTGGTTGGTGGTTAGTGGTTAGGATTGCAATAAGAACGTTCCTTTTACATTCCTGTTTACTAACCACTTTGCATATCCTATTTACTAATGACCAATGACTAACGACTTGTCGCAAAATACTTTATTCTAAATAAATAATAATTTACAGTTCTATGGTACAAGTACATTCAAGAGTTAGTTTCATGTAAACAAACATTTAACCCCCTCAAACATTATCTATATTATGGGCACTTGAAAAGCATACTATCGATTTTCTTTGTGAAGTCCGTCATTACGACGGCAATTGTAGCTGCCGTGACAGTCGGTGTCTGGTATGTTCACTATGCTGTCGAAGAGTTGCTTTCAACACCGCACACGTTCGGGGATGTGACAATTATCCCTTACGGGCATCACCAGAACAACCTCCTCGACCACTACTACGATTCCATTCTCGTTAAAAAAGGGGAATCGACTTACATGATCCGGGGGCCGCACCTCGACATAACGTTACTTGGGGAACCTCCAGGAATTGATCTCGACATCAAAGAGATTTCTGCAAACCAGGTGATGGATACCACTAGCAAATCGGCGGACAAATCAAGCAAAGCAACGACCAGCGATTCATCGAAAGCTCTTGAAGCGATTGCATTCCCCGACAACATCAACATTCCTCTCCCGGTCAAGCTAAGCGTCGGCAAACTGGACTTCACCATGGGCGATATGGGCTGGAGTGCACAGAACATCAAAGCACAGAACATCGGTGAAAGAAAAGTCGCACTCAGCGCCGACAACATTGCGGGCAGCTTCGTGAAAGATACCGCTGCACTACAGCTAGATGTCGATTTCACGGACAAGAATGTTCGCCTCGACGGAAATATCAAAACGAAAAACGACAACGTGACCATATCCGCAAACGCACCCATGACGGACCTCACGCAGCTGAAAGTTTCAACAAATGTAAGCGTCAAGGATCCGCTCAAATGGGTCCCGATGAAACTGCCGGAATCCATCCCCGGAATAAGCAACGTGAACTTCAGCGGCAACGTCACGACATCTCTCACCAAAAAATCATTGCAATACAACTTTACACTAAAGTTGCACATCGCCGAATTTTGGCCGTTCTTGCCGCTCGATGCAACCATCAAGGTCAGCGGCAATCCCAAGCAAACTCTTGTCGAAACGTTCATCAAGAACAACGAGGGCGGAACTATCAACCTCGAAGGCGTTATCGACGACAAGCTGGACTTCGACTTCTCTGGCGAAATTGCGAACATGAGTGCCATGTATGGTCCGCAGATGATGCCAATGGACTTGGACATCCAATCGCTGACCAAGACTGGTGACGATATCGAAGCATCCATCGAAACACGCGAAGGTTCAGTCATCAAGACGAGAGTCAAGACAAAAGATAGCCTAAAAGTATTCTTTGCAGCAAATCTCGCTACCACAGAACCATGGGCTCTAGACTGGGTGAAGGGTAACGTCGAACTGGGCCGCAATCCCAAGATGATTGGCACGTTTGAAAATGGAAAACTGCGTGCTTTCTTAAAAGCGGATTCCATCATCAACGCCTACCACTTGAAGGCAGACTCGTTGCGCTTGACGCTCATCCTAGACCAAAACGGAGTCGTATTCCCCAAGGTCAACGTCTTTACACCGAAAGACGTTTTCTCCATCACAGGCGACGTCGATTGGAAAGACAAGTCTCTGATTTACACCCACTGGCATTTGACGCAAAAGAACGGCGGAACAGCTGAAGCGACTGTCCATCTGGGCGACTCGCTCCTCGTATGGGCAAAAACCGATCACGTAGAAATTTCCACAATACCTCTCACAGATGTAAAACTGGGCGACAACTTGAAAGGTTCGATTTCTGGTTCTGTATTCTACAACCTCGATTCCAGAGTCGGCGAAGCTGAACTCGACATCGATGCCGACGTGGATCCGTTCATCGTTCACGGCTACACCAAGATACGGGAAATCGGCGACACGGTCATTATCGACAAGGCTATTGTTTCGCACAACAGCAATAAAGTCGCCATGGAAGCGTCGTTCGTACTCCCCAATGACTCCAACCCGGACTATAAGCCAACAGCAATGCTCCCGCTCCAAGTAAAGCACGCTTGGGTATCCATAGAGAACTTCAATATACCGTTCTTGTTGGAACCGCTCGGAGATACGACTCTTTATTCAGGGCGTTTTAACGGAGAAATTTCGTTTGAAGAAGACTCCGGACTGCTCGGAAACATAGACTTCAAGGATTTGAGTTTCAACAAAATCCCTACAGAAGTGCTGAACATCAAGCAACTAAACTTATCAGCAAAGAAAGATAGAATCGAGCTGCTCACGAATTTCGACATATCCAATGGCGTTTGGGTAGGCAACACCAATGTGGTTGTTGACAACATTTTTGAGCCGACACGACAAATTAGCCTTACATACAAGAGTCCAAACAACGGATTTATCAACGGAAGCGGAACGCTCACGGACAGTCTCGATTTTCTCGGGAACATCAAACTCGAAGGAACGTGGCTTATTCCGGGCATTCGTGGCGAAATCGAGAAAACAGACTTGAACATTGATATTCAAGCAAAACTAAAGGAAGGCTTGTCCGGCATTACAGCCCAAATCAAGTCGGATTCTACCCTCCTCAGGTATTCCACCATCGAAAATGCCTTCCCGATACAGATCAAGGGCGGCATCAAGAACGGCAAGCTTGATTTAAACGAAATATCGACACAAAACGAATACGGCGACATCGTATTTGCCAAATTGCTTTATGATTTGCAGAACATGAGCATTGATGTCATCGACTTCGGTACGGACAAATACACTTTACAAACGGACCAGCACACCGTTACGATAAGGAACGTAAAGGGCTACCTGGTAGATTCTAAAGAGCAGATGTCCATCGTCACAAAAATTCCATCGATACAATATACATTTGACGATGAAACCTACGGTACCGCAAGACTATTTGCAAGAAGCGACATCACGTTCAACATTCCGCATACGCAAGAAGGGCAAATCAAGAACAACAACGTAAGCGGCGAGTTTATTATAGACAAGTTTGTTTATAGAAAGGATTTGGAAATTGATATCACGCCAAGTTCACTCGACAAGATTTTGTCGATGTTCAACAACGCAATCACAAGCTTGCGCAGCAAAGAAAAAAACGAGGCGAAGATTTCCGTTTCCAACCCCATCGATTTGTCGTTCCACATCAGCGATTCCCAACACGATTCTGTAGAAATTATTTCGCCATTCGCAGCATTCCCGCTCACGCTCGACATTTGGGTGCTTGGCACAACGAACAGACCTCTCTTGCGCGGAGATGTCACCAATACGGACAACGGATTCATCGGCATAAAAGGCCTTTACGATTTTGAACTCAGTAGATTCAATATTTCATGGAACGATGTTCCGTGGCAGCATGGGATCATTGATGTTTCAAGCATGCAGGAACTCCCCTATTGCTCAGAACCTGACGACAACGACAAGGCGACATGCCCCATCAACTTTGATATTCAGGGAACGATAACGAACTTGCAGCCCATGCCTAGTTCCAACTGCGGAACGGAATCAACGGCGGCGGCGACTTATTACAACATATTCCTTGGATGCGTGGCGAACGAATCTGGAGAATCGGCGGACTGGAACAAACTTGCAGGCAAGGCCATCGGTAAAGTTATCGCGTCAACAGCAAACAAAACTCTGGGAGGAGACTACATCGGCGATATCGACATGAAGGTGATGTTGTTCGACAACTCCAGCAACGAAAAAGACTCCTCCTACGTCAAAATTCCAATTTCACTGGATCGCTGGGTCAAAAACTTGAGCCTCATTTTCGGTTACACACAGGATCAAAGCATAGACCCGATTTACGACCAAGCACTACAATTCGGTGCTACATATAAGCTTCCGTTCTTCCAAGAAAAAGAATACTCGCACAGGAACCACCTTTCACCGTCACTTTCGCTCAACGGTTTGCTCATTTCAAAGCAATACACAACGAATTCCGGAGCAGAAAGCAACAACGAAAACCGAGTCGAAAAGAACATCGGCATGAACTACACATACAAGTTCTGGAACCCCTGTATTTTGGGCATTGGAAGTTGCGAAACAGTCCGCCCGCCAAGAGCAATGCGCCAGCCGAACGATACCACGGAAACAGAGGTCAAGACTCCACAAACAGGAGCTACAATCACGGATAGCACTGCTACAGATACAACAAGCAACGAAAACACGCCCACAGATAATTCGTCTGCCAAAATAAACAACACAAGCACCGCAGCAGAAACAAAAAAAACAGACATATCTACAGACAGAAAAGACACAGATGAAACGTCTGCGGCAACGCCCACGGAGAAAGCAAAATGATTTTACTAATTTGTGCATTATTGTTTTTTTCGTCGATTGCATTTGCCAATAACGAAGAGAAAAGCCCGTGGTCTGTCACTATCAACGGAAACAATATTTTCTCGAAATTCCAGTTAAACGAGCAATTGGACATTCCCGCAGAATTTGCACAACTCGATACAATCAAGCAAGATTTTTTAATGCGTCTTTCATCTGAAAACGTGCGCGCTCTTTACTATTCACGCGGATACTACAGCTTTGATTTGAAGATGGAAATCATACGCACACCATTAGCTCACGGACTTAAACAGCGCAACTATGTAATTACAATCCACGAAGGCGAATGCTACAGATTTAACGACGCTAGAATTATTTCTGCCGGAGACGAACCCATTCCCATTGATTTAGGTTCGCTAAAAATTACAAAGCACCAGTATTATAATCAAGAAGATATTTCAGAAGACCTTCAAGAAATTCAGAAAGCTTACCGTAAACAAGGTAATCTGCATGTTTATATTTCATCAGAAGAACACGTCGATACGACGGCAAAACAAATTAACGTCGTCATCAATGTGACTCCTGGTCCGAAAGTCTTGATGGGAAATATCATTTCCTCGACGCAACGCGTAATAAGCAAGAACGAGAGAAAATCAGATTCAGAAGAAGGTCTAACAAACACATCGTGGCTGTCTTCGCTTTGGCGGATACCCAAAGGAGAAATCATTGACGGTAACCAGTATTTCAATTTCAAGAGCAAGCTCTATTCCACCCAGCTGTTCACGCAAGTCAAGCTGAACGACGAATTGCGCGAAGACGGATTATCAGACATTCACCTCGATGTTGTTGAACGCGTTCCCGGCGAAGCTCGATATGGATTTTTCTTTGAAGAAATGTACGGATTCGGAGCATTAGCTTACGCTGGACACAAGAACTTCTTTGGCAAATTCCACGAGTTCTCGACAAGTGTACAAATTGCTCAGCACAAGCAAGAAATCACACTCGGCTACGCCAATCCGCTTTTGTTCGGAACGTCGTTCACGTTCATCCCGACTGCAATCCGCTTTGTTGATCGCCTTTCGTTCAATCACGAAAAAATCACTCCCCCCGCCTACCCCGACAGCGTGGAAGAACGTTACGAAATCATCAACCGCGGAGACCTAACGTTCGGAATTACTGACAACATCAAATTCCGCGGAACCATCGATACGCGATACGTGAACAAGAATGAAGACAAGCTCTTCAAGCTTAAAGGCGAAATCGCATTGACATTTGATTACACCGACGACTATTTCAACCCGACGAAAGGCGTTCGCATTTCCCCTACAGCAGGATTCGGAACCAACTTTAGCGGAAAAAACGACTACGAAGACGGGCATCTATATACGTTCGGCGAAGCGACCGCCAATCTTTATTTTCCGATATACTGGACTTTGTACGGAGCACTTAGCGGAAGCATCGGAAGCTTTTTCAACAGGGCCATCGAAGACGACGCACGAGTATTTTATCAAGGAGGTTCCCGTTCTGTACGCGGTAACCGTTTCCGTAGCATCTACGCAAGCTACTCCACAACAACAACGGAAAAAGTCACTAAGAAACAAGACAACGGCAAAGAAATTACCGAGGATGTAACCAAAGAAGTCATCAATACGGCACTCACGCCGATGTACTTCCGCGTCAACGAGGAACTCCGCTGGACTCTTCCGTGGAAATCTATGAGGGCATGGCAAATCGTGCAATTTTTTGACTGGGCAAGAGTCGTCGATGCCAAGGACAAAAGCTACGAAGACGCCCAGGAAGGCAGCCTTGGCCTAGGCATTCGCTATCGTTGGCAATTCCTCACCTTCCGCCTTGATTACGCCATCATTACAGGCCTTACCAGCTACGACGAAGACAAGAAGAATTCCATGAAATTCAAATGGGGACGGTTCGCGTTCGATTTGTCGCAAGCGTTCTAAGGCGGCTTCGCCGCAGTGATTAGTGGTTAGTGGTTAGTGATTAGTGGTTAGAAATCAGAAGGCTGGGGGAAAGCGTGCGGAACGAAGTGCAGTACAGTCGTTTTTATTGGATAATCGAGCGGTAAATATCAGCGAGGGATTCGCCCTTGGCATTGATTTGCGACGGAGCAAGCCCTGCATTCTTTAAAGCATTTTCAATTTGTTCGCAAGCGACAGAATTTTCGAACAACAGTTCAAAATGATTCGCGGACGTCGCAATGTCCCCGGCACCTGGATTTTTCCCTGATTTCAACACCTGACCGCGATCAATTATCGCATAGTCTGTAGCCCACTTATCCATTTCAGCAAGCACATGCGAGCTAACAATCGCGGTTCCGCAAGTATCGCTTCGCCATTCATCAAGGAGTTTCCAAACCGATTCACGCGAAATCGGGTCGAGGTTTGCCACAGGCTCATCGAGAATCAACAGCTTTGGATTATGCAGCAACGCACGAACAATCTGCACCTTTTGACGGTTTCCGAGCGAAAGAGCTTCCATGCGAGTGTCCAAAGGAGGTAATTTCAGGCGTTCTGCAAATTTTTCACAGCGTTCATAAACGGAGCCCCCCTCTAACCAAGCACCTTCGCCCAAATTATAAAACCCAGTAAAAAACTTGAGGTATTCTTCAATGGAGAGTTTAGGATAAACGCCCGGATTTTCAAGTAAAACGCCATATTTTTTTGAATCCAAGAAACCTGCGGAATTACGCAAGGACTCATCAATATCAATTGAACCTTCAAAGCGCAGCATGCGACCGCAAAGAAGCCGCAACATAGTTGTCTTGCCAGCACCATTCGGGCCAATTAGAGCAAACAAACTCCCCTGCGGAATGCAAAGCGAAAGATTCGACAAAGCGTCCTGCGAAGATTTTGGATAACGGAAAGTAACGTTGTCTATTTTCAACAACGGACGATGTGCCGCCTCACCCATCGCAACACCTATTCGCAGAGTTCCTTGACGGCGGGAGTCGGATTCTTGATAAGCTTAAGCGCATCCTTCGACTGGCGAACCGCTTCCATCTGCACATTTTCACTAGCGCGCTGCAAATACTGGATGCAACGCCAGTCCGTACGCACAGCAGCAAGCTGTACCGGTTCTGTACGACGGCGAATGCTCACATATTCAAACGCATGATAGTCCTGCTTGACCGCAGCCACAACAACTGCAGCCGTCGGATTTTCAATTTCCTGAATGTACTTCCAATCGCGTTCAATCGCCGCAATAAGTACTTTTTCTCCAGGGTTTCGAATAAACTTCAATGCATCTTCGCTCTGACGAACGGCCTCGGCCCAAAGTTCATCGGACGCGCCATCAATCTTACGGACAATGCGCCAGTCCTGCGACACAGCAGCCTTGAGAAGCACCGGATTCGTAATAAACTTGAGCAAATTCGGTTCTGCCTTGAATGCGGCAAGAAACTTAACTTCGTCCATGGCGTTAAGAGCCTGCTTCAAAGCCTCGCACGGGCCGCATTTCACATAAAGAATGGCCTGTTCATTCTTTTCGAATGCAGCCTTTTGCACCGTTTCAGTCGGATTTTGAATCAAGCTAATTGCGTACCAGTTAAGTCCGATAGCTTCTAATTGCTGTTCTTCAGTGGGGTTCTCAATGTTCTTTATTTCGGTCCAGGACTGCATAAAACCTCTTGTTTATGGAGGTAAAGATAGATTAAAGACGAGAGATAAGAGACGAGATATACGATACTTGGTGCTTTTTAAGCACCTTAGTAGAGTTATCCTCTATGAGGAGACGAGAGATAAATAGCAAAAAAATGAGTTTTGAGGCCAAAGGTACCACTCAATCCCTAACGCAACGGACGGAGAACCCGAATTCCTTGTAGCCTCGGCCCAGCACCGTAACCTTAATGGGGCCGGTCAAGAGCATCTTGTATGCGTGAGGCTTATTGCTGTACTCGCTATTGGCCTCAGTAGAACTCCAGAACTCCGCATAAAAGCCCTCAAAGTTGTAAAACGCATTTCTGTCGCCTGCAGGCAACGCCGTAAAGGAATAATCATCCGTTCCGTTGCTGTTTACATTCAAGTTGCTTAATGCCTTAGGGGACTTGGCGAGAGCAAGCGATGCAAAGGCCAAGCCCTTCGCGTCGTTTTTCCATCCGCTAGTGGACTTGAGTTTGGAGTCTGCACCCACCCATTTTTCTTCATTTTCCTTATCCTGTATTCCGCCCACGGCCTTAAGCAAGGTCTCGAATTCAGCCTTGCTGGGAAGGTGCCAATCGGCGGGGCATGCACTTCTTGCCGCATTCCACGAATAAAGCCTTCCGTATTTCTGGCAGTTTGACTCTTCGTCATTATAGCACCAACTGCTATCCGTTTTGAAATTGAGATTCTCCGCCATCCAAACCTGTTCACCAATTTTCACGGTTCTGTAGGTTTGACCTTCGCGGAAGTCCGTGAATATTCCCTACGTCAGACGTGTCGAAAAATCACTATCATCGTCACCGCATGCGACAAGCATCATCGTGCTAACAAGAATTCCAAGCCAAAGGGAACGCATATTTCCTCCAAGTTGTTTCCAAACAATAGAATCTTTCCGTAGCCGTTGGTAGAAAAATACCGTTCCGGCGGTGAAAACGACATTTTTCCGGCTATTTCACCGCCATTTCATTAGTTTGTCTGTATGATTTTATTCTTTTTCTCGCAGCGAAGGCAAAATGCGGCGGTGATTTCAAGCAATTTTGTTTCATTTCACCGCCAGCACCATACCCTGCAACAAGAAAAAGGTTCTTTTTCACACACACAAAGTAAATTTTGGCGGTGAAAACGACATTTTTCCGGCTATTTCACCGCCACTTTGACGATTTTGTGCTTTACTACATACAAAAAGCGACCCGTTTTAACGGGCCGCAATCTTTCGTCTGTAGCCCGCCGTAGGCGGGCGTTCTTTGCGCTATCGCACCAAATGCTAGGCTCAGAAATGGTCCTGCAAGCAGTTCCACTTCACTCGCCCTACGCATTTGTCGTCTTACTTGTACAGCGGGTGCTTCTTGCAGAGTTCGACAATTTCCTGACGGATCTTGGCGAGAGCGGCATCGTCGTCCTTAGCCTGGATTGCACGGTCGATGATGCGGGCCACTTCGCGGGTGTCTTCTTCGTCGAAGCCACGAGTCGTGATTGCAGCAGTGCCAAGACGAACACCGGACGGGTCCATCGGCTTGCGCGGATCGAACGGGATGGTAGAACGGCTGCAAGAGATGCCAACCTTTTCCATAGCGACTTCGGCTTCCTTACCGGAAACGCCCTTAGAAGTCATATCGACAACGATGAGGTGGTTGTCGGTGCCATCGCTAATCACCTTGTAGCCGAGCTTCTGCATTTCAGCGCACATAGCCTGAGCGTTCTTGATAACATTCTTTGCATAGACCTGGAATTCCGGCTGCAAAGCTTCGAGGAATGCAACGGCCTTACCGGCGTTGATGTGGTCGTGCGGACCACCCTGCATGCCCGGGAACACGCCCTTGTCGATTTCCTTGGCGAGGGAAACTTCCTTGAGTTCGCCCTTCACCATCTTCTGGATCGTGCGGTCCTTGCACATGATGATAGCAGAACGCGGGCCACGGAGAGTCTTGTGGGTCGTGGTCGTCACGATGTCGAAATACGGCACCGGAGATTCGATTGCCTTACCGGCGATGAGGCCAGCAATGTGAGAAATGTCGGCCATGGTGAGGGCGCCAACTTCGTCAGCGATTTCCTTGAAGCGCTTCCAGTCGAGGTTACGGCTGTAAGCAGAGAAACCAGCGAGGATCATCTTCGGCTTTTCGCGGAGGGCGATTTCGCGAACCTTGTCCATGTCGATGCGGCCAGTTTCCTTATCGACTTCATACTGCACAAAGTTGTAAAGCATACCGGAGAAGTTCACCGGATGGCCGTGAGAAAGGTGTCCACCGTGGTCGAGCTTGAGGCCAAGAACCTTGTCACCCGGTTTGAGAACTGCGAAATAGACAGCAGCATTTGCCGGAGAACCGGAAAGCGGCTGGATGTTCACGTGGTCGCAACCAAAGAGCTTCTTGCAACGTTCGATAGCGAGGGCTTCCATCTTGTCGATGACTTCGTTACCACCATAGTAGCGCTTGCCAACGTAACCTTCACTGTACTTGTTAGTGAGGACGGAACCCATGGCTTCCATCACAGCCTTGGAAGTGTAGTTTTCAGAAGCGATAAGTTCGATACCATATTCCTGGCGTTCGGCTTCTTCCTGGATGATGTTATAGATTTCCGGATCGGTCTGTTGCAATGTAGATTTAAGCATTATAGCTCCTTTAAAGTTCGCGTCCCAAATATAGCTTTTTTAGACGAGAGACGAGGGACGAGAGACGAAAGACGAAAGATTTTGAACCAAACATGCTTGAATACGAAAGATTTTTTGTCTATACACGCACGAAGTGCCATTATTTCTCTTTCGTCTTCAGTCTATAGGCTCGAAGAGCCGTTCTTTCGTCTATAAATTTCTACCGGGGGCCGGCTTCGCTCTTAACGCGAACAGCGAGGTCTGCATCGGCTTCTTCTACAGAAACCAGATAACTAGGCTTGAATCCTCTTGCGTCGCCCGAGAGATTTTTGCCACCGCGACCGAACCAGTTTTCAATCATATAGACAAAACCCATCGTCGTCTTATCCGGCGAACCGTCTTCGTTTTCGAGTCGATAAACAGAGACTGGCGTTTCGTTATTGAAAACGTTACCTTCGATATAGCAAGATGCAGAATCCGTACATTCAAATCCTGCCTGTTTTACATCATAGAAGAAGTTATTAAACGCATGCAACTTGCCATGACGAGCCAGCACACCACGAGCATCCATATTCGCAAAGTAGTTGTGATGCATCGTAAGCGTTTGTGCGGTATCTACGAAAATATCAGGTTCAAGTCCAAACAAAATGCCAGACTGACCTTTTTCGAAACGATTCCATGAGAACGTCACCGCATAAGAACTGCGTTTTACATCTACAAGAATTAGCGGATATTCCTCGAACGTGCAATGATCGACCCAAACGTGGTGCGTGCGGTTATGTATGGAAAGTGCTCGGCGACTCGTCGTGTCTTTCGCCGTAATCGAAGGCTCCGTAAAAGTCAAGTTTTCAAAAATGAGATTGGACGATTCGTTTGTCAAAATCCCCATGCCCGTAATGCGGATATCGCGACCGCGACCATCTATCGTCTTGTTGGACTTTATGCGTAACGGCGATTGCAAATTGTATTTTCCGTTTTTCTTGAACAAAATCCACACCGCACCGTCCTTTTCGGCACATTCACGGAGCGACCCGGTCGCAGCAACGACTGATTTTACAGGGTTTCCCAAAGAATCGACCTTGCTGGAATCAATAACATCCACATAATCGTCCGTTGTAGATACGATGCAAATTTCACCTTTCGATTTTTTGACATTTCCAGAGCTGTCCGTGACACCGGCGGCCCCAAGCGTTCCAACAGCAAAGCCATTCAATTCTTTAAGCAGCGATTCATGCGCGCTCCAATCACTCTCGGGATATTCGCTTGCAACGGATTTTTTCGAAGCTACAACTTTGATATTTGCATCGGCATCCGAAACATCCACGAACAAAGTATCGCCAGCAGTTGCTTGCACTTTAGCAGAATAAACTTCGGACGGTTCACCAATTTGGACATCAAAGTTGCCTGCCGGGAGTGAGTCAATCACAAAATGCCCCGCGCTATCCGGCACAACATAGCGGTCAAGGCCGGCAATGCGGACCACAGGAGCATTCTCGCCCAATACTACAAAGCCTTCGATAGAAGAAAGCTCGCCCAACTTGAGCGTATCGACTTTAGAATCAGACGTAGCTTCAAGAGCAACGAAATGCACGGCTCCCATAGCCTTATCATCGCTTACGTTTCGAGCTTCAATGGTGTAGCGACCGTTGCGAACTTCAAACGAAACATGCCCATCCTCGTTGGTTTCGTTCCAAGCGTTTTCCGCAGGGCCGCTAGAAAGGTAATCATTTGGCAAAATGCGAACGCGAGCCATCGATGCAGGCGTTCCATCCGCCATTTGCACAAACAAGGCAATTGTCGATTCCGCTTCTGTGCCACCCGCAACTTTATTATCACCGCACGAGGCCAGCAGAACAAACAAGCTCATCAAAGTCAAAACGCGGACATAAGCAACCATCAACAAATTATTCTTCATGATTGCACTCCTTTGCCTCAGCAACATCATTTGAAACGCAAGCATTCTGGCATTCCGCATTTTCGCAGGAAACATCCATAGCGGAGTTCATGCCACCATCATCAGCAATGCTCCCATTTGCAGGAGCTGCTTGAATTTCTGCACCGCGAATTCTGCGTTTGCGGCCTCGGCGTTGCGGTGGCGGATACGGGTCCGAAAGCGGGAAAAGCTGCATTCCCAGCTGGAACACACGATTCGGTTTTTTGCATTGCCCGACTTTCGCGAGGATTTCACGGCGGAACCTGCGAACCATTTCAACAAGTTCGCTGTACGTTTCTTCGTCACAGCCAAATGCAAGCGTTGAAAGATTGCGTTCGCTGCGGTCAAAGCGGTCCATTGCCGTCTGGGCCACATCCAAATTCTGCTGGATGTAAGCGTTTACCGCCGTGCTGTACGACTCTGTTCCGCTCGACACAAGTCCTTGAGTTTGTTCATAAAAACCAGTAGCTTCATTTTTCTTTATCATCGAGAGACGTTCCAAAAGCGCAATCGACGATTTCACTTGACTTGCAGAAATTGGCGGACGCACCATAAGGCCTAATGCAGCAGCATCGCCCACGTACGGATAAAACGTCACCAGTTCGCGAACTACCGCATGATACCAATGATCAAAATATTCGAACTGATCCTTCGCCAGATTCTCAACTTTGCATTCCTTGGTCGCTACAAGCTTTTCCAAGAATTGACGGCTCTCGGTATGCGTCTTCGCCTGGTTAAACGAAACCATGTTGGTAAAGTAAGACTTTTCACGTTCGTCACTGCAAAAAATGGACGCAAAAATCTCGACCATCCTTTCGGTCAAGTTACGCTTGCCCTGCAAAATCTTATTGAACATCGAAGAATCGAATCCCGCCTTATCCGCAATATAACGATGGCTAAAACGCCAATCGCGTGCATGGCGATCTTCGTAAGCGTCTTTCAAAAATTCGCGATAATTCAGATATTCAAAGATGTTAATCATGATGAGGCGTGAGGTTTGAGGTCGCTCGTAAACTCGCTTTGAGGTGTAAGGTTAGTGCAGTGGTGGTTAGTGATTAGTGGTTGGTGGTTAGGATTGCAAATAGAACGTTCTTTTTACATTCCTGTTTACTAACCACTGTTTACTTAACCACTTTTTCTTTCGTCTCTCGTCTATAGGCCGAAGGCCGTTCTTTCGTCTAAATAAATATACATTTTTGTCCACAGTTCCGCAAATTTAAAGTCCACATTAATTTATAAAAACGATAACTCCGACGCAGAAACTACAGTGAAACAGAACGGGTTCAATTTTTAAAAACTGAAATAATTGCCTTTGGGCAGCTTTTTCAAATCTTCGCGATTATTCACATTTTGCACTTTCTGCCCGAGAGCGTTGACGGTAAAGCCACTCTTTCGAGGAGACAATGCAGGCTTTTTAGCTGCAAGCGAAGTCCTTTGATTATTTTTTTCACGAACAGCCTTGCAACCCGTACGATAGACATCCTTCATGTCAAACGCAATCATATCCACGTTCGGGCCGCCATCTGCCGTAGCCGACTGCAAAATCACCTTGAAGTCCAAAGCATCAACCCATACGTTATCGACATAGACCGTATCCCACTTGTCCCAACTTCCGGTTGACGGGAACACGACATCGTACGTACCGTTATCCACGGTAATTTTCATGTCGCGGCTAGTCGTTCCGCTAAACGCATAGCGGATCATCATGCGGGCATGCTCTGCCGACTGGTCCGATGTCACCATGTACGTCGCCTTGCTATAAGCGGAATTGTCGAGGTTGAAGAAACCGCCGCCAGTATAGCCTTCATGGTTACTTTCTGTCCAGCCATCGCCCATTTCAGGGTTCGACATATCAATCACGGACGGCCACGCATCAGTGCCAGCATCGAGCGAACAAAGTTTTTCCGCAAGTTCCGTAACAGCGACACTGCTCGAACTTTCCGGTCCTCCCGAAGACGAACTGTTTGCCGTGCCGCTTTCTTCGGAGCCGTGTGCAATTGGCGTGCATGCAGCACCGCCCTTGAACATCGCCGTATAAGTGATGTCACGAGCCTTTGTCTTGAACCCGTAATAAATCATCTTGTTCGAAAGTTCCTTACAATCGTCATCGACCCACTTTTCAAACGTCTGGCCGTTCGGCGTCACACGGAGCGTCATCGGAGAACCCGCCGGGAAATACTGCGTCTGCGTAATGAGGCCGTTGTAATTCGAGAGGTTCGTCTTGACCTTGATGGTATAACGTTTCTTGATGGCAGCCACAAGTGTTGTAAGCCCGGCCTTCGCTTCTGTTGACAAATTCGTATTGCTCTTGAGATTTTCTTCGAGCTCTTCGCAAATCATTTGAGCATGGCCCATCGAGCCCATTTCCTGGAAATGCGTTGTACCGTCGTTCACGCCATCGGGATAATTCGGGTATTCGCCTTTTTCAAGTTTTTTATAAAGGTAACGGGTCACGTAATCGCCCATGCCTTTGTACGTATTGTTATACGTGTTGTACGACTTCATGTTCAAATCGACAAACGGAATCTTGTTGTTCTTCGCGACCGTCTGCATCATGCCACGGGCATCGTAGTTGTTGCTGCCCGTCGAGAACACGTTGCGGCTTCCGTTCAAGTTCATCGGCGAAACGAGAATGACATTCACGCCCTTCTTTTTGCCAGCATCTACATATTTTTGAATATATCCCGGAAAGTCCTTGGGATCCACATAGCGTGCGGCCTTGCTGTAGTCACGGTCGTTATGGCCAAACTGCACAAAGAGGAAATCGCCCTTTTGGGCCGACTGCAACGCACCATCCAAGCGACCTTCTTCGATAAACGTCCTGGAGCTGCGACCGCCAAGAGCCGCATTATTCACCTTGACGCGAGCACCATCGAAGAAATAGCCGATAACCTGGCCCCAGCCTGTTTGCGGATAAACGTTATCTTTATACGTCTGCACAGTCGAATCGCCCACGACATGAATCGTGAAACTCGTAGAATCGCTCACGGCGACACCCGTGAACACAGAAGCAGCAAGGAGATATTTTAGTATAGATTTCATAATAAACCCTTCAGCTTTGAGGTATGAGGTCGCAACCTTCGGTTGCTTTGAGGCGTGAGGAACAAGTTAATCAGGAATTCGGAATTATGAATTATTTAGACAGGCGGTTTTGCCGCGATTATTTTCAATTCCGAATTATTACCGCACCTTCGCCCATGTCGTGGCGTAATTCGTTTTACCTTGGCGGACCATCACTCGATAAAGCCCATTTGCACGCACGATAGAGGATAAATCAACATCGCCGGTCTGTACCGCTTTACGCACCACCATGCGACCGCTCATATCGAATACAGTTACTTCGGCACGCTCCGTCAGCGAGAGCACATCGCCGCGAAGTTTCACGCCTGCATTTGCAACAATGCCATTCAGCTTCGTCGTCGTGCAATCAATGCCTACACGGCAAACGCCCTCTACGCTAAACCCAAAAGCATCCAGGTTCGGAGCGCCATCGTTTGTCACCGACATGAACTTGAGTTCGGCTTCACCCTGCGGAGCATCCAAAACCACATAAGCGGTATCCCACTTGTCCCAGCCTCCCGTCGGAGGGGCACTCAGATAGTAGTCATGGTCAAGATAAGCGTTGAACATGCGGTCCGAAGAACCTCCATTCGCATAACGCACGGCAAGCGTCACATTCCCTGCACCGGGGAACTTCACCTTATAGCTAGCGTAGGATTCGCTTGTATTGTCCAAGTTGTAGTAACCTTCGCCAGTAAAGCCGGTCCACTCGTTTTGAGTCCAACCGATTCCCGCAGCATCCGGTTTGCTTGCATCAAAAAATTTCTTGATATCCTTATCAATTTGTGTTGTCGTTTCCTGACTGCCTTCCATCGGAGTAAACGGCACAAAAGTCACGTCATCGAGGCTCTTCGGAGTCGTCGTCGGGAACGCGGTCAAGGCTTTTCCGTCACCGGTATATTTTACAGCGGAGCCGCCTTCATACACGGCGGTGAACTGCGTCGAAGCGCTACCCATCTTGAATGTATGGATGTACGGAGATTTCACGTTGGAACGGCTCGGAGCGCCAACCTTGTTTCCGTTACCGTCATACCAGCCCAAGAACTTCTTGCCTGACTTCGGAATGGTCTTGAGCATCACAGTCATCCCCTGCGGATAGTACGCATTGAGAGATGTCGCTTCTGCGGCCCCTTCCGGGCTGACCTTGACATCCACCTGATACATGGGAGCCATGTAGTCGCCAAGCTTTTTGACAATCGGATCCTTGTGGGCACGCATCTGTTCGGTGATGATTCGACCAAAGGCGTTCGCGCCGTTCATCTGCAAATGCACCTGGTCCGTTTGGTCGCTGCCCAAATTGCTGTATTCCGCCTTCGTGGCATAGTTAAAAATAAACTGTGCTGCATAGCGTTCACCTACAGAAATCATGTAGTTTGCAACCATTTCGCTCATGTCGATAAACGGAACATTGAGTTCGGTCGCAAGCTTCTGATTCAACGCCGGGTAGCCTCGATAACTGTTATGGATTTGCGTCGGAGAATCGTAGTACAGACGACGTATCGGACTCATGATGATAGGATTTGCGCCCTTCGCGCGGACATCGGCCACCATCTTTTTCATGTTGGAGGCGAAAAAGTCTTCTGTACTGTAGTTCACGTCATTGATGCCGAACTGGATAACAACGTAATCGCCGGCTTGAAGTTTGTCAGCAATGCAGTTGCCGTTAGAACAGCCCTTCTTGAAGAACATGTCGTAGTAGCCGACAGCCGTGCCACCTTTCTTGTCCTTGCCGCCGCCACCCAGCGACATGCCTCCCTGGCCGCGGTTCACGACCGCAGCCTTGTTCACGTCGAACCAGAAATGAAAATCCTGTCCTTGCCCCTGCTTGGGGTAGTAACCTTCCGCCCAGTCCTGCATGGTGGAGTCACCGCACATATAGATGGTAACTTTTGCCATCGCAAGCGGTGTGGCGATCATCGAAGCGATAACGGCAGATTGCCAAATTTTGCTAAACACGCCCATAGAAAACCTCTGTAACAGGTCTTAGGTTATAGGCTTTAGGTATATAAATCACGCACTTCGTGCCTATTTATCAAAACGGCAACGCCGCGATTTTTCCTAAAACCGAACTCCTAATACCTAATACCTAATTTTTAAATATTCCTGTTTGCACAAACTTTCCGTCAAGTTTCACTTTCACAAAATACGATCCTTTCGGAAGAGATTCACCACCAGCAGCCATCTCGTTAGAACCGGCAGAAACATGCTTCGAAACGCCCATGCGCATCGCGCCCGACATGTCGTAGAAATAGACTTCGGCAAATCCGGCACTCGGAGTGAACAAGACACTCGTCGATAAATCGAAGTGCACACCACCCTTAAACGGAATAACCGGATTCACGGTCCGCTGTTGCGTACCGTCGTAAAGTTCAACACCGTCGATGCCGAACGTGAACATATCGACATTCGGGCCACCATCGCTTGTCATAGAGGACAACTTAATCGTATTCACGCCCGCGTTCAGTTTTACATCGATTTTAGCATCTGCATACGTAGTCCAGCCCGTAGCTGGGAAGCTAATCGACCCCGCCGATTTGCCATTGACCTGCACCGACATGTTACGGTCAGCGGTTCCGCCATTGGCGTAGCGTATCGTAAGCGTAGTCTTCGCTTCGGTCTGCGAGAATATTTCCCAAACGCCATAGCTAGAAAGCGAATTATCGAAATTGTAATAACCGTTCTTGAGGAATCCCTCGTTTTCGGTTTGCGTCCAGCCAACACCTTCCTTCGGCGTAGAAGCGTCCAATTCAGACTTTCCGTTGTTCACAACCGGAGTCGTATCCTTGGGCACAACCACATTCTCACCAACAACGTAGATATCGGGAGCCGTAAGGTTTTTCACGGCATCCGGCAGGTAATAACCGATGTGCGGCGGCTGGTTATAAGCGGTATTCTGCCAGGCAATCGCCACGCGGTAAGTCGCATCGTGCATCAGCGTATAGACGCGATGTTCGCTTGCAACCGGAGTCGAAATGATGTACATCGTCGTCGGGTCTTTTT
>JAEEGG010009830.1_pt1 | contig 21314 bp, 14 predicted proteins | sample 9134161 | NCBI WGS metagenome assembly JAEEGG01 (sample SAMN16246543, study PRJNA631951) | gut metagenome | biome: gut microbiome; feature: rumen; material: CR-attached | host: Bos | place: Iran: Karaj | collected 2018-10
AAAAAGAGAACAAGTCCAATGTGAGAATGGCTGATTTCGTAGAGCTTCTGCGGGATTTGTGGACGCACAGGAAGCGTATAATCATGAATTGCTTCTGGGGTGGTATTCTTTCTATAATAGTTGCTTTCAGTATTCCCAAGGAATATACATCAGAGGTGGTGATTGCACCCGAAATATCATCGGCTGCAGGTATATCCGGAGGATTGGGCGCTCTGGCATCAATGGCCGGAATCAGTATGGATACCGAGGAAGAGGCCATTTATCCGCAACTCTATCCGCAGATTGTTTCTACTACTCCTTTCCTGTGTGACCTGGCCGCACTGAATGTAACCTTTAATTACCGGAAGGATTCGATTTCAACCAACATCTACAACTATCTCTGCTACTATCAGAAAGAAACATGGTGGAGTAAGGTTCTGTCAGCACCGTTCAAACTTGTTAAACGTGAAAAGAAGGAGATTCTTGAGGATGGTGTCAAACTCAATCCCAAACAGTTGAGCCGTCAGCAGCAGCAGGTTCTCAAGGAACTGAAAGAGAGAATCACGGTCGAACTGGACAAGTTGACAAGCGCCATTTACATCAATGTGACCATGCAGGATGCTATGATTGCATCGATAGTTGCTGACGCCTTAACGGAAAACCTTCAGTTGTATGTTACCGATTATCGTACAGTCAAAGCCAGAAAGGATATGGAGAATACCCAACGTATGTGCGACGAGGCACGTGAGAACTACTATGCGGCACAGCATGCTTATGCGGAATACTGTGACCAGCATATGGGCGTGACAAAACTCCAGTATCTGATGGAACAGGACCGTCTGTCAAACGAGAAGGATCTAGCTTTCAATCTCTATAACCAGTTGGCTCAGCAGCTTGATATGTGTCGTACCAAACTGCTTGAAAAGACACCTGTCGTTGTTATCCTTCAGCCTTCCACCATCCCATACAAGGCTACTACCCCCAAGAAGATGATGATTGGAATCCTGTTCGTATTCCTGGCATTCTTTGGAACTGTAGGCTGGATAATCGTAAAGGAGCGTATTCTTGAAGCTTGAATATGGGTTGGTTGATACTCCTGACAATTTTGATTGAGGTGGGAGTACTGCTCTACCTTGAAGAAAAGGCGTGGCACACGCTTTACACTCCTCTTAATTTCCTGATGTTGCCCTATGTGGTCATCCTGTTGCTGACGGTTTCAGTGTCAGGCAAGTGGGGCATAGTTGATTTCTATTACCCAAGCATAGTGTACTGGAATGCCGGTCTGTTGCTTTTTGCCATACCCAGTTATGCTATGGGTTTTGTGCTCCAAAAACACAATAAACCGGTAGGCAGGCCGATAGATGACGGTGAGGGAATGCCCGACATTGTCGTCGTCCTGTCTGTAATAATGTGTCTGGCATTCCTGTACAGGCTGAAACAGACACTGGGATCGTCAAGCGCGACATTCGGAACCGATGAATTCGGTATGGATTATGACGGCCACGGGTTATGGGCACATCTGAGCAAATTCAACCTGCCGTTGCTGATTCTGTGCATATATTATGCAGACCGCAGGAAATGGTGGCTGTGGATCATTATAATCACGCTGGTTTTCATTACTTTCATCCATCAGGTCAAAGGATGGGTTATCATTCCCTGCGTTACAGGTCTGGCCATGCGACTGTATTCGGGAAAGACACATCTTACTGCCAAGTTCCTTTTCTTTCTTGCTATCGGTGCTGTCGCTGTGTTTCTGGTTTCATACATACTATCACTTGTGGTAGGCGGAAATGCAATGCTGGGCGGTGCAATACTGGAATTCATACTGCGTCATTTTGTCCATTATCTGACCAGTGGAGTTCTGGGATTCAGTATGGACCTGGCTGCCGGAATGCCGGACAAGGGGAATATGGATGTCCTGTTTGCGCAGTTTGTAAATCTTACAAATGTCCTGACCGGTAATGATGAGATCATCTCACAGGTAAACGGTGTTTTCTTCCATACCGGTCTGAATAACACTAATGTGAGAACAATGTTCGGCACTATAGCCGTTTATACCAATCCGGGGCAGTTTATCTTTGTGACGTTGCTATTGAGTACCGTCATATATTCACTTAAGGTATTGTCCATACGTTTTGGAAACATATATCTCAACATCATCTATTTCTATGAATGCGCCATGCTGTGCATGGGATGGTTTGAGTATTACTTTTTCCATCTGGATGTGATAGAGGTGCCTGTGATGACTTTGATTGTGATGACTATTGTAATACTGACACGTACCAGACAGCATGAATCTTAAAGAAGGCATAGGGAAGTTGGTTGCAAAACTTAACGGTGGTGAATCGGGCGCGCTTAAGAAGGTGACCGGTAATTTCATTTATCTGTCGGTCCTGAACGCTATCAATCTCCTGCTGCCGTTGATTACACTTCCATACATACTGAAGGTTGTGGGTAAGGGTAATTACGGTATATATGCTTACGTATTTACCTTGTTGCAGTATGTAATCATAATAGCGACTTACGGATTTAATTTTTCGGCCACCAAACAGATATCACAATGCCGCGATGACAAGGAGAAGGTGAATGTGATATACAATTCGGTTATGGCATCAAAACTGATTATAGCAACGCTACTTTCGGTTATACTGCTGTCTCTTTCAAGGTTCGTCATGAAAGACGAACAGGCTCCACTTATGTTTATTTATGGCCTTGGAATGGTTCTGGGCGATATCCTGACACCTCTGTGGCTGTTCCAGGGTATGGAGAAGATGAAGTATATGACACTTGTCAATGCCTCTTCAAAGATACTGTTCACCGTACTTGTATTCATAGTAATTAAAAAGGCCGATGATTATTTCCTGCTTATCCTGCTCAATTCGGCGGGCTATATGCTTGCCGGACTGTTGAGTCTGTGGCTTGCCTCCAGACAGTTCGGGATGCGCCTTAGACCGGTGTCTGCCGGCGATATCCTTTATCAGATGAAAGAAGGCAGCGCTGTGTTCGGTTCCACCTTCGGAATGTACCTGTACCGTAATGCCAACATAATAATACTCAAGCAGTTCGTTCCAAACGAAGTGGTGGGCGTTTACTCAGCAGCCGAGAAGGTGATCAAGGGGTTCCAGTCAATAGTGGCTCCTGCAGCACAGGCATTGTTCCCTCACTTGAGTCTCAGGTTCAAGGATAGGCCGGACCGCGATAACATCGCCTTGCTCAAGAGAATATCGGTACCCTTCTCCGGACTGGTCCTTTTGCTGGCCATGGCAGTTCTTGTGTTTGCCCCATGGATATCGGATATCCTGTGCGGTGGCTTGGAATTCCGCAGTTGCGTACCCCTTATAAGACTTATGACTCCCGTTATCCTGTTCGGTGAGATAAACTACCTTATAGGAATAGTAGGATTGATCAATATGAACCGGCAGAAGCAGTTTTTCCGTTCCGTGCTGGTTACAGGTGTCTTCAGTGTCGCTTTTATAGTTATTTTTGCAGGTAGGTATGGCGCATATGCGGCCGCAGCCTCGATGTCATTATCCGAGATGCTGCTTTCCGTACTTTGCCTGGCTGTGCTGATTGGAATAGCAAGGAAGAAATGACGGCAATCATCATATTGAACTGGAACGGAGCGGACGATACAATCGCCTGCCTTTGCTCCCTTGAGAAGGCTCAGGGCAGTTTCTTTGTCGTGGTTGCCGATAACGGTTCGGCCGATGATTCCGTTCAAAGGATAAAGGAATACATATCCGGCTCCGGACTAGACATCAGGCTCCTGGAACTGGGTCATAACTACGGATTCGCCGGAGGAAACAACAGGGCGGTTGAATATGCTTCACAGTTTGCTCCCGACAGTTATCTGCTTCTTAACAATGATACTGAAGTGACTCCCGGATTCCTGGTCCGTCTGGAAGAGTTCAGAAAAAGCCACGACTGCTATCAGGTCCTGACTCCCAGAATAAACTATTATTATGACAAGGAACGTATATGGAACTGCGGTGGCGTGCTCAGGTTCGGATTCCGCCGTTACAGGTATGCCGATGTCCGTCAGGACAGGGTTTTGAATAAGAAACCCTTCAGAATCGGGTTCGTGACAGGATGTGCACTCTATTTTACACCCCGGGTCATTTATGATGGTTTCACTCCGTTCACCGACAGGTTCTTTTTTGGTGAGGAGGATTTTGACTTTTCCATGAGGATGAACCGGCACGGACTTAAAATGGCATGTGTTACTGACTCCGTAATCTACCATAAGGTTGGTTCTGCAGGTAACCGGATGGTGAAATCAGGTAAGGTTTACCTGCATCTGCTGAACCGCTATATAGACATAAGGCTCAACAACGGAGGCCTGTTCTTTCTGTTGTGGCGTTTTGCGGCATTCTTTTTCACAGTACGTGCCCTTAAGAAAGCGTTTGGTTCAATATCCGGAGCATTGGAGAAATACCGGATACTGCTCAGGAATATGCGTTCAATGGATAAGGTGGACCGTTCTGTTTTTGAGAGTCTTGTAATAAAGGGAGATTATTTTGAATGAAGGGAACCAAGGTTGAAATATGGGGAGTGTATCCGCCTCCCATCGGCGGAATATCGGTCTATTGTAAACGACTGACTGATGCCGTTCACCAAAAGGAGAGCAGTGTGGTTCTTAAGAACTTTGCCGGTTCCCTTTCACTGTGTCCTTACGTGAAGGATTTGAAATTCCCCGTATGGGAATTCATAAAGCTTCCTTTCAGGAAAAGGATGATCATACATGTGCAGTTGTGTAATGTCTGGTTCCTTACAGCCCTCTATCTTACAGGATGGCGTCATCGTCTGGTTATCACTTTGCATAACAGGAAGTTGCTCTTGCTGGGCGGATGGAAGGAATGTCTGGTTAAACGGTTCCTGTCCCGTGCACGCTGCATAATATTCAATGATCCCCGCTTTGCAGACCTTCTGCATGACAAATACGGAATAGACAAGTCTGTAATGACGGTTCTTCCCACATATATACCGTCATCCGAATCAGAGAGGCGCGGTATCCCTGTTGAGATAGAGTCATTCTGCAGCAGACATCGTTATACGGTTTCCACAAATGCCCATAAGGTTATAATCAACAATTGGGGCGACGTTTACGGTATTGACCAGATTATCGGAATGATGGATAATCTTGTTCACGGTCATGGTCTGGATGTGGGACTGGTTTTCCTGATTGGATCAGTAGGTGACAATGAGTATTATCAGAGCTGTCTCAAACGTATCGATGAGCTCGGCCTTGGCGACAATTTCCTCTTTGTGACGGGTTCCGATGTAAACGGATTTGAGGTTTGGGAAAGAACCGACCTGTTTGTGAGGGCTACCAGGACTGACATGGAGGGAATATCAGTAAAGGAGTCGCTGCAGTATGGAACGCCCGTTGTTGCCAGCGACGTTTGTACAAGGCCCGTTGAGGCTATCCTGTATAAGGACGGCGATGTTGATGACCTCTCCCGTAAGTGCTATGATGTCCTTACATCGGGAATGAGGTGCGCCCATTATCATCCGGAAACAGATGTTCCTGAGCGAATAATGTCAATATATAAGAGTTTAAGTGAATAAGATATGCTATATTAGTAGCATCAGAACTATAAAAGAACGCATTACACTGATATGAAGCAGATAATACAGGATCTGAAAAGCGGTGCCACTATTCTGGAAGAGGTGCCCGCTCCACAAGTAAAGGCTGGATACGTGCTCATAAAGACTACACGTACATTGGTTTCGTTGGGAACCGAGAGAATGCTGGTGGAGTTCGGCAAGGCCAATCTTATTGACAAGGCAAGGCAGCAACCGGATAGGGTGAAACAGGTGCTGGACAAGATCAGGACTGACGGTATGGTTCCTACATTGGAAGCCGTTTTCAATAAATTGAACCAGCCGCTTCCGCTCGGATACTGTAATGTGGGTAAGGTGGTTGCCGTTGGCAAGGGAGTTACTGAATTCTCTGTGGGTGACCGTGTGGCAAGCAACGGCAATCATGCCGAATATGTGTGCGTACCCAAGAATCTGGTCGCAAAGGTCCCTGATAATGTCAGTGATGAAGAGGCTGCATTCACTGTAATAGGTTCAATCGGTCTTGAAGGTGTCAGGCTTCTTTCAGCCCAGTTGGGTGAGACTGTCGTCGTGATAGGACTTGGCCTGATAGGCCTTTTGGCTATCCAGTTGCTTAAAGCAAACGGATGTAAGGTGATAGGTGTGGATTTTGACCAGCAGAAGGTTGATATGGCATGCAGGATGGGAGTGACGGCCGTCAATCCCCAGTCCGGTACCAATGCGGTCTCATTTGTACAGGATTATACATCAGGTATAGGAGCGGACGCCGTACTTATCACAGCCTCAACGGACAGCGACAGCGTTATTCACGAGGCCTGTGAGATGAGCCGTAAGCGCGGAAGGATAGTCCTTGTGGGAGTAATAGGACTCAATATGCGCAGGGATGATTTCTACAAGAAGGAACTCTCATTCCAGGTTTCATGTTCATATGGTCCGGGACGATATGATGAAGATTATGAGAACCGTGGCATAGATTATCCTCTACCTTATGTGCGATGGACAGAGAAGAGAAACTTTGAAACCATCCTGAGCCTTATTTCAAACGGCTCCGTTGAGGTAAAATCACTTATAACCGAAAAGTATGACCTTAAGGATTATGAGTGTATATACGGCGATATGCGCAAAAAAGGATCAGTGGCATCCATATTATGCTACTCGGATCAGTCTGAGGCCGATGAGTCCGTCACCCTTAACACCAACGGATTCAAAGGAGGTCCCGGCAAGATAGGAATCATAGGAGCCGGCAATTTCACCAACTCTACCGTTATTCCGGCACTGTTGAAGGCTGGAGCCAAGGTTAAATATATCTCTTCACGAACCAACGGCCTGGAGGCCAAGACTGCGGCCAAGAAGATGGGAGCCGAGATAGCCACAACTGATTATAAGGCTATACTGAATGATCCGGAGGTAAATATGGTTATTTGCACAACCCGTCACAACGTCCATGCATCAATGGTTTGTGAGGCTCTTGAATCCGGTAAAAGCATATTCGTGGAGAAACCCCTGTGCCTCAATTCCCAGGAGCTGGACAGGATAATAGAATTGTACGGAAAGGCACAGGACGGAACTACCCTTACCGTGGGATTCAACCGCAGGTTCTCTCCATTTGCCGTCAGGATGAAGAAACTCCTTGGCGACGGTCCCAAGAATATCGTGGCAACCATGAATGCCGGTTACATACCTCCCGAAATGTGGGTCCATGATATGGAAACAGGCGGAGGCCGGATAATAGGAGAGGCCTGTCACTTCATTGACCTCTGCTCTTTCCTGGCCGGCAGTGATGTGGTATCGGTCTGTGTCAATGCGCTAGGTACCAATCCTCGGGAGAATACCGACAATATGAGTATACTGCTCAAATATGCGAACGGCTCCAATGGAGTGATCAACTATTTCTCAAACGGTGCCAAGTCTTATCCCAAGGAGAAAGTTGAAGTCTTCTATCAGGACAAGGTCCTGGCTCTTGACAACTGGAGGATACTGGAGGGATTCGGTTACAGGAACTTCAGACGGATGAAAGGACGTATGGACAAGGGACATAAGGCCGAATTCCTTCTGCTCAAGGAACGCTCCGAAAAGGGTGGTGATGCTTTAATCCCGTTTGAAAGTATCGTGAACACGACCAAGGCCTCGTTTGCATGTATTGAGAGCCTCAAGAGCAGGTCATGGATTGACGTGTAAGGTGTAGGTGAGTCTGTTACGGAAACTGATTTCGGCAACCCGGCAGGTTCTTGAAACGTTGTATTCCACAGATGATTCCATATCTTTTATGTCCAACCGGACTGCTCCTTCAATCTGTATCGTACCTTTGTCGGTAACAATACCTGAATTGTCAAAAGAGAGGATTCTGACATCGGGAGCGAAATGAATCCTGCTCACCGTATCCTTTGCGGTATAGCAGATGTCCTGAATTGAGAAGGTGTTGTTTCCCAGCCTGAAAGAGCGGGAGTGTATGGCTCTGCGTCCATACCCGTTATGGCTTGCAACCATCATGGAGTCACAGTCCTGTTCAATTCTGACCCTGGCTCTGCCGGCTACACGGAAAACATCCCAGACTCCCGAAGAGTCCTTCCCGTCAACGGTTACGGTATTGTGCGCCTGTGTGCTGCGTTCATATTGCCTACGGCCGTTCCTGTTATATGTGGAAATTCCGGTGTCAATGATGAATGGATTGCCGTCAATGCGCAGTTCATAGCTCAATGCATCGGCATGAGTGTGTCCCGGCTGGTTTGCGGCGGTAATGTTGCCTACATCAGCTATCACGTTGATTCTGCCGTCGGCAAGGCGGCGGTATCCGCACTCTTTCAGGGGAATGGGACTTGATTCAATTCCAAGCCTGGTTGCGTAATCCAGCAGTTCGCTGGGCTGTGGCGCAATTCCGTACGCGGAATCATTGAGCAGCGGGATGGTTCCGTCGGGCCAGATAATGCTCTTGAGGTGTCCTGTCATGGCGCGGGCGCAATCAATCAGGAACTCATTCATGCCGGTGGGGAACAGACCGTTGTCCGTGTTTGCCGATGTATAGTTGATGCAGTCCAGCAGACGGTCCAGCAGAATGCAATGATACATGGGCGACTGCTCGTAGTGGGCTCCGTCCCTGAGTAACTCCCTCTTGAGTTCCCGTTTGAGAAGCCTGGCGGCCTTGCGGGCCATCTTGGGGTCATTCAGGAAAGAGGCTCCTATGGAGAGTGCAAATGCATCTTCAAGCAGGTGGTTGCCGCCCACATTCCTTTCAATCCGCCTGGAGAGAAGCAACAGTTGTGAGTATAAGCTATTTATGCGCTCAGCAGTGGCGTAGCTGCTGTTGTCGCAAAAAAACTTTATCCAGTTGATACATCTGAGAGCAGTAGGATAGGGAGCTGTCCCGATGCTGTTGCCTTGACAGTCCTGAATAAACCTGTCTATCCAGGACGCACATTCCGCGGGGGTGATTGAAGGCTGTTGCAGCCAGTCCATATAGTTCAGGTTGTATGCCCATAACGGACCGTAATGATTGTCTTCCCATCCCCGGAATGTACTGCTGAGGTTAAGGAACGTAAATTGCCCGCCGTCAAGTGATACTCGTTTGGGTATGGGGACTGTCAGATGACCGGTACGGATGTTGCCGGCGTATTCTGCCTGCTTGAACTTGGAGGTATGTAACTTCCTGATAACCTGGAACAATATCTGTTCGGGGCTGAGGTGAAGGACAGTTAACGCGATTCCGGTCAGTTTCATACCTTATTTCTTTCCACAAATATAGTGTTTTGGCGTCAATAATTGGTGTTTTTATATAACTTTGTAGTTTGAATTGAACGGCTTATGCCGCAGTATCCGATATATGAAAGTAAACTTTATAGGGTTGGGATACATAGGTCTTCCAACCGCCATTATAGCAGCAAAGCACGGCATAGAAATAGCGGGAACCGATATCAATCCTGATATTGTGGAAGCTACCAATCATGGCCATCTCCACATTGTAGAGCCTGATATGGAGGATATGCTCAGGGAGGTTGTTGCAAACGGCAAACTCAAGGCATATACCGAGCCACAGCTGTCTGATGCCTATTTCATTGTCGTTCCTACTCCTTTCAAGGGAAATCACGAACCTGATATAACATATGTGGAGGCAGCAACCAGAAGCGTTGTGCCATTTCTTAAGGAGGGTGACCTTTTTGTCATTGAATCAACATCGCCTGTGGGAACCACGGAAAAGATGCGTGACGTGATCGTATCGCTCCGTCCCGAGTTGGAAGGCAAGATATTCATGGCCTACTGCCCGGAGCGTGTGCTCCCCGGTAATGTGGCTTATGAACTGATTAACAACGACCGTGTTATTGGCGGTATCAATCCCCAATCGACCGAGAAAGCAAAGGAGTTCTACTCACAGTTCGTGAAGGGCGCTCTTCATTCCACAGACAGCCGTACGGCCGAGATGTGCAAACTCACTGAGAACGCGTCCCGTGACGTGCAGATAGCGTTTGCCAATGAATTGTCACTGATTTGTGCAAAGGCCGGAATCAATGTGTGGAAACTGATAGAACTTGCCAACAGGCATCCGCGGGTGAATATCCTGCAGCCGGGATGCGGAGTGGGAGGTCATTGTATAGCCGTTGACCCTTATTTCATCACGGCCGATTTCCCCGAAGAGTCCAAACTGATTGCCCAGGCACGTGAGACCAACAACGGAAAGGCGGAGTGGTGCACAGGCCAGATTCTGGCTCAGATTCTCAAGTTCGAGAAGGAGAACGGCCGTAAACCCCGGGTGGCGCTGATGGGTCTGGCATTCAAACCCAATATCGACGATCTGCGCGAGAGTCCTGCCATGGAGATAGCCAAGGGTGTGACAGACGCTGTTGAATCACAGTATCTTATGGTGGTGGAACCCAATATCAAGTCACATCCGCGCTTTGCCCTTACAGGCTTCAGGGAGGCATATGACAAGGCCGATATAGTAGTCTTCCTGGTTAACCACAGGGAGTTTGCGGCTCTCAATTACCGCACGGATGTCAAGGTGCTGGATTTCTGCGGTGTTTTCAAACTGCCGTACATTATCTGAACAGTGATGAAAAAGATAATCCTTGTGTTCGGAACCCGTCCGGAGGCCATCAAGATGGCGCCTCTTGTCAAGGAACTTGAAAAGTATCCTGATGAGTTCAGGACTCTTGTGTGCGTCACGGGACAACACAGGGAGATGCTTGACCAGGTGCTCCGCCTGTTCGATATCAGGCCGGACTATGACCTGAACATCATGAAAGCGGGCCAGACCCTGTACGATGTGACATCACGTGTATTGTGTGAGTTCGGTAATGTGCTTCAGAAAGAACGTCCCGATCTGGTTCTGGTCCATGGAGATACCACAACGTCGATGTCATCGGCCCTGGCGGCATTCTATGAGCAGATTCCGGTAGGTCATGTGGAGGCAGGCCTGCGTACGGGCAATATCTACAGTCCGTGGCCGGAGGAGATGAACCGTCAGATAACGGGACGCATTGCCGTGCTGGATTTTGCTCCTACTCAGTTCGGGCGAGACAACCTGATTAGGGAGAATGTGCCGCAGGACAGGATAACCGTTACCGGAAACACTGTTATAGACGCTCTCTGTTATGTCGTAGACAGGATTAAAGGCGATGCGGCTTTGAGAGAATCTCTCGAAAGGAATATATGCGCTCAGGGTTATGACGTGAACCGCCTCAAGGATAGCGGCAGGCGGCTGGTGCTTATTACCGGCCACAGGCGTGAGAACTTCGGTGAAGGTTTCAGAAACATATGCAAGGCTCTGGATACGTTGTCACGCAGATACAATGATGTGGATTTTGTATATCCCATGCACCTTAATCCCAATGTCCGCAAGCCCATACATGATATGTTTGACGGCAGAATGCCCGATAATATGTTCTTTATTGAGCCTTTGGATTATTTTGACTTTGTACGTCTGATGGAACTCAGCCATATTGTGCTTACCGATAGCGGAGGTATTCAGGAGGAGGCTCCGGGTCTTGGAAAGCCGGTTGTCGTAATGCGCGACACGACCGAGCGTCCCGAGGCGGTCGAGGCCGGTACGGTAAAACTTGTGGGTACTGATTACGATAAGATAACAACCACCATAAGCAGGCTTTTGGATGATACCGGATATTATAATACCATGAGTCAGGCAGTAAATCCTTACGGTGACGGTAAGGCATGCCCCAGGATAGTGGATTTTATCCGTTCATTCTTTAAAGAATAAGTTATAAACAATCACAACAAAAGGCGAATACTTCAGTTATTATTGAAAAGAGGCCTCCACAATGAAGATACTTGTTGTTTCTTTCTATTATGAACCTGAGATAGGTGCTGCACCCAGCCGCATCACCAATCTGGTTCGTGGCCTCAAGGAGAGAGGCGCACAGGTCGATGTACTGACTTGCCTCCCCAACTATCCCAAAGGCCGGATATTTGACGGATATCGCGGCCGCTTCTCAATGAAAGAGAACCTTGACGGTGTCAATGTATACCGTTATTGGACATATGCCACTGTTTCCAAGGGTATTGTGAGGCGTGCTCTGGCTATGACATCGTTTGCCGTGACCATGTGGGCGTTCGGCTTCAAACGCAAACTGATCCATAGTTATGACAAGGTTATAATACAGTCACCGCCTATTATGGTGTCTGCATCGGCCATGTTCCTCTTCAAGTGCTGTTACAGGAAAAAGGTCGTGCTGAATGTTTCCGACTTGTGGCCCGGATCGGCTGTGGAGCTTGGCTTTATGAAAGAGAACAGCCTGTCATATAAGTTTACCTCGCGTCAGGAACGCAAAATATACCGGCGTGCTGACGCTGTAATGGGACAGTCAAACGGGATTCTTGACAGGGTTCGTTCGCTGGAGCCGGACAAACGGCTGTTCCTGTACAGGAACCTTTCCCGGATTCCGTCCGGGCAGCAGGCGGCACAGGAGAAAACTGCCAGGACCGGGAGTCTGAAGATTGCCTATGCCGGCCTTCTGGGTGTTCCCCAGGATGTACTCTCCATTGTCCGAAACGTGGATTTTGAATCTGTCGGTGCCGAGTTCCATATCTATGGTGGCGGCAACCAGGCGGAAGACATAAAGAATGAGATAGCAGCCGGTAAGAAAAACGTGTTCTATCATGGTGTCCTTGCCAAGGAGCAGATGAACAAGGTGATGGGTAGCGAGTATGACGTGTCACTCATAGCATTGGCCAAATCCATTACAGGCGCCGTTCCTTCAAAAATATTCGATACACTCCCGCTGGGCATACCGCTTCTGTTCTGCGGCACAGGCGAGGGTGCTGAAATTGTCAGGGAGAATGGGTTCGGACTTGTATCGGCGCCTTCGGATTTCAGGATGATAGAGGACAAAATCCGGGAGTTTGCTATTATGGATGCCGATGAGTTCCATGCATATTCCCAAAGATGCAGGGATGCCGCAGCCGGCAGTTTCAATTTTGATTCCCAGTTTGATACTTTCATGGATTTTCTTGGCATGGTTTAAAGAAAAAATAGTCATGTCAGGATTTATCTTTGGGGTAAATACTGACTATATAATAGAAGATAATTACAACTGTTTATTAATAATTACATGAGAAAGATTTTGTTTACAGCAGCTTTGGCCCTCGTAGCAGCAGGTGCCAGCGCACAGGAGCCCAATTTCACAATGGGTGGAGGTTTTGGAGGTTTTGGTGGCTTTGGCGGCCAGCAGCAGACCAATGTTAAGTTTGATGAGTATGTAGCAGCTCCCGATGGTTTTGACAAGGAGCGTGACGGCATCAAGAAGGGAACCGTAAAACTCATTGAGTATCAGTCAGAGTCAGTTGGTACTACCCGTAAGGCCAACGTATACCTTCCTGCAAGCTATGACGGCAAGAAGAAGTTCAGCGTTCTCTATCTGCTCCACGGTATCGGTGGTGACGAGTGGGAATGGATGAATGACGGTGGTGTACCCAATATCATCATGGATAACCTCTATGCAGATGGTAAGGTGGCCGATATGATTATCGTTATGCCTAACGGCCGTGCTGCAGTCAATGACTCACGTGAGGGCGGTTACGGTTCAGCCGGTGCATTCGGTGTATTTGACAAGGACCTTATCGGTAGCCTTATCCCTTACATCGAGAAGAACTTCAGCGTATATACTGACAAGGATCACCGCGCTATCGCCGGTCTGTCAATGGGTGGCGGCCAGTCACTGAACTTTGGTCTTGCCAATCTGGACAAGTTTGCTTACATAGGCGGTTTCTCATCAGCACCCAATACACAGCGTGCAGCTCAGTTGATTCCTGACGTTGAGAAGGTTAAGAAAGAGAACAAGCTTCTGTGGATGGTATGCGGCAGCCGCGACGGTCTGATTGGTAACAGCACTCAGCTCAAGGCATTCTGCGACGAGAACGGAATTCCCTGCACACTGATCCAGTATCCTGACGGTGAGCACAACTTCGTAGTATGGAAGTACGGCCTCTACAAGTTCGCACAGTTGATATTCAAATAATCAGAATTACATTCTGAGCATTTTAAGGAAGTCACGTTCCGTTCGGAGCGTGGCTTCTTCTTTTCCCTTTACCGTCTGTGTCTCGGGGAACAGAAGCATGGTGGAGAAATCGGTCTCCGGCATATGTATACGCTCGTAGAGGTGACGGAATGAACGTCCGGCATGGGTCTCGCTGTCGCGTGGGCCAACAATCATGAGCAGATGGTCCTCCTTGAGCCCGCTTATCACCCAGTGCATATCGGCCGTTTCACTGACCTCATTGTATGATACACGTCCGCTTGAGAAATTGAGCCCAGTGCCGCGTACGGCCGAAATAGGCTGGTCTTTACCGTAGAACTCGGAAGCACATCCTATTGCCATGGTGATGCGGTAGATGCTCTCCATGCATTTCTCAAATGCCTCATCCTGAATAACGGGGCCGGGAACCAGAACTACTATGCGCCTTATGGTATTTATGGGAGTTACAAAACGCTGCAGGACTATCTGGCCGTGAAAACCGTCATTGAGCGGACTGATGATGTTGTCCAGATATGGCAGGTTGATGCTGTGACGCAGCGGCAGTCCCATCAGCATACGGTCTGCGCTGAATTCATTGGAGGCATGCAATATGCTGTCTATGATGTTGTTGCCCAGACGGTTGTGAGCTATGAACGGGACATCGGCCGATGCCGCTATCCTGGAAGCCTCCTCAAGTCGGCCCTTGCCGTCCTGCATGTATTTAGGCGCATGCTCACCGTTGATGGTGACATAGAGGCCTACCAGTTCGGGACTGTTCTTGTCATAAAGGGTTATGGCGGTATCCATCAGTGCCTGAAGGGTGTTGGAGCCGGTAAGCATGACCATCAGGCGTGAATCTGCTTGAGAGGCATCGGAGAGCTCATCCTGGTGCAGTACATCGGCAGCCTTCTCTGTGACAATGTTGCTCAGTATGCATGAGAACAGCACGATCAGGACTGTTGCACTGAGGGTGGTGTTGTCCATCAGACCTCCGTCATAAGCACCCATTGCTATGGCCAGGGCTCCGGCGGCATGTGATGCACTGAGTCCGAATACAACCCTGCGGTCATTGGCAGTAAAGCCGTTCGCCTTCTGGGTGACCAGGGCGGCAAACCACTTTCCGAAGGTTCCTATAATGAACAGGACCGCAAATGCTGTCAGGAACAGCCAATCTCCCGTCATTCCCGTAAGGTCTATCATAAGTCCTGTATTGATCAGGAATAGGGGCACGAATAGTGTGTTGCCCACAAAATCCAGGCGGTTCATCAGGGGTGATGACTTGGGTATGTACCGGTTCAGCACGATACCTGCCAGGAATGCACCTACTATTGAGTCCAAACCTATCAGCTGGGACAGGCCGCAGCTCAGAGCCAGCAGTATCATCACGAAAAGGAAGTGCGAGAAACTGTTGGTGACACGATGGAAGAACCCCCTTGCCATACGCGGATAGAACAGTATGACCGCCGTGATGTATATTGCAATCTTAAGAATGAACCACAGGGGATTGAAATCGGCGTTGCCATGTGTTGACAGCATCACAGCATATACAATCAGAGCCAGCAGAATGGCAACCAGCGCACCTGCAACCGAAATGGTCACGCTCTTGCGTCGGGCCAGTCCGTATCGGCTGATGATAGGATATGAGATAAGTGTGTGCGATCCCATTATACATGCCAGTATGGCCGAAGTCCGGGCGGGCAACTTAAGCAGCCAGACGCATGCGAAATAGCACAACGCCCATGGAACGGCAAAGGTGAGTATGCCAAAGAATATGCCCCACACCTTGTTGCGTTTCATCTCCTCCAGGTCAATGCCCAGTCCGGCAAAGAACATGATGAAGAGTAGTCCCATGCGGCTGAAGAACTGAATCTCCGGCGTAACCTGCAGTATGTTCAGAACTCCCGGGCCTATGAGTACACCAGTTACGATAAGGCCTGCAATCTGCGGGAATCTGAGCCTCTTGCAGAGTATGGGCACAAACAAAACCAGCGTCAGGACCACAAAACAGATCCAGATGCTGTCAGTCATAGGGAACAGTTGTTGATAACTCATGTTTGGTTATTACGCTACGAAGATAATTATAATTCCCTGATTTTGTAATTTCGCGTTATAAAAGATTGCATATGATAGACTACCAGAAGGAACTCAATCCCAGCCAGTGTGACGCCGTCCTCTATACAGAAGGCGACAGCATGGTAATAGCCGGTGCAGGTTCCGGAAAAACACGTGTACTTACGTACAAGATTGCCCATCTGCTGGAGGAGGGAGTGGAGCCATGGTCCATACTGGCCCTGACCTTTACCAACAAGGCGGCAGGAGAGATGAAACAGCGCATAGCAGCGCGAGTGGGAGAGAACCGTGCCCGTTATCTCTGGATGGGTACGTTCCACAGCATATTCAGCCGTATTCTGCGCTCTGAGGCCGATAAGATAGGCTACACCTCCAACTTTACCATCTATGACCAGCAGGACAGCCAGAACCTGATCAAGTCCATTGTCAAGGATATGCAACTGGATGACAAGACCTATAAGGCCAGCGTGGTCCAGAACCGTATCAGCAATGCCAAGAACCGTCTGATAACGGCATCGGGTTACGTTCAGAATGCCGATATCTACAAGCATGACCAGTTCAAGCGCATACCTATGGTGGGCAAGATATACGAGCGCTATGAGCAGCGCTGCCGCCAGAGTGACGCCATGGATTTTGATGACCTGCTGCTCAATACGTTCATACTGTTCCGTGACCATCCGGATGTATTGGAGCGCTACGGCACATCATTCAAATATATTCTGGTTGACGAGTATCAGGATACCAACTACGCCCAGCATTGCATAGTATGGCAGCTTACGCGTAACGGTGCCAAGGTCTGCGTGGTAGGTGACGATGCCCAGAGCATTTACTCGTTCCGCGGAGCCAACCTGGACAACATGCTCAAGTTCTCCAAGTTGTACCCTGATTCCAAACTGTTCAAGCTGGAGCAGAACTACCGCTCCACACAGACAATCGTGGAGGCGGCAGGTACGCTCATAAGCAAAAACCACGCACAGATTCCCAAGAAAGTATTCTCGGAGAATGAGGAGGGTGACAAGATAAAGGTACTGTGTGCACACTCAGACCTTGAGGAGAGCGAGATGGTGGCAAACCGCATGCTTGACCTGCATACCTTCAAGGACGTGCCATGGAGCCAGATAGCCATACTTTACCGCACCAACGCCCAGTCGCGTCCGCTTGAGGAGGCCCTGCGCAAGCGCGGGTTGCCATACAAGATCTACGGAGGCCTGTCATTCTACCAGCGTAAGGAAATCAAGGACGTGATAGCCTATTTCCGCATGAGCGTGAACCCCAATGATGAGGAGGCGTTCAAGCGTATCATCAACTATCCTGCCCGCGGAATAGGCCAGACCACGGTCGGCAAGATCCTTTCGGTGGCAATGGAGAACGGTGTCAGTCTGTGGAGCGTCATAAGCAATCCCGCCGATTACCGTCTGGATGTGAATTCCGGTACCGCCGCCAAGTTATCGGCCTTTAAGACAATGCTGGAGAGTTTCATGGCCGATGCCGCCACCGTTGATGCGCAGCAACTCTCGGAGCGGATAGTCAATGAAACCGGCATAATGCGTGAACTTCAGGCCGATACCACCGTCGAGGGCATAGGTCGTAAGGATAATGTCGAGGAACTGCTTGCCAATATAGCCCAGTTCTGCCTGGACCGCAAGGAGGAGGGCAATGAACGTTGTTTCATGACCGATTACCTGAGCGAGGTATCACTCATGACTGATCAGGATAACGAGACCGATGAAGACCTGGAAAAGGTCACCCTAATGACCGTCCACGCCGCCAAGGGTCTGGAGTTTGACGCCGTGTTCATCGTTGGACTTGAGGAGAACCTTTTTCCCAGCGATATGAGCGGTGACAGCGAGCGTGAGATAGAGGAGGAACGCCGCCTGTTCTATGTAGCAATGACTCGCGCGCGCAAGTATCTGACGCTGCTTTTTGCAACCACCCGTTTCAAGTATGGCAACGTGGATTTCTGTACTCCCAGCCGATTCCTCAAGGATATTGATTCAAGATACCTGAATATGCCGTCAGAGGGCATCAAATCTTCCTGGAACAGCCGTCCATCGATGTTTGCTGATGAGGATTCCAAACCGGTATTCCAGCGTCGTGAGTATTCTTCTGCATCGACATTTCAAGCCAAGAAGAAGCTGGAAACTGAGCAACCAGTCCGCAAACCGTGGCAGCAGGGTAAGTTCCAGAAAGTAACGGAGTCTATGCTTGAGAACACTGCTCCGGGCCAGTCATCGGCCCTGAAGGTGGGTAGTGTGATAGAGCATGAGCGGTTTGGTATTGGCAGTGTGCTGGAAGTTGAGGGTTCGGGCGGAGATACCAAGGCGCGAATCAAGTTCCTCAATGTGGGCGAGAAGACGCTGTTGCTAAAATTTGCACGCTACAAAATCCTTAAATAAAGCCTTTATGAGAATTTCAAGAGTCCTTTTTGCATTATTCCTTGTTTGTTCAATCACCTCCTGCGCCAGTCTGCGCCGTATAGGATATGAGAACGGTCATGAGTACGTTGACCTGGGTCTTAGTGTCAAATGGGCGACAATGAATGTAGGTGCCCAGGCTCCTCAGGAATCTGGAGAGTATTATGCCTGGGGTGAACTTGAACCCAAGGAAGTCTATGATTGGGTGACATACAGTTTCCGCACAGCCGGAGACACCGTGTATGATGTACAGCTATCCAAGTACAACACCAAAAAGAATCACGGAACGGTTGACAAAATAACGAGCCTTTTACGGGCCGATGATGTGGCAAACGTGAAGTGGGGAGGCGGTTGGCGTTATCCAACAATAGCCGAGATTGAAGAACTGATGGATGAGAACAACTGCACCTGGATCTGGACGACAATGAAAGGAGTGGACGGCTATAAGGTCAAGAGCAGGAAGAAAGGTTATAAACGCCGTTATATATTTATTCCTGCGGCAGGTGCACGTTCCGGTTCCGGATTTGATGAGAAAGAGACGGGAGGCGTGTACTGGTCCGATACGCTGATAGAGGCCTTTTATGCCTGCATAATCTCTTTCACGCCCGATGCAATCAGCGCATATAGTGCATCGGAGCGTTTCATGGGCCTGCCGGTCCGTCCGGTCTGCCCCAAGTATTAGCCTATTTGAATTTGTGCTTGAATTCCGTTTGGAAGGTCTTTGAGGTGTAGGTGGCAACGATGCCGGCACCGCCCTTTACGTTATGGAGTATGGTGACTGGCTCCGATAGGAATGATATGTCATCGGCATCCCAGTAATCATTCACGGATTTGTGGTAATAGTAGTAGGCATCTGAGAAAACGTACAGTTTGACGGTGACCGAATAGACTATCTCATCCTTTATCTTGTCGGCAATCGAGTAGGGGTCGGTACCCTCTAAATAACCTTCGTTGCTGTAAGAGTAGACTAGGCCTAAGGTATCCGGTTTTTCCATCATGATTTCGAAACTGAACTTGTTCCCGTCTTTGATGTGAAGGTCGTCAAACATGAATTCGGCTTTACCCCATTCAAACTGGCTGTCAGCCTCGGTCTCTTCAAGAACGGCGGTGGCACCATCGGCTTGGCCTAGCAGAATCTTGGTCTCAGAAGGTATTTTGAAATGCAGAACTTTCTGAAGAGTGTCATATTGTTCGGTCCAATCATTGTATTGGTAATAGATTACCGAGGGCTCGATGGTAAGCATGTAGAAGTCCTTCTTATCGTCAATACCCTGAATCTCAAGTTCGGTCACCCATACCGAGTCAACCTTTGAGTCATCAAAGTCTGAGACGAAATCATCAAACAACTCGCTCATGGTCTGTGTGGGCACATACTCCTTGCGGTAATTGGAGAACAGGCAGTTCTGGGCATGGGGAACAGTGTCGGTGGCCGATACGGTTCCGTACAGAGGGTGTGAAGCAGTGACGGAGATGATGTCGCCGTCATGGATTGCACGTCCGTCGGAATATGCCTTACTGCTTTCTTCATATGTGGCGGTGCGTGTCTCTCCGTTGATGTCTACGTTGACCGTAACATCGCTGTTAAGGTTGTGGCCGCTGTAATAGGAGTCCAGGAAGAATGCGCTGTGACTCATCCTGAACAGAGGAATATTTCCGGATCTGGTGATGCTGTTGACAATAAGCATACGCTCGCTGTCAGGGCCTTTATACTCAATGTCCTTGGTGCATGCACAGATAAGAACTGCGGCTGACAATATGATGGTGCTGTACTTTTTCATAACCTTAGAATGATATTGCGTAACTGATGGTGGGAAGAATAGGGAACAGGGTGAGTTGGCGCAGTTTGCGGTCCTCAATCACTTCATTCCCGTTGTAATAACTGTCAGTATAAACGTATACAAGGAACGGATTGCGACGGTTGTATGCGTTGTATATGCTCAGATTCAGAGTGCGGTTTACCCTTTCGCTGAATTTGCGGTGCCAGTTGAAACTCAAATCAAGCCTGTGCGTGGGGTTCAGGCGCAGATTGTTGCGGTTGTCATAGTAACCCACAGTGCCGTGTGGAAAATACTCCTGGTCCTGTTCATCGTTAAGAACCTGCGAATCATAGTACTGGGTATAGATCGTTCCGCAGTTTCCGGTCTCATAGAGCCATGTGGCAGACATGTCGAACCTGTCACTGAACTTGTAACTGCAGGTAATGTCCAGCTTGTGGCGGCGGTCATACTTGGCATCAAACGTACGTCCGGCGTTAAGTGTCATGCCCGGACGGTCAAACTTGCGCTGTGACTTGTTCCAGGTGTATGCTATCCAGCCGTTGAGCCTGCCCACAGAACGTTGTGCCATGAACTCGATGCCGTAACTCCAGCCCTGGCCAATGGCAATCTTGTTCTGCCAGTCCGTGTCGCCCGACATATAAGTTGATCCCTCCTTGTACTCAATCAGGTTGTTCATGTGCTTGTAATAACTTTCAAGGGTGAAATCGGCCAGTCCCTCGATGCTGTATGCGGCTCCCAGTGCCCACTGGTGCGAATGTTCCGGCTCAATCTTGTCGGTCACAGGTACCCAAAGGTCCGTGGGAAGGCTGATTACGTTGTTGGAGAGCAGGTGCACATACTGTGTCATATACGCATATCCGGTCTTGAGTGACAGGTCATCGGTAATGAGGAATCGGGCGCTCAGCCTGGGCTCCAGAGAGTTGTAGTAGCGATTGTTGACGCTGAATCCTGCATATCCGGCTCCTACGTTGAACCTGATTATATCGGTAAGTTCAATGTCATCCTCGGCATAAAGCTGGAATTCATGAGCTATTATATCCTTTGAACCGAAT
>JAEEGG010009832.1_pt1 | contig 21313 bp, 24 predicted proteins | sample 9134161 | NCBI WGS metagenome assembly JAEEGG01 (sample SAMN16246543, study PRJNA631951) | gut metagenome | biome: gut microbiome; feature: rumen; material: CR-attached | host: Bos | place: Iran: Karaj | collected 2018-10
TCGGTCTGCGTCAACTCCCTTATCTCCCCCATCCTTTACAAGAAGCGTCCTGACGAGGTCAAGATGATTCTGGTGGACCCCAAGGTAGTAGAGCTCAAGATCTACAACGACGTGCCCCACCTGCTTACCCCTGTAATCACCGACCCTAAGAAGGCACTTCAGGCCCTGCAGTACTGCATAGACGAGATGGAGAAGCGGTACAGGCTGCTGGAGCAGCTGGATGTCCGGAACATCGAGGGCTATAACAAGAAGATCAAGACCACCGATTACCTGGCCGACCCGCTGCCATATATTCTGGTAGTAGTGGACGAATTTGCCGACCTTATGCTTACCTCCAGCAAGCAGCTGGAGCCTGCTGTATCGCGGCTTACAGCCAAGGCAAGAGCCGTGGGAATCCACTTGGTTCTGGCTACCCAGCGGCCATCTGTGGATGTCATCACTGGCGTAATCAAGGCTAACATCCCGTCCAGAATAGCCTTCATGGTATCCAGCGTCACCGATTCCCGCGTAATCCTGGACGCACCTGGTGCCGAGATGCTCCTGGGCAAGGGCGACATGCTCTTCAAACCGTCCTGGACTCCTGTTCTTACCCGTATCCAGAGCGCATTCCTCTCCGACGAGGAGGTGGAGCGCCTTGTTGCCGAGGTCAAGAAGATGGGCGAGCCTGACTACATAGACGACATCATCTTCCATGACGACGAGGAGGATATGGACCTTTCCTTCGGTGGCGGCGGTTCCATGGGCGGCAGCAATGACAATGACGCAAACCTGTTCGACAAAGCCCTGGCCATAGTTGCCGAGACCGGCAAGGCCTCTGCCTCTTATCTGCAGCGCCGCCTCTCCATAGGCTACAACCGGGCAGCACGCCTTATCGAGGATATGGAGGCCCGGGGTATAATAGGCCCTCCGAACGGCAGCAAGCCGCGGGAAATCCTGCACATGCCCGACAAGTTCAAGGAATGATATGAAGAAAAACGATATCTGGCGGATAGCCCTGCTTAACGCCCCCTTTGCAAAGGAGGCCACACCCCTCGATTTCTTAAAGAATCTGGAGGACGATTTCCTCTATGCCCTTATCAAGGACGAGCCACCCACAGTCATAGCCCCAGTGCTCCACTGCATCGGGTACGAGAAGAGCCTGAGCGTGCTGGAGAAGTGTCAGACAAAGCTCCAGAAGGAGATCCTGCGGGCCATGTACCTGGGAGATCTGGTGGACTCAGGCATCCTTTCCATCATCGCCAACGCCCTTAGACGAAAAATTGAAAAAAAAGGTTGACAATTTTCTCCTCTAGGCTTTACTGTTTTATTACATCGCTTGTGGGGGGAGGGACAAGAACCATCCGAACAGACTCTGACCGAAATGGTCCTCGAATACCAGAAAGGAAACTTATCTTATGACGCAATCTCAGGACATATCTCTCTGTATGCCTACGATTATCCCCGTCGGACAAAGCATTGGGACCAGGACCTCTGCAGCGACTTCTTTGTATATGTCCACCCACGCCTGAAGAGGTTTGTGGACTCCTTTGTCTACACAGACCTTCCGTTTGAAGCATATCTCAATGTCTCGCTCAAGCATCAGATGAATTCATTCATCAACGAGATTAAGCAGAAAGAAGCGAAGGAGATGGTGTTCAGCAAGATGTGCGCCTCCGGCTCCTTGGATGAGGACGGATCACTATACAAGATCTACGACACATTCAAATATGAGATAAACGAACCGCCCACGACATACAGAATTAAGATAGGGCAGGCCCGGACACGGCGCCGGCTTTTCTTCCTTGCCCTCTCGCACCCCGACCAGCTTGATGACGCGGCTGTAGAGCGGGTTGCGGCATCCACTGGTTACAGCGCTGACTATATAAGCAGCTGCTGTCTAGCCATAAAGGAGCGGGTTCAGGAGAAAAGGGAGGCTTTGCAGCGGATGCGGGAGCGGAAGAGCGGCTTCTATTTCCAGATTCTTGTGATTCAGGACAGGATTATGAATGAACCCGACCCAGGGAAAAGGGTCTGGCTTGAGGAGCAGATAAAGAGACTCAGATACAGGATAGAGCGTATTTCCCAGAGGATTGCAGTCAAAACTGCCTGCCTGGTGAGCCATAAAGATATTGCCGAGGTCTTGGGGATATCGAAAGGGACAGTGGACTCAAGCCTCTTCTACTTTAAAAGAAGAATAGGCCGGCGGCCTCTCAAAGGTTCTTCTGCGGATAAACAGTCTTTGCGCTCACTCCGGCAATTGCACCCAGTTTCCCAGTGATGGCATTGATCTTATCCATGGGGGCATCCACAGCAACGCTTATAAGGGAAATTCCCTCCTTCCTGTAGGGGATTCCCATTCTGCCTATGATGTACTCGCTTGACTCGTGGAGCACCTCGTTAAGCCTTGCAGTTGCCTCTTTATCCGAGACAATGATAGCGATAAGAGCAACTTTTGTCTCCATAGTGTCCTCCTATGCTAAATGTAGTATAAAAGTTCTCCTTTGACAACTAAAGAATAAGGCCGCTCCGCACGATAAAATAGTATATGATGGAAATCTTGGATATAGCCATGAGATATGAGAAGATCTACACCATGAAGCTGGCCTTCAGGTGCAAGAGTCTCGATGTGGTGATAATGGACCTGCGTTTTGACGGAAACCGCCTTGCTGTCGATGTTTCGGTGGCAGATGAGCATATCCGTCATCTGTTCGAGGACGAATTCTACGATTTCCTGTACCGTTTCAAGAAAAATCACTTCATCATATCATCCCTGAAGATTCATGTGGGCGAGGAGACTAAGCCTGCCTTCGAGCCTTCAACTGCCGCTTCCGACATCAAGGAGAAATGGCTCAAGGTCATGCATCCACATACCGGTTCCAGACTGCTGGATGCCCTTGCCTGATTAAATATAAATAATTTATAAAAATGTTTGCAAATTTACTCTATATTTGATAAAATATTTACCAAATATGCGGACTGCAGTCTCTGATTTCATTAATGCATTTGCCTCATCCAGCTCAGATCTGCTTACCAGAGCCCTTAGAAAGGGGGTTTCTGTCAAGGTGGAATCCACAGTGGCCATTCCGGCCGCAGAGCTGCCAGATGCAGTGCAGACATCGCCAGCTGTAGTCCTGCATGGCAAAGGCTGTTCTTTTGCCCTGGTGCTGGAGCGGCAGCTTGCCTTTTCTGTAATGGAGACCCTTTTAGGGGGCGATGGCAGGACTGCTGTGGAAAACCGGCGGTTCTCCGATGTGGAGCAGGCAGTGGCAGCCTCCTTTATGGAGAAGCTGGCAGACTGTCTTAACAGCATCTGGAGGTGGGGCAGCGACAAGGACCTGCTCCTGGATCCTATGGCAGAGTATTTCTCCGAGTCCGGTTTTCCTGCCGGGAAGGAGATGCTGCATTTGGCAGCGCTGGATGTGGCCTGGGACAAGAGCTGGCGCAAGATGTATGTCTGCATCCCCGATTCCGATCTGGATGGGGCCGAGGCTGTGCTTAAAGATGCTTTTGATCCCGACGGGAACGTGCTCCTGGCAGTGGAGATGGGCAGTTCCAACTTGGATATTGCTGAGGCACAGCAGCTGGGAATTGGCGACGTTGTCTGTGTTACACCCCCTGCCGGCGGTCTTATGGTAAGGGCCGGAAAAAAGGCTTACTGCCTGGCGCAAAGCGGTGCAGTGGGGGACTCGGTGGCAGCCAGCGTGCTGTGCCGGTACGAGGGGCAGGATACTGGCCCCGGTGCGGTGGTGGCTCTTTTAGGAAGCACCCGGAAGCACTGGAAGGATGTCCTGGCGCTGGATGCAGGTGATGTGCTGGTGCTGGACCGGAAGGTGCAGAGCCCGGTGCCGCTGCTGGTGGCGGGGCAACCCAAGGCCCAGGGACAGGCTATTGTTATAGATAAACGGTTAGGAGTGCGTATAAAGAAGCTGCTCTGATTTAAGATATGTTTTAAATCTCTGGGAGGGGACGTGAAAAACATTTCGATACTGATTATTATTTCTCTCATTTTGATATGTGCTACAGCGGTATTTGCGGCCCCTGCAGAACAGGATCTGGTCATACCCGACAGCGCACCGGGCAGTGCTTCCGGCGCTGGGTTTGGGCTATGGGACTTTTTCCGCACTCTTTTAGTTCTGGCTTTGATTGTGGGTGCAGTCTACGGGGTGCTCCATCTGCTCAGAAAGTGGCGGCCAAGGCTTATTCAGGCCGATGACAAGCAGATAAAGGTGGAGGCCACCAAGGTGCTGGCTCCAGGCCGTATTGTCCACATTATAGAGGTGGAGGGCCGCCGCTTCCTGGTGGGCACATCGGACCATTCGGTGCAGCTTCTGGCCGAGCTTGACAAGAAGGAGCAGGAGCAATGAGAAAGATTATCCTGCTGGTTCTTATCTTAAGTATACTGCTGCCAGCCTTTGCCTTCGCCCAGGAAGCGGAGAGCAAAGAAGGCGTTAACATACCGTCCATAGAGATAAATGTAAAGGATTCCAGCTCCAACAAGGAGATGGCCTCCTCCATTAAGCTGCTCCTGCTTTTGGCTGTGATTGCAGTGGCCCCCTCGGTGCTGCTTCTCACCACCTGCTTTGTCCGCATCGCCGTGGTGCTGGATTTCGTAAAGCGGTCATTGTCGCTCCAGAACACCCCTCCCAATCAGCTTATTCTGGGGCTTGCCATATTCCTCACACTCTTTGTCATGTGGCCGGTGTTCGACACCATCTACAACGAATCGTTCAAGCCGTTCTCCGAGGAGCAGATTGACTCCCAGGAGATGTATAAAAGGGCAGAGCAGCCCTTAAGGCTCTTCATGTATAACCAGCTCAAGGCCCATCCCGACAACATACGGCTCTTCATGAGCATGCGGGGTCTTCCTAAGCCGGCAAACCTGTCCGAGGTGCCCACCTATGTGCTGGTTCCCGCTTTTGCCCTCAACGAGCTTACTATTGCGTTCAAGATAGGAATACTGCTTTTCATTCCTTTCATTGTCATAGATATGATTGTGGCATCTGCCCTTATGTCCATGGGCATGGTGATGGTCCCTCCCGCAATGATCTCGCTGCCCTTCAAGCTTATCCTGTTTGTGCTTGTGGACGGCTGGAACCTGATTGTGGGGCAGCTTTTGTCAAGCTTTGTCATGTAGGGGTAGAGGATGGATACAGGAACAGCTGCATATTTGTTACGGCAGGCATTGGGACAGGCTCTTCTGATCTCCGCTCCTATTCTTCTGGCCAGCCTTCTGGTGGGGCTTGTGGTCTCCATCATACAGGCTGCGTTCTCGGTGCAGGAGCAGACCCTTTCCTTTGTCCCTAAGATTCTGATTGTGCTTGTTGTGGTGCTCCTTTTCGGAGCATGGATGTTCGGCTCCATGGAGCAGTTTGCCCTGGAGATTTTCCGCCTTATCCCAAGGATGGTGAAGTAGTGGCCTGGATCGGAGAACACCCACAGCTTTATTTCCTCGTTTTTGCCCGGGTGTTTGCCCTTATTCTCTCGGCACCGCTATTGGGAAGCCGGAGTCTGCCGGTGGCAGTGAAGGCTGCCCTGGCTCTGCTGACCGCCTATGTGGTGGCTCCTGCGCTGGTGGACAGGTATGACACATCTATGGAAGGGCTTGTATTCTGGGCTATGCTGGCAGGGGAGGCGCTCCTGGGTGTGATAATCGGGTTCTTCCTCCAGATCATCTACACGGCTTGTGTTGCTGTATCGAATATGCTGCCGGTCAAAGTGGAGACAGAAGGCCTTATGAATGTGGCTGCCATGGCAGTCTTTGTGTCAGCGGCAGGCTTTTATAAGGTGTTCTATATGGGAGTTTCGGCTTCCTTCAAGGCTATGACTGCCTTGGACATAATGAGCTGCAGGGGCAGCCTTGCAAAGCTCTTGGTGATAGGCCTTGCCGACATGTTCAAGCAGGCTGTGGTGATGGCTCTTCCTGTGGTGGGAGTGCTTCTTATAATGACCCTGGCTCTGGGCCTTCTGGCACGGCTTACACCGCAGATAAACTTTTTCCCTGGGGCATGGCCTCTTTTCATGGGTGTGGGAATCCTGATACTGGCCCTGGTCCTGCCTGTGCTGATGGATAGCCTGGGGCGCTTTATGGATTACGGATTTTATGCTGTTTCTGATCTCCTTAAAGCAGGAGGCAAGGTATGACCGATATGGATATCTACGCTCCTGAGGATGAGGGCAGGACAGAAAAAGCGACCCCTGGCAAGATAAAGAAGGCCAGGAAGGAAGGGCAGGTTGCCAAGAGTGCCGAGCTTACAGCGGTTATATCGGTGCTGTTCGGAGTGGTGTTCCTGGCCTTCTGGGGCCGCCACATGGTAGGCGAGTTGAAGGAGCTATTGGGCCGCTGCGTGGAGCTTGGGATGCAGGACCAGGCCGGGTATGCCGCTCTGGCTGCCGCCGCCCTGGGCTGCTTCTGCCGCGCAGCGCTGCCGCTGCTTTTAGTGGTTTTTGGGGCTACATTAGCGGCAGAGCTGGCCCAGGCAGGTTTCCAGTTCACCTGGAAACCCCTGCGGCCCCGGTGGGACCGCCTGCGGCGGCAGCACAGCAGCCGGCGTACCGGCTTCCAGCTGGGGCATGCGCTGCTTAAGACGGTGGTGGCAGCCCTGGTTTTAGTGGTGGGCATAAAGGCCGAACTGCCCAAGGTGTGCGCCATGCTGGACACCCAGCTGGAAGGCAGTTCCCGTGTGTTTGCGGCCCTGGCAGTAAAGGTGCTTCTGGAAGTGGCTGTGGCCCTTCTGGCACTGGCTGTGGTTGAATATATATTTGAGCGCATATTCTTTGCCGAGTCCCTCAAGATGACACGGCGCGAGGTACTTGAGGAGATGAAGCAGGAGAACGGCGATCCTGTGGTCAAGGATATGCTTGCAGATAAGATGGGTGAGGAAAGGAGATAACAGAATATGTCTGACATGAGAAACAAAAAAGGGAGAAAAGATTACTTCATAGCGATAGGAATCATCGTGGTCATTGCCATGATGCTCATACCGCTCCCGACACCTCTTCTGGATGCCTTCATGGCCCTGAACCTCATGGGCAGCCTTGCCATCATCCTCATTGTCCTCTATTCAAAAAAGCCGTCTGAATTCTCTATTTTCCCGACCCTTCTTCTTATAGCCACCGTGTTCGGCCTGGGGCTCAACATATCCTCCACCCGCCTTATCCTGCTTAAGGGAGCCTCTTTCGACGGCCGCATCATCAGGGCCTTCTCCCGCTTTGTAGTGGGCGGTTCCGGCGGCGAGTCGCTGGTCATTGGTGTAATCATATTCATCATACTTATCGCTGTGCAGTTGGTTGTAATCACCCGGGGTGCCACCCGGTCGGCCGAGGTTGCAGCCCGCTTCACCCTGGACAGCATGGTGCAGAAGAACCTCTCCATCGATTCCCAGGTCTCAAGCGGTGCTATCTCCTCTGAGGAGGGAATGCGGCGCAGAGCAGCCCTGAGGCAGGAAGTTGACTTCTATTCAGCCATGGATGGTGCATCCAAGTTCGTATCTGGAAACGTCAAGGTGGGAATCCTCATCACACTGGTCAACATATTCGGCGGCCTTATCGTGGGCGTCTGCTTCAAGAATGAGGCTTTCGGTGATGCAGTCCGCAACTATACAACCCTTACCATCGGCGACGGTCTTGTGACACAGTTCCCGGCCCTCCTTATCTCCACAGCCACCGCCATGATTGTGACCCGCTCTGTGGCCTCCGACAGCTTTGCCTCTGAATTCTCCAGACAGTTTGCCAAGGAGCCCGGTGTGTTCCTTATAGCAGGCTTCTTCGCCCTGTTCCTTTCCATAATCCCTGGGTTCAGCCGGGCATGGTTCATCCTTATTCCCCTTGCAGTCCTGGCTTTTGTGGCAGGACTCCGCATGCGTCGTGACTTGAGTTCTCATGAAGAGGAAATCCCTGATATCGAAGAGGAGAAGAGCGGACAGGAGCGCACCATCAACATTCCTTCGGTTCAGAAGCTGGATCCGGTCTCCTTGGAACTGGGACCTGCCCTGATTCCTCTGGTCAGCGGCAAGAACGATTTCCTCGACAGGATAACAGGGCTACGGAACCAGGTGGCAATGGAGCTGGGCTTTGTGGCTCCCAAGGTCAGAGTAAAAGATAATCTCAGTCTGGGCAGGTCGGAATACTGCATAAAAATAAGGGATATTGAGGCAGACCGGGCCTCTGTGCGCATGGGCAGACTCCTGGCAGTGGACTTTGACGGAATATGCCCTGAGCTTGACGGCGAGCCTGTAAGGGATCCTGTCTCCGGCTGCCGCGCATACTGGATTTCTGCGGACGAGACCGAATCGGTCCAGGCCAAAGGCTATTTTATCTCCGATGTTCCATCCCTCATCATCACCCATCTTACCGAGGTGGTAAAGCAGAATGCTCCGACCCTTCTGGGACGCCAGGAGCTTTCGGCTATGCTGGACGAGGTTGCCAAGAGCGCCCCTGCAGTTGTTGATGAAGTGAAGGGGCTCCTTTCTCTGGGCGAGATTCATAAGGTGGTCCAGAACCTTCTTAAGGAGCAGGTCTCTGTCCGGGATTTTGTCAAGGTTCTTGAGGCACTGTGCGACGCGGCTCCTAAGTCAAAGGACATAACATTCCTGACCGAGAAGACACGGCAGGCACTGGCTCGTCAGATAACAGCATCCCAGCTCTCAAAGGACAGACAGCTTCATGTTATCACACTGTCGCCTGAGCTTGAGCAGATTATAGCAGGCTCCAAGACTCTGGATATTGAGGTGGAGAAAAAACTGGCTGCCGCTGCCATCAAGATGGCTGGCGAGATACAGAAAAATGGCTTTAAGCCTGTGCTCCTGTGTATGGAGCAGTCCCGCCCTATAGTTAAGAGGGCGGTGCCTCAGCTGTGCGTTATGTCTGTGCTGGAGCTGGCAGAGGGCGTAAAGAATGAATTTTATGGGCAGGTGGAGATACAGGATAAAGATTGATGGAATACTTTGAGGAATCGGGGCTGGATTACGACGCTCTCCTTGAGAGTATCCGGCAGAAATATGGAAAACATATCCACATCATGAACCGCAAGAAGGTAATGCTGGGCGGCATACTGGGTTTTGGCCAGCGGGAAGGGTGGTGCGTAACCGGATATGTGAGCGATTCCGTATTCCAGAAAAAAGTTCCCGAGGCTGTTCCTGAGTCCCTGAAAAAGCTTACAGAACTCCTTGAGAAAAACGATTTCTCCCCATCCTACATACAGCGGATCACCTCCGAACTGGGCAAGGCATCCCACGAGGAGAGCCTTAAAAGCTGGGGCTACGTGATAAAACAGACCAGGGACATAATATGTGGTGATATTACCACATATCAGAGCAGGAACATTTTCATCCCAGCCATCACTGCGGTGATAGGCCCTTCGGGAGTAGGCAAGACCACAACTGTGGCAATGCTTGCGGCCAGTCATCTTAAGGCAGGCAAGCGGGTGGGAATCATCTCCACCGACAAATATAAAATCGGAGCAGATGCCCAGATAACAGCGCTGGCATCGGGTATGAACATACCGGTGGTTACAGTGGGAAACCCTGCCGGAATGAGACAGCAGATCGAGCTGTGGAGCTCAAGGGCAGACAGGATAATAGTGGACACAGTGGGCCGCAATCCCAAAGACTCCAAGGGGCTTATTGCGGTGGGCGATATTCTTGGGGGCTGTGGCCGGGAGGTGGAGAAACTTCTTGCTGTAAGTGCAACTACCAAGGTATCTGACTTGTTTGAGATAATAGGACAGTTCAATATGTTGAACTTCAATGCGGTGATATGCACCAAGATGGACGAGACATATCATGCGGGAAATATCATCAGCGCCCTGCAGCAGACGGGAAAGAGCCTGGCCTACATAACGGTAGGGCAGAAGATTTCCTCTGGAATAGAGAGTGCTAAGAGCGACAGGGTGCTTGAATTTCTTGAGGGTTTTGATGCAGTATAGAGAGGTAATATGAATATCAAGAAACCGATTGTAGAAGACTCGGAAGAACAGAAAATCTGGGCTGAATATAAAAAGACAAAATCTCGCGAACTGAGAAATCAGATAGTGAGCAAATATGCTCCGCTGGCCAAGTATGTGGCCGGACGGCTCTCCATAGGAATGCCTCCCAGCGTCGAGTTCGGCGACCTGGTGAACTGCGGAATTGTTGGCCTTATGGATGCTGTTGAGAAGTTCGAGCCCGATAAGAATGTAAAGTTCAAGACCTATGCCATAACACGTATACGCGGTGCTATCTATGACGAACTCCGTACTCTGGACTGGGTGCCCCGCTCTGTGCGCCAGAAAGCGCGGGAGATTGAGGATGCGGTCCGCCTGACCGAGGAGAGGCTGGGCCGGTCTGCCACCGATGAGGAAGTTGCTGCATGCATGAAGATCTCAACCCAGGAGTATCAGGAGGCAGTATATAAAGTGAGCTGCACCTCGATCCTTTCCCTTGACGATTTAAGGAGCAACAATTCGGGAGATGACAAGATTTCCCTTAAGGACAGCCTGGAGGCTCCTGCCGGCCTGAACCCGGACGTGATAGTCGAGAAAGAGGAGATGAAGAGGATAATTGCCGAATCTATCCGTGAACTCCCGGAGAAAGAGCAGAAAGTACTGGTTCTCTACTATTACGAGGAGCTTACCCTTAAGGAAATAGGCAAGGTTCTGGATGTCACCGAGTCCCGGGTGTCCCAGCTCCACACCAAGGCTATAATCAGGCTCAGAGCCCGGCTTACCAACTCAAGGCGCGGTATTATCTAAGCTTTTTCAAAGCATTCTCTGCAGCAGTCCGCTCGTCCCAGGGGATAGGTCCATCCTTATAGATGATGGTGGACTCGTGCCCTTTGCCCAGCAGCAGTATGGTGTCCCCTTTCTTTGCCAGCGACACTGCCTTCTCTATGGCCTGGACCCGGTCTGGAATCTTGTACAGATTGTTTTTATCAAAAGTTGGCTCAACTCCGGCGGCGATGTCGTCGATGACGCCCATGCTGGTCTCGCCCCGGGGATCCTCGTCGGCCAGGATGAGGATATCGCAGTACTTTGATGCAATCTGCCCCTGGATAGGACGCTTCTCGGTATCCCGCTCACCGGCCGAACCGAACACTGCCATAAGGCGTCCCTTGCAGGCTGCACGCATCATGGGAAACAGCTTGGTGAAGGCCCCAGGAGTGTGGGCGTAATCCACGATCACATCGAAGTCCTGGCCCATGTCCACCACCTCCATCCTGCCTTTGACGGACTTGATAGAGCTGCTGAGGGCAAACACTTTCTCCGGTGCAATGCCTGTTATCTTGATTACGGCCAGGGCGGTGGCCATGAAGTTCTCCACATTGAAAAGCCCCGGTATGTTGATGCGGCAAGGGTAGGCCTTTCCCTCGTACACAAGCTTAAAGCTGGTGCCACTGTTGTCGGCCAGGACTTCGACCGGGTAGATATCCAGGTCTTTGGCAGTGTCCGGGTCCAGTGCGTAGCGGTAGACCGGCACCTTGGATGCCTCTATGAAGTGGGGTGCAAACTTGTCGGCCGCGTTCACTATATTGAAGACGCTGGCCTTTCGGAACAGGTTCGCCTTGTCGTCGGCATATTTCTCTATAGTCCCGTGGAACTCCAGATGCTCATGGGTTATGTTGGTGAGTATTCCGGCCTGGTACTTCACGTCGACAAGGCGCATGGTGCGTTCCGAAAGGCCGTGGGATGTGGACTCAAGGGCGGCGTACCGGCACCCTTTCTGCACCATCTCGTCCAGTATCATCATAACCTCGGAGGACTCCGGGGTGGATTGCCGGTATGGGTTCTTTGCTATCGCATCACCGTCAGAGTAGGCCACAGTGGAGAGAAAGCCGGTCTTCTCGCCCAGCATATTCAGCATCTGGTAGAGGAAGTAGATGGAGGAGCTCTTGCCGTCGGTGCCGGTTACGCCGATCACCTTGAGCTTGGCCGACGGGTCGTCGTACAGGGCGCAGGCAAAGGCCGACATAGTTCTTCTTATGTTGCCGCAGGTCACGTAGGTGACCCCTTCCTTGCGCTCCTGAGGCATTTTTGCCGAGAATATGACAGTGGCTCCCTTCTCGATGGCAGAGCCTATGAATTTATTTCCGTCGGTGTGAATGCCGTCGAAGGCAAAGAAGGCAAAATCCTTGCCTGCGCGCCTTGAATCGTAGGTCACGCCTGCCACAGGAACGTCCACAGAACCGATAATCTCATCAATATTGCAATGTTTCAGCAAATCAGATAGTTTTTTCATAGATAATATGTTATCAATAATAGTGGAAATCTTCAAGGTTTGGAGGGAATAATGTATACAGTCTGCGTAGAGGATTGGTTTGCGGCGGCCCATTACCTCAGAAAATATCATGGCAAGTGCGAGAATCCCCATGGCCACAATTACAGGGTCAAGGTCTATGTGTCAGGCACACAGCTGGACGAGGGGGGGATGCTCATCGATTTCTCCGTCCTCAAGAAGCACCTTAAGACTGTGCTTGAGACTCTGGACCACCAGGACCTGAACGCAACTCCATACTTCGCAGAGCAGGAGCCCAGCGCCGAGAACATCAGCCGCTACATCTTCGAATCCCTCAAGCCTCTTCTTCCATCCAACGTTAGACTGAGCGGAGTGGAGGTGTTCGAAACCGAGAAGAACTCTGTCCTCTACAGGGAGGATGTATGAAGCTTTTCCTTATCTCCGACATCCACGGCAACGACAATTTCGACCCCATCAAAGATAAAATAGCCCAGGCCGACCTGGTACTCTGCGCCGGCGACTTCACCATGTTCCGTCCTACCGACGAGGGGCTCTGCGTGGCTGAGAAGCTTGCATCCCTGAACCCCGCCACCTACATGGTTAGCGGCAACTGCGACACCCCCGACCTGGAGGGAATTCTTATAGGGAAAGGGCTCTCCATCCATGGTCGCAGCGTGACCTTTGAGAAGGGCTTAGAGCGCTATACAATAGGGGGCATCGGAGGCTCTCTCCACACCCCAAGGCCCACACCCAACACCTGGTCCGAGAATGACCTGAACCAGCTCCTCAGCACCTTAGAAAGCGTACCCGATATCATCATCTCCCACCAGCCACCATATGGGGCAGGGGACACAGTGATGAAAGTGATGCATGTGGGGAGCAAGAACCTGACCTACTACCTGCGCAAAAACAGTCCAGTACTGTGCCTCAGCGGGCATATACACGAGGCTGCCGGCATCTTCAAGATAGGGCAGACCACAGTGGTGAACCCCGGCTCCTGGCGTGAGGGACACTATGCCACAGCCCAGATATCTGGCAGGGACTGCACCGTCACCTTATATTAATTATACTCATTGATTTGTATATCATTTTACAGTATTATATAATCGGAGGCTTGTATGCTTGAAGATTATAAACTGGAACTTGCACAGCTCAAAGACGAAATATTAGAAACCTGGGGGCATCTTTGACTCCGAAAGGATCGAGAAGGAGATAGCAGACCTCGAGGCCAAGACTGCAGCCGAAGGCTTCTGGAACAATAGGGAAGAGGCCGAGAAAGTGATGGGCGAGATCAAGCGGAAGAAGGATCTCATAAACCCATGGAAAGAGCTGAAGGGGCTTTTGGAGGATACTGTAGACCTGTACGATCTGGCCATGTCCGAGAAGGATGAGTCCTTTGAGGAAGATATAAAGAACACCATAGAAAAGATGAAGGGCGAATACAGCCGGCTGCGCACCTTGGCACTGTTCAGCGAGGAGACCGACGGCTGCAACGCATTCGTCACCATACACGCCGGAGCCGGCGGAACCGAGGCCTGCGACTGGGCCAGCATGCTGTACCGCATGTATACCCGCTGGGCCGAACGGCACGACTTCAAAGTAGAAATAGCCGATATCCTGGAAGCCGAGGGCGGCATCAAATCGGTCACCATCCAGGTGGAGGGCGACTACGCATACGGCTACCTCAAGTGCGAATCAGGCATACACCGGCTGGTTCGCATCTCGCCGTTCGATGCCAACGCCCGTCGGCACACCTCTTTCGTATCGGTCTATGTATCGCCTGTAATCGACGACAGCATCGAGATTGACATCAAGCCCGAGGACATCAGAATCGACACATACCGCTCCTCCGGTGCCGGCGGTCAGCATGTAAACAAGACCGATTCCGCCGTGCGCATAACCCACTTCGAGACCGGCATTGTAGTGCAGTGCCAGAACGAGCGCAGCCAGATCAAGAACCGGGCAATGGCCATGAAGGTGCTCCGCTCAAGGCTCTACGAGTACTACAAGGCAAAACAGGAGGAGGAGAAAGAGAAGAACGCCCAGGAGAAGAAAGAGATGGCCTGGGGAAGCCAGATCCGAAGCTACGTATTCCAGCCTTACACCATGGTCAAGGACCACCGGACCAAAGCCGAGGTAGGCAACATACAGAGCGTCATGGACGGCAACATCGACTACTTCATAGAAGAGTACCTTAAGCTCCTGTGGCAGAACAAGGAGAACAGCTGAGTCTGCCGATGTTCAGGAAGCTGCTTCTCTTTACATTCATATTAATTCCTCTTTTTGCCTTCGGTATTGAGGACAAAGTACTGCGGGATTCCTCCACTGAATGGAACGTGCTGGTCACCGACCTTATCTGCAACAGCACCCAGGAGGATGCACCCTACATAAGCCAGACCCTGAGTACCGCCATCTACCGCAACCTGTCAGTAATCAAGAAGCACCGGATGAGCGATGAGGAGATAGAGGCAAGACGGCAGTATATCAAAGGCGAATATATAGATGAATGCCAGAAGGCCCTTTCCAAAAGCTATCAGGAGTACGATGCCCTTCTTTTCAAGGACAAGGATACAAACAAGAAGCTAAGCCTCAAATCCACAATTTCAAAGGACAAGCGGATGCTCCGCAAGGCCAACCGGAAAAAGCTTGAGAAGATCTATGTGCTCCGGGATCGGGACATTGTTTTCCTTAACGATGCAGAGGAACAGGAGACCTTCCTCAGGGGACCGATAGAGCTTGCGACCAAGGCAAAGAAGGACAACCTGGACTATATAGTGTGGGGCTCCATGAAGCTGGTGGAGGACGTGGTGGTAGCTGATATAAGCCTTTACAGCGCACTTTTCCAGAAAGAGCTGGCCAGTGTGCGGATAACCGGAGACCTTGACACCATCTACCAGGAGCTGGACAAGAGGCTGGATGCCTTCTATTCCGACATGATCGGAAAGCCCTGGGCAAAGATAAATGTGGATGTGAACGACCAGGATGTGGATGTCTTTGTGGACGGAGTCTTTGTGTCGGCAGGATCCCTCTCCAACATCATTCTGGAGCCGGGGGAGCATACAGTGCTGGCTTCCGGCAACAACAAGACCGAGGAGACAAAGCAGGTGCTCCTGGAGGAGAACCAGTCGGTGGACATAAAATTCCAGGTGGAACCTGTTGAGTCCAAACTTTTCGCAGTATCGTCATTCCCATCGGGTGCCGATGTCTACTACAACTCTGTATGGCAGGGGCAGACCCCTATGATCCTGAACGGAGATCAGGGCGAGGTTGTCATCTCCATGGAGGGATATCAGAACAGCCGTGTATTCCTGGAGGAGATGCAGGGCAACACATTGGACTTCTTCCCACAGCGGGAGATCTTCAACAAGGATGACTATCTTCTGGACAAGCGGAACGACTTCTACAAGAACCTGACCTGGTTTGTCCTCTCTATCCCAATCGCCTTCTTCACCTACGCCAACTACCTGGCTTACGACGATCTCCACGAGCGGGCCAAGGGAACCCACGACAGCCACGAGATCCACCGCACAGCCCGCATCCGGAACTACAGCCAGTACGGCTACTACGGGGCCCTGTTCCTATCTGTGACACTGTTCACAAATGCCATGTTCTACCTGCATGACTACATCATCGCGGGACAATCATACAACAACGACAGGAGAAAGAAATGAAATCACTGGGAAATCTGCTTAAATCGATTTTCAAGACCAGGACTATAGATGAAAGCGCTTTTGAAGATATAGAGGACGCCCTTATAGAGGGGGATGTGGGGCCAGCCGCCGCAGTTGCCATTGTGGATGAGCTGAGGTCTGTGGCCAAGAAGGAGAAGATAGCTGACTTTGAGACCCTTAAGGAAGCCCTCTGGAAGATTCTGGACAGCCGCATCAAGGAATATGACTTCAAGCTGAACGACGGGGTCAACCTGTTCCTTTTCTTGGGTGTGAACGGAGTGGGCAAGACCACATCAATCGCAAAGCTTGGTAAGTATATCCAGGACAATACTGACAAGAAGGTTGTGTTTGCGGCCGGCGATACCTTCAGGGCTGCAGCAATAGAGCAGATAGCACTCCACGGCGAGCGGCTGGGAATCCGCGTTGTGAACCAGCAGAACGGCTCAGATCCGGGTGCAGTCATCTTTGACGCAATAGACAGCGTCAAGGCAAAGGGCGAGGACGTTATCCTTGCTGACACAGCAGGCAGAATGCACAACAAATCAAACCTCATCAAGGAGCTTCAGAAGATTGACAAGATAATCCTGAACAAGCTCCCGAAAGAAAACTACAAGAAATTCATAGTAATAGATGCCACCACAGGGCAGAACGGACTTTCCCAGGTGGAGATTTTCAACGAGGCCCTGGCCCTTGACGGAATCATCCTCTCCAAGTACGACTCTGCGGCCAAGGGGGGCATACTCCTTTCCATCTCGGGCAAGCTGGGCATACCGGTGGCCTTTGTAGGAACAGGGGAAAAATACGGCGACTTTGCGCCATTCAATAAGAAATCATATCTGGAAGGGCTGCTTGCGACCGATTAGTATCCTCCTCTTCATATTGACCGCATTCTCTCTTTCCGCTGAAAGCTGGTTCATCTCCAACAGCACAGGAATGCTTTTCGAGAAGATCCACGAATCAAGGACAGGGGAGTACGATTGGTATGCGAGTGTGGATGACAATGACAGTCAGGTGGTCAAGATCCTGTATGACAAGAGCGGCCGTCAGGTCAAACGGTGGGATATCTTTAAGCAGAACGGTATAGTTGAGCGGGAGGTAATCACCGAGGGCAATTCCAGGACAATCTCGGAATACGAAAACCAGCGGGTGATGAAGGAAACCTTCTACAAGGGGAACAAAATCACCGGCACCAACATCTATCTCTATGACGGCAACTATCTGCGGGAGATTCAGGAAAAGGATGCTGATGGTAAGGTGAAGAACAAGGTTACACTCAAGCGCGATGCCACAAGCCGTATCTCCAGTGCAGACTTCACATACGGGGGCGAGACTTACACCAACCATTACATCTTCTCCCGGGGCCGGCTTATCATGGAATGGCATGGCATCGATTCCCAGACCGGAACATCGGTGCGCTACAGCCAAGGAGGAAGCCTACTTAACACCACCCGATGGGAAGAGGGGCGCAAGGTCTGGGAGGAGAAGTTTGAATACACAGACAAGCTCCTTTCAGGCTCTGTAGCATTAGCTATCCCGACAGATGAGAAGACAACCAGGAAATATGACAGCGCAGGCAATATCATATATCAGGAAGATTCTATGGACGGGGAGGTGGTGTACAAGCTCTTCTGCTTCTACGATGCCGATTCCCGCCTGATAGACAAGACCGAGGTACAGGACAACCTGATGGAGCGCAGCAAATACAAATACAAGGGCGACCAGGTGACCCAGGAAGAGCAGTACAAGAATGGCAAGCTGACCCGCATAATCAATTATGCGTCGGCTGAGAACTACACTGTGGACACCTATATCGACAATGAGCCGGTGCTGCGGAATTACTACATAAAACGCAGGAAAGTTAAGAAGGAAGAATGGGAAAAGCTAGGCATAGGTGGATAACCTTCCTCTCTTCCCGGTATCTGTGGGGAAGGGAGCGGGACAGCAAGAATGTCACTCAGATCCTGTCGGCCCTGGGGCTGGCTGCCGGCGTTCTTACCCTAATCACCGTAATCTCTGTCATGAACGGCCTCCAGATGGGCTATGTCTCCTCTATCCTGGAGATAGGCTCCTACCATGTCCGTATCGATGCCGATGATGTGCCAGCCGAATTTGATGACACAGTACGGGGCGAGAAAGGGGTAAAAAGCTGCGTCCGCTTTGCCGATATCCAGGTGCTTTCCCAGGGGGGCCTCTCACGCATGAGCCCCATCAATGTGCGGTGTGTGGATCCAGATGCCGCTTCACAGGACGCAGGCTTCATGCAGCATCTCAAGATAACCAGCGGTGCCTTCAACTTAAAGGGCGGGAACAGCGTGGTTATTGGCAGCGAACTGGCCCGGTACCTGCGTCTAAAGGTGGGGGACAGCTTTGTGGTCATGGCCTTGTCGGGGGACTCGTTCAAGACCCTTAAGCCTAAGAACATAGACTTCAAGGTGACAGGCATATTCAAGACCGGTTACTACGAGTACGACCGGAATCTTGCCATCATGTCCCTGGACAGCGTTCCTGTGCTCCAGAGCGGCAAAGCCAATATAAAGCTGGGAATCAAGCTTAACAACCTGTACCGGGACAAGGCCATAGTGGAGCGCCTTTCCACCATCACCGGCTCTCAGGCAGTCTCTTGGCGTGAATACAATAAGGCCTTCTTCAGCGCCCTGCGGATGGAGAAATATGCCATGATGTTCCTCATCTGCCTTATCTTCGTGGTCATCGGAGTCAATATATACAACTTCATGCGGCGCTCCGTTTCGGAGAAAATCGAGGACATAGCAGTGCTCTATTCCCTTGGTGTGCGGGAGCAGGATATGCGGCGCATCTTCATCACCGAAGGTGCTTTCGTAGGACTTTTGGGAGGTACTCTGGGGGTAGCCCTGGGGCTCCTTATCTCCATAAATTTGAATGCAATCTTCGCCATAGCAGGCAAGGTGGTCTCCTGGCCGGGAGAGGTGTTCTCGAATCTCTTCGGCGGTCTGTTCGACTTTGCAGGGGTGCAGTTCCAGCTCTTCTCGCCGGCCTATTTCTACATCCAGGAGGTGCCGGTCCAGGTTATGTTCGGTGAGGTTATGTTTGCATTCTTCTTTGCTTTTTTTGCGGCGTTGGTCTCTGCCTATCTGGCAGTAAAAAGGCTGGATGTCAAGAATCCGGCATCGGTTTTGAGGTATGAATGATGGATATTCTGGAAGTCAAAAATCTGTATAAAAGCTATAAGAACGGCGACGAGAAGCTTCAGATAATCAAGGATCTGAACTTTGCTCTCCCTGCCGGGAAGAGGATGGTCATAACCGGTGAGAGTGGCTGTGGCAAGTCTACATTCCTGAACATGGTGGGCTCCCTGGACCAGTGCGACAGCGGCCAGATAATAGTTAACGGCACTGATATTACTGCGCTTGATCCCGCGGGACTCTGCCAGTACCGCAACCATACCATCGGCTTTGTGTTCCAGTTCCACTATCTTTTGAAAGAGCTTACTGCCCTTGAGAATGTGATGATTCCAGCCTTGGTGGCAGGGCTTCCAAAGAAAGAAGCGGTGGATCGGGCTGAAGAGCTCCTTGAGAGCGTTAAGATGACCCACCGGAAGGACTTCTATCCATCCCGCCTTTCGGGCGGCGAGCGGCAGCGTGTGGCAGTGGCAAGGGCATTGGTGAACAACCCGGCTCTGCTTCTGGCCGACGAGCCTACAGGAAACCTGGATCAGGATAACTCCAGGCTGGTGGAGAAGCTTCTTTTCCAGATTGTGGAGGAGCGGAAGACCTCGCTAATTCTGGTGACCCACGACCCCACCATCGCATCCCATGGCGATATCAAAGTGCGGCTTGAGAAGGGGAAGTTCATCGCAATATGATTCGGCGCTTCTCTCTGTTCTATGCGTTCAAGACTCTATTCAGCAGAAGCGGCTCAGGCGCGTTCCGCCATATCAGGGGCGCCATAATCGGGGCTGCCATAAGCATTATCCCGCTGGTGGTGGTGCTTGAGATCTCGGATGGCATGATGCAGGGAATTGTGGACCGCTATATGGAGATAAGCAGTTACCACATGCAGGTGACCCTGGCAGATAAAGAGGCGGTGGAACAGGAGGGCGAGCTCCTTACCCGGATACGCAATATTGAGGGTGTCACATACGCATTCCCGTACACACAGGGGGGCGGAATCCTTTATGGCGAGAACGGGCGTACTGGAATAACAGTGCGTGGAATCCCCGATACGTTGTATGGCGAGGACGAGGGATTCAGCAAATATATCACGGTGAAGGAAGGGGTTTTCGACCTGAGCGAGCCCGACAGCCTTATAATAAGCACCGAGACGGCACAGCGTCTTAAGGCTGGTGTGGGGGACGAGATTAAACTCCTGACCGCCAAGGTCATCCCTGGCAGGCCTATGCTGCTGCGTCCCACCAAGTTCACGATAAAAGGAATATATAGCTCCGGCTATCAGGAGCTTGATATGCTTTCGGCCTTCATAACCCAGGAGTATGGGGAAAAGCTTTTCAAGGATGATGCCAGCCGGATGATCGGTGTCAAAGTGGCGGCTCCCCACAGCGGTCAGCTCTTCGAGGTGGCAGACGAGATACGCTATCTCTCGAATGGCGTACGGGTTGCGACCTGGGATGTGCTCAACGACAGTCTGGTGGCATCGCTGAACACCACCAAGAAGTTCTTGGTCTTCATAATGATACTTATCATGGGAGTGGCCTCGGTCAACATCTCCTCATCCATGATCATGATGGTCATCTCCAAGCGCCAGGACATAGCGCTCTTAAAGAGTGCCGGCGCCTCTGACAGCGATGTATCCAGCATCTTCGTGCTCACCGGGCTTTTCATCGGCATCTGCGCCGCCGCCCTGGGTACTGCCTTCGGTATAGCCGCCGCCATCAACATAAACGAGATAATCGACTTTATAGGGGCGGTGCTCCACTTCGACCTGTTCGATGCCGACTATTACTTAGAGAAGATACCTGTGGAGCTGAGCCTGTACAAGCTGTCGGCATCGGCGGCCCTGGCTGTGCTTTTTGCCGTGGTTGCATCCTGGCTCCCGGCACGGCGGGCAGGCCGCATAAATCCAGTTGAGATATTCAGAAAGCATTAAAAAAGGAGGAATATATGCCATACATTGCAATCAAAGCCTATCCGAAGGATAAGGAAATCAAGAAGAGAGTAGCAGAAAGGATCAACCAGGTTTTCCTGGAGGAGTGGGGCTGCCCGCCGCAGGCTATCTCCATCTCTTTTGAGGAGATTGCGCCGGAGAAATGGGAGGAGACTGTCCACAAGCCGGAGGTTCTGGCCAAGACAGACAAGATGTTCATCCTGGACGGCGAGAAGAAGTACTGAAAAAAAAGGTGCTGCATTTTACAGCAGCACCATATTCAGTCGGGCTGACCGAACTCGAATCGGTGACCCCAAGTCCCCCAGACTTGTACGCTCACCAACTGCGCTACAGCCCGATGTTTACTCTATTATAACC
>JAEEGG010009834.1_pt1 | contig 21311 bp, 14 predicted proteins | sample 9134161 | NCBI WGS metagenome assembly JAEEGG01 (sample SAMN16246543, study PRJNA631951) | gut metagenome | biome: gut microbiome; feature: rumen; material: CR-attached | host: Bos | place: Iran: Karaj | collected 2018-10
TCTCCACCGCAGACAACCGTTCATTTTGTTCTTCCAAACGAACATCTATCTGCCGCTGCATGGCTATCATCTGCTGATGAAATGCATAACCTCGGAGTAGATATTCCTTCAGAATTCTATTGGCCCACTGTCTGAACATAGTTCCGCGCTTGGAATTAACTCTATATCCGACAGAAATAATCATATCAAGGTTGTAATAAACCATAGTACGTTTAACTCTACGGTTTCCTTCCTGTCGAACTTGTGCAATTTTTGCACAGGTTGCTTCTTCTTCTAATTCGTCCGAAGTATAGATGTTTCCAATGTGCCTGGCTATAGAAGTCCTGTCCGTTGAAAACAATTCCGCCATCTGCTGCTGGGTCAGCCAAACAGTCTCATCCTCCAGCCTGACCTCAATGCGCATGGTGTTATCAGGTTGGTAAAAGATTACCTCACCTTGCACTTCATTTACTGATACTATATCGTTTGCCATCTTATCAATCGTTTGAGCCTGCAAAATTACGAATTATTCTTCAAAATATCACATTTTAGCACTTGAAGTATCACTTCTTACCACTAATTTTGACTAAAATGGTTCCAACTCTACCAAATCATCATGCAGTTTATCCATTTCTGCAGACAAGGTCTCTGGCAGGAAGTGAGCATATACTTTCTCTGTGATGTCAGTACTGCCATGCCCCAGTAGGCGACTTACGACTGACATTGATAGTCCTTTATTTAGTGCCATCACTGCAAAGGTGTGACGGGCTACATGCATAGACAGACTAAAGGGGAATTCAAGTTGCTCACCTACCACAGCCAATGATTGGCCAATACACTTCGTGGCATTAATGCGGGCTTTGTATAGAGCTTCCTCATCATTCAGATCCAGGTTATCATTAACCAAATCAAAAACGTAACGACATCCCACCCGCTTTTCTTGCCACTTACGCAGTATTTTCAATGCTGGTTCTGTTAGAGGTATCACATGGCGCTTGCTGGTTTTGATCATTATCTTCCTCAACTCCTTTTTCTCAAAGTTGATATGACCCCATTGAAGTGTCATCACATCAACAATACGAAGGCCGCAAGCATGGAAAGCAAAGAAGAACATTTCCATGAATTCCTTTCGTCGAGGTTCCTTGCAATTCTTGTAATATTCCAATAAAGCATCCATCTGCTCCTTGGTCAAAGCCTTACCATCAAATTCACTCTCTTCATCCGATAGTGACGGTTTGGTTACAATCATCATGTCTTGAATACGGGCATTCACACTCTGCTCAATCATACCTAACTCGGCAGCATACGAACAGGCTTTGAGAATTGGGGTCAGAGAGTGATTAATCGTCTCGTCACCATTCTGCCTAATATCTCGTCGCCAAGTTATATAGCCATCAATCAGCTCTGGGGTAATATCGCCAACATATATCTTGTCCTTTTCGTATGTTCCTTGGTTCGTTGCTCGCAAGAAGGTTGTGAACACGTTCATACAGCAAATACCGTTCTTATATCTACTGCGTCCAATCTTATGACGGGAATATTCAGACTCCAATCGTTCCAATACAAACTCTGCGAAGTCTTTACCTTGGTCCTTTCGTGTCAGTGGTTTGTGTGACAAGAAGCCGGCGATTACCTCTGCAGTAATTTGATTCGGATGCTTGACATTGTATTCCGCAAGCTGTGCATCCATGGTGTCAACTCGCTCCATTAGCACCTTGTTGAGTCTCTTATACTCATTACCGTAACTCGAACGTATTTCGCCACGCCCTTGGTTTCCATTCTGATTCCAGTCTGCTGCTTTCACGAATATATTAGCTGACTTCCTTAGAACCTGCCTATTCCATGTGTATTCCAACTCAATAGGATAGGTCTTACTCTTGTCTATCGTCTTCGGAGTGCGGAGACGATACTTACCCAACGGATAAAGTCTCTTTGGTCTTCCCATAATTACTATTTGTTTGTCTTATTATTCCTGAGGATGTGCAAAAGTACTAACTTTTAGACAAACAAACCCTGTTTTTAGAGTTAAAAGATGTAATTTAGACAAATAAATAGTGTAGTTTTAGGTGGTAAAAAACAAGCGAGACAAACAAATAAAATTTGCTTATCTCGCTGATTTTAAATTACTTAGATTAAAATCTAACGTTTAATACTCATCCTCGTTGAAGAGGAAGTCTTCTTTGGTGGGATAGTCGGGCCATATCTCCTCGATGCTTTCGTAGACATCGCCTTCATCTTCTATCTCCTGCAGGTTCTCCAGCACTTCGAGGGGTGCGCCCGAACGGATGGCATAATCTATCAGTTCATCCTTGGTTGCGGGCCAAGGTGCGTCTTCTAGTTTTGAAGCTAATTCCAGTGTCCAATACATAATACTATTACGATTTACAGATTTACAATTTACGATTTATTATACTCTTTTCTGAATTTGCCCGCAAAAGTAATATATTTTTTCTTATTTGCAAGCGTTTTGCCAAACTTTTTCTTGCTTTCCTTGAATAAAATTCAACATTTTGGCCAAAACAAAGAGATAATCGCTCAATCGATTGACGTATTGCTGCACCTCGGGCGACACGGTAGCCTCTTCGGCGAGTGCTACGATGCACCGTTCGGCACGTCGGCAGACGGTGCGGCAGACGTGTGCCTGGGCAGCTTCGTGGGTGCCTCCAGGTAGTATGAATCCATGACTTTCTGGCAGCTCGTGCATGATGGCGTCCACCTCGTGTTCCAACAGCTCCGTCTCGCCTTCAGGCAGGTGGGCAGAGGGGTAGAGCGGCGTCTGGTCTTGGTTGGTGGCGAGATTTGTGCATACGTTGAACAGGCAGTTCTGGATGCGGACAACCATCTGCTGCTCATGGCTGTCGTCAGGCAGCATGGCTGCCAGCAGTCCGAGGTGTGAGCTCAGTTCATCTACCGTCCCGTAAGCCTCCAGCCGTTTGCTGGCCTTCGATACGCGCTGTCCACCCACGAGCGATGTCTTGCCCTGGTCGCCCCCACGGGTATATACTTTCGTAATCTTCATGATGATGGTATATGTTAGAAGTTAATGATGTAGTGATGACTATACCGTTGCGTGTCAAAAAAGATGATGCCGCAGTAATATAGGTCAAAGGTGGTGCCGACACGCTGGTCACTGACGATATCGTTCCACGCCTTGCGGTCTTTGTAGATGTCCTCGACGATGAGCACTGACTGTGTGTCACACCGTTCAAACAGCGACGTCCAAAGCTGGCGGTCAGTGACATCGACACGTGCCAGCTCTACATGTTCGGTGTGTTCTACGAATCGAGTCCTCCTGCATCCGGCGTGCCACCACTGCTGATAGCGGTCAGTCACCATTTCCGTGGGCTGTCGCCAGTTAGCCAGTCGTAAGTACAGCCGCCCCAGCCTGCGTGTCAGCCAGTCGTCTTCTGTCAGCGTCTCGTATGCATAGTATGGCCAGTGCTCGTTCACCACATAGCGGACGAAGGCATAGTCGGTAGGCGACTGTATGCCAAAGCCCCTGCAGTGGTGCAGGCGACTCAACCAGGCCCATGACCGGCGCAACAGACTGACACGCATAGACATTTATGAATATGAAGTTTGATGTTTTAATTGTCTGGCAGCAGTACTACGCCGTGCTGTTTTTTGCCGTCCATCATGATGCGTAGCGGATGGTCGAAGCGCACGTGGCGCACAAACTGCGTATCCTCTACAGCCGGCATGGCATCGAGGATTTCCTTCTGCAGCACACCGTCGCCCGTATAGGTGTTGATGGTGAAGTAGCCCACGCCGAACGATGTCAGGTTCTGGAAGAAGTGGGTACCCTGCGACGGGTCGACATGGTAGTTCTTCAGTCCTTGCTCCACGATGACACGGGCTGCCGAGATATGCGGCCACTTGACGGGTATGCCCAGCCAGTAGTCGCTGCTGCCCCAGCGTCCGGGGCCGATGAGGATATAGTTCTTATCGGCATCGAGGAATTTGCGGTTTATCTGTTCTATCTCCAGGGCTATCTGCGGGTTGTTCACTGCCGTGAAGTCATCGCCGGTCTTGACGTACACCACGTCGACGACATCCTCCGAGATACCGTGTCCCAGCGAGTTGTGCGAGCGCAGCAGGCACTGCTCGTCGGGAATGGCTGCCAGGTCTTCGTCCAGCACCTGCTTGGAGTCGACGATAGGCCGTATCTGGAGGAGGTAAAACTCTCCCTTCACCTCTTGTCCCTCACCTCTTGTCATGTTGCATGCAAACTCTATCTCCACGGGGCGGCGCATCTCCTCGGAGCCGTACTTCTGCGCCAGCTGTAGGATTTCCGGCAGTGGGAAGATGTCGTGCTGCAGCACGCCGCTGAACGAGATGACCTTGCGGCCACCTTCGTAGATGCCGTCGCGTATAATCTGGTCTACGGGGTCGTAGGTCGATGCGATGCCCTGCAGCGAGCCGTCCTTGTCGGCCTCTTTCACGCGGAGGTTCAGGATGTTGAATCCGTCGTCCACCTTGAAGTCGTCGCCGACGTGCGACATGTCCAAGGCGTAGAATCGTGTCTGCGTCTCACGGAGTGCCGTTTCCATCTCGGAGGTCTGCAGCACCTGCTTGGGATGGTATGGCGACACGCGGAGCGTCTGTCCGCCGTCGACGATGTACTTGCCAAGTCCCAGGGCCAGCGACGCGATGCCTTCCTCGGCCAGCTCGTCGCCTATGGGATAGTAGTTCAGCGAGCGCAGCACGCCGCTGAACGTGGGGTAGAAGCGCGTGCCGTACTGGCAGCCCACCACCTCCTGTAGGATGACGGCCATCTTCTCCTGGTCGATGACGTTGCTGGTGGCCGTCATGTATGCCTTCGAGTCTTTATAGTAGACGGAGGCATAGACACCCTTGATGGCACATGCCACCATACGCAGCATCTCGTACTTGTCGTCCAGATAGGGAACCATATAGGTGGAGTAGATGCCGGCGAAGGGCTGGTAGTGCGAGTCCTCCAGCAGCGACGACGAGCGCACGGCGATGGGTGCATTGATGGCCTCGAAGAAGGTGAAGAAGTCGGCTATCAGCGCATCGGGCAGCTGTGCCCGCATAAAATGCTGTAGGATTTCCTCGTCAGGGGCGTCGCTCAGTGCAATGCCCCACAGGTTGTTCTTGTCCATGAACTCGTCGAAGAAGTCGGTGCAGAGCACCACGGTCTTCGGTATCTGCACAGTGGCGTTCTCAAACTGGTTCAGTTCCGGATGTCGCTTGATGACATTGTCGAGGAATGCCAGGCCACGGCCCTTGCCGCCCAGCGAACCCTCGCCGATGCGGGCGAAGTGGGCGTAGCGGTCGAACTTCAGACGGTCGAAGACGGCCACGATACCGATGTTCTTCATGCGGCGGTACTGCACGATGGCGTCGAAGATGATCTGGCGGTGAGCGTCCAGGTCCTGCAGCTTATGCCACGTCACCTGTTTCAGGAACTGCGAGACGGGGAAGATGGCACGTGCGCAGAGCCAGCGGCTCATGTGGTTGCGTGCCACATGGTACTGGAACGAGTCGGCAGGAATCTTGAAGATGTTGTCCTGCAGCTCCTTCAGCGTGGCGACGCGTGTCACCTCCGCCTTTGTCACAGGGTCGCGGAACACAAAGTCGCCGAAGCCCATGTGCTCCTCGATGAGTGTACGCAGGTCGACGTTCATCTTTTTCGAGTTCTTGTCGACGAAGTGGAAGTGCTCGGCCTCGGCCTTCGCCTTGTTGGCTATCTCCGAACTCTGCAGGATGAGTGGCACGTACTCGTCGCGCCGCCGTATCTCGCGCAGCAGCTTCAGGCCAGCCTCGGCGTCGCCCTCCTCCACGTGGCTCAACCGCCCCTCGTGGGTCTCCATTGGGAAACGTGTGTCGCTGATGACGCCCAGCACGTTGTCGTGGTACTTCTCGTACCAGTGCATGGCCTCCTCGTAGTTGGTGGCCAGCACCACCTTGGGTCGTCCGCGCTTGCGCTGTGCTGCGGCGTGCGGGTTCAGTGCCTCGGTCGAGAAGTTCTTCGACTGTGCCAGTATGTAGTTGTACAGGTTGGGCAGCACCGAGGAGTAGAACCGGATGTTGTCCTCGACCAGCAGAATCATCTGCACGCCAGCCTCGCGGATGTCGTGCTCGATGTTCATGCGGTCTTCTATCAGCTTGATGATCGATAGGATGAGGTTGGTGTTGCCCAGCCAGCAGAACACGTAGTCGAAGATGCTCATGTCCTCGTTCTCGATGCGCTTGGTGATGCCGTGCGAGAAGGGTGTCAGCACCACGCACGGTATCTTCGGTGCCATCGCCTTGACGTCGCGTGCCACGGCAAAGGCATCGTTGTCGGCGTTACCTGGCATGCAGATAACCAGGTCGATGTCCGTCGTCTTCAGCACGCTGTCGGCCTCCTCCGTCGTCGACACCTGCGTGAACGTCGGCGGGTAGCGCATGCCGAGCTGCGAGTACTCATCGAACAGCTTCTCGTCTATTCGCCCGTCGTCCTCCAGCATGAAGGCATCGTAGGGGTTGGCCACGATGAGGATGTTGAAGATGCGCTTCGTCATTAGGTTGACGAAGCTGACATCCTTCAGGAAGAAGTTGTTGAACTCCTGTGGTATGTTTGCACTCATGACTACAGCTGCTTGGTTTTAGCCGATGGTCGGGTCTGACATGAAGTCGGCCGAGGGACCTGTCTGTTCTTCGCTGCCACTGAGCAGGTGGAGCTTGTTCTGCAGCGCTACGACCACGATGGCCGGCTGCTGGATGTATGGTTTCTTCTTCATAGCCGTTTATCTGATAATGACTTTCTTACCTTGATGTATATAGAGACCTTTCACGACAGGACGCCCTGCAAGGCGCGCTCCGCTCAGTGTGTACCATGCTGACGTGTCGGCCACGCTGTCACGCTGCGGTGCGGCAATGCCCGTCGCCTCGCCGCTGCCTATCGAGAGGGCGGCCTTGTTGAGCGAGCTGATGCTGATGGGCGAGAACCATGCGCGGAAGGCCGGCACGTTGTAAGAGTCCTGACGGACGAAGCTGCTGCCAGCGTCGTTGAGGGCATAGACATTCGTCAGCGCCTGGCTCTTGGTGGTGCCGCAGAACTGGTAGTTGTTGCCGCTCACTTCATGGCCCGTTATGGCGGTGATGGTGGCGTTGCTGCCGCTGAAGGTGACGGGCTTGCCCGTCATCTGCCATGCCTCGCCGAAGCGGTCGTCCGGCACGGCAATGATGTACGGTGTGTAGGCAGCCATCTCCTTGGCATAGTCGAAGTTGACCACTCCAGCGCCGTCGCGCACAAAGGCCCGCACCCAGAAGTTCTTGCCTTTGTCGCTGGCATTGCGGAACCAGTCGACGCTTGCGCCTCCGACGGTGACCGCCGACACGCTGAAGGGCAGCATGATGGTGTTCCAGCCAGACGTACCCGCAGCAGCCACGGTGAAGGTGCGTGTGTAGCTGATGTTCTCAGCGGTGAAGCTGACTGGCGTGTAGAAGTCGTAGCCGTCGGTGAGGGCGATGGTGGTGGCACTGCCGTTGCATACCACATTACAGCCAGTGAGTCCGGCGGGCGTCTCCATACCCTCGGCCAGCAGATAGACGCAGTTGGGGTTGCTGCCGGCTTCGACGGTGATGTCGGTGAACGACGTAATGGACGTCAGGTCTACACATACGGCATTGTCACCTGCGCTGATGGTGCTGGCCTTCTGTGCGATAGTCCTGGTGCCGTCAGCCAGGTATACCAGATAGCCCTCACCCATCTCGTAGCTTTCGGTGAGCAGTGCCTCGGCGCTTCGCTTCTTGTCCTTGCCGCCTTCCTGGTAGCCTTGGATGTAGGTGAAGCGCAGGCGGTAGAACTTGCCCAGCTTCAGCCCGTCGATTTCAAAGTCGACGTCCGTAGTGCCATTCTTACCAATGGTGATGCTCTTGCTGTCTGTTGTGGCGTTCAGGTAATTGTCACGTTCAGCGTCAGCGCTGTCATACTCGCGAACCGAACAAGTCAGCTTACCGGCATAGCTGTAGTCTGCCGAGGTGTTGGTCACGTGGGCAGTCACCTTGACAGCATTGCCGTAGAGCTTGCCGCCGCTGAGATTGTCGATGGTTGCCGTGGCGGTCAGCGTCTGGGTGTTGCTGACATCGCTGTCGGTGATGGTTATCGTTTCGGTGCCAATCTGACCCTTATTCGTATGAATGGTCAACTTATTGTCGCCGGCCGTGTTCGGTGTATAGTAGAAGGGTACGTCGACGGTAGTGCCGGCGGGAATGTCGACAGTCTTGCCCATGACCGTCTTGTCGTTGACATTGAGCACGATGTTGTTGTGGTAGTCGGTGCTGCCGCCGGTGACGCTGACCGTCACCTTCTGCTCGTGGCCTTTGGTCAGGTCTCCCTCGACTTTTATTTCCTTGAGTGTGAGCACCGCCCCGGTGACGATGGATGCCGTAAGGGTCAGCGTGTTGCCGCTGACAGTTGCCGTCAGCTGAAACTGCCGTCCGTCGTTGCAGTCAAGCCAACTGCTGCTGCCTGCCGGGCGGCTCACCGCCTTTATGTAATAAGTACCGTCGGCAAGAGCTGCTATAGTAGAAAAGTCGGTTCCGCTGATGTCAATACCTTTGTTAAACTCTATCGACTGGTCATCAGCCTCATGCAGCGTCGAAAGCACGCTACCGTCGGCATTGATCATCTGTATGGCATAGTCGTAGGTATGCGTACCCGGCATGTAGCTGTACACCTTGGTATACAGGTTGATACCCGTGAAGGCATCCTCTGCCTTCTCTCGGTTTACGGTTTGCGTGGTCGTCGTGCCAGCCTCGTTGAACTGCATCACTTCCACCGTCAGGCAGTTGCCTGTCGTCACGCCGCCGTGGGCAATGCCGACGACGGCATCCTGTGTATAGCTGAAGCCGTCGAGTGACGACGACCCGCCAATGCCCTGGTCGCTGGGGTTCAGTGCCGACAGCCGGAAGTATCCGTCGCTGGAGCCTCCCCATCCCCAGTTGATGTGGAAGTAGTCGCCCGCATCATAGCCGTCGCAGACAAAGGAGTGTCCGCCGCCGCCACTCTGTCCTCCCAGAATGACAGGACGGTTTTCTGCCAGTTCGCAGTAGATCATGTCCACCCATTGCTGGTAGCTGTAGTGGTGCCGCTGGACGTAGTTGGTCGTTCCGTCGTAGCCGAAGTAGACCTTCAGCACTTCGGAAATGCTGGCATTGTAGGCCGAGGAGCCACCCGTAGCCGACACGTTGTAGTTCATCTGGAGGGCAGCGCCGCAGTATTGCATCAGCAGGGCTACGGCATCGGCTGCCGCACCCGTGCTGGACGAGGTATAGGTGGTCGTCATGTTGTTCCAATCGAAGGTTGTGGCGGGCAGTCCGTCAACATTCAGGTTCAGCGTACGTGTCTTGTAGCCGGGGATGGCGGCTGACGCTGAGGTTGGGAACTGGTGATAGTACATCACCTGGGCCATGGAGGTGGCCACACATCCTGTCACCGTCCGCTCTTCGTCAACCAGCGGACAGTTGTTGTTGTAGGGCGTACCCTGGTTCCAGCGGGTGGCGACAAGCGGGGCAATGGCCGTGCGTACGGCGGCAGCCCGCTGCGCTGTGGTCGTGGCCGGGGCGTCGCCGCCAGCGCCGTGCTGGTCTATCCAGGCCTTCTGCTGGGCATAGCCGTCCAGCAGGTAACGCAGTGCGTCGGGCATCGTGCCGTCGCCGATGCTGCCACGGTCGGCATAGCCCAGGATGTCGGCCATGCGGTCGTCGCCGCTCACAATGACGAAGCCGGCGTCGTCGCCGACGTTGAACACGTAGTAGCTGTTGTCTGCTGCACCATTGCCCGCTGACCTGCGGCTTTGGGGTGCCTCACTCATGCGGACGGCCTCCTGCTGGCTCATGCCGCGTGACATCATGAAGGCCTGTGCCTTCTTCAGGGCTTCGCCACTGTTGACGTGTCCTGCCCACGACCCTGTCGGTGCGAGCATGATGAGGAGCATCATGGCTACCGTTCTGGTCAAGTAGAAGTGTTGTTTGCTCATTCTTCTTCTGTTTCCTCTAATTTAGTTTATAAAAAAACGGTGCAAAGTTACGAAAGAAATGCGAAACTACCAAGGATTATGGCAGGAAAAAAATGCGCTGCGGGCTACGGGCTTTAACAAAATGTAACGATTTTGAAAAATTTTTCGGTGAAATTCTTTGTCAGTTGCGGGAAAATGACTATATTTGCCCTGTGTTTGTAACACAATGTAACTTATAACTATAAAACCTTCATATTATGAATGTAGAGAAAATCATGCAGGGCTTGGAGCAGAAGCATCCGGGCGAGGTAGAATTCCTTCAGGCAGTACGCGAAGTGCTGGAGTCCATCAAGGATGTGTACAACCAACATCCTGAGTTTGAGAAGGCCAAGATCGTCGAGCGCATCGTCGAGCCTGAGCGCATCATCACCTTCCGTGTTCCCTGGGTCGACGACAAGGGCGAGGTGCAGGTGAACATCGGCTACCGCGTGCAGTTCAACTCGGCCATCGGCCCGTACAAGGGCGGACTGCGCTTCCACCCGTCAGTGAACCTCAGCATCCTGAAGTTCCTCGGCTTCGAGCAGACGTTCAAGAACGCGCTGACCACGCTGCCAATGGGCGGCGGCAAGGGCGGCAGCGATTTCAGCATCCGTGGCAAGAGCGACAACGAGGTGATGCGTTTCTGCCAGTCGTTTATGACGGAGCTGTATAAGGTTATCGGACCTGACATGGATGTGCCGGCCGGCGACATCGGTGTCGGTGCCCGCGAGATAGGCTATCTGTTCGGACAGTACAAGCGGCTGACCAGCCAGTTCCACGGTGCCACCCTCACGGGCAAGGGCATCGAGTGGGGCGGCTCGATACTGCGTCCGGAGGCCACGGGCTACGGCGCACTGTACTTCGTCAACCACATGATGAAGACCCATGGACTGGACATCAAGGGCAAGACCGTTGCCCTGTCAGGCTTCGGCAACGTGGCCTGGGGTGCCGCCAAGAAGGCCACCGAACTGGGTGCCAAGGTCATCACCATCAGCGGCCCCGACGGCTACATCTACGACCCCGCCGGACTGGATGCCGAGAAGATAGAATACATGCTGGAGCTGCGTGCCTCGGGCAACGATGTCTGCCAGCCCTATGCCGAGGAGTTCGACGGGGCCACGTTCTACGAGGGCAAGAAGCCGTGGGAGCAGAAGGCCGACATCTATCTGCCCTGTGCCACGCAGAACGAGCTGAACGGCGACGATGCCGACAAGATACTGGCCCAGCACCCGCTGTGTGTCGCCGAGGTGTCGAACATGGGTTGCACGGCCGATGCCGTCAACAAGTTCATCGCTGCCGGACAGCTGTTTGCTCCTGGTAAGGCCGTCAACGCAGGCGGTGTGGCCACCAGCGGACTGGAGATGACGCAGAACTCCATGCGTATGGCCTGGACGGCCGACGAGGTAGACCAGCGTCTGCACCAGATCATGTCGGGCATCCACGAGCAGTGTGTCAAGTACGGCAAGGAGACTAACGGCTACATCAACTACGTGAAGGGTGCCAACGTCGCCGGCTTCATGAAGGTTGCCAAGGCCATGCTGGCACAAGGCATCGTGTAAGGCACTTCGTGCCAAATGAGAAATGAGAAATGAGGAATGAGCAATGAGAAATGACCACCGCCCATGCCGATTCGACAGGGCAGCATCCTCCACAACGAGGCTGCTGTTGGTCGTTGCGCTCTTACATTTCTCATTGCTCATTCCTCATTTCTCATTTTTCATTTCTCATTTCTCATTTCTAAACGCGCAGGGCGTTCAGAGCGGCAAGGCATCGTTCTATGCCAAGAAATTTTCTGGACGCAAGACGGCCAGCGGTGAGCTGCTGCATCCTGACAGCCTGACGTGCGCTCACCGCACATACCCCTTTGGCACCATGCTGAAGGTGAATAACCCTGCCAATGGGCGCAGCGTCGTTGTGCGTGTCACCGACCGTGGACCATTTGTCCGTGGTCGCATCATCGACCTGTCGTGGCGTGCCGCCAAGGAGCTTGACATCATCTCGAAGGGTGTGGCTGTCGTTACCGTCCAGAAGTACAGCACCATCATCGTTCCCTACCTGCCCGAGGACGAGATTGAGCTGCCCGAGCTGGAGCTGGAGACCAACGACGGCTCGCCGGGCATGACGCCTTTCTGGCAGGAAATGAAAAAGGACTCGCGGAGTTCCCCGCAAGTCCAGAAGTCCAAGGAGCATTTTGTCAAGACCGTCGGCTCCGACTAACCCATGAGATTACTTCCGGCGCGTCTGCACCGTAAACTCCTTTACCTGCGACGTGATCTCGCGGTTGCCCTGGGCCACCGCCACGCGGACGACTGCCGTGCCGTCCTTCAGCCGCTTGTCGGCCTTGATGGTGGCGGTATAGCGCACACCGCTGTTCGGGGCGATGCTCTCCACATGCAGGTTGGGTGAGATGTAGAGGTGCTTGTTGCCCGACACCTCGATGACCGTCGGCTGTACGTCGTAGAGCGTCATCGACGAGCGGTTCATGATCTCGAACGACACCTTACACTCCTCGCCGGCACGTATCACGCTGTCGTGGTCGCTGTCCACGATGCGGGCGTTGCGAATCTCTATCAGCGAGTTGTACTTCACGCTGTAGCCTGGCCCTACCGTCTCGTCCGTGGGGTCGTAGGTGCGTGGCGTGGCTGCCGAGTAGCCGCCACGGCCGTCACGCGGACCGCTGCCGTCGAAGTCGATGCGGTCGTCACCGCCGTTCGACGGGTCGAAGCCGCTGCCGTCCATCAGTGGCTCGTTGCCCTCCTGTTGCTGATTAGCACGGTTCTCCACCCATTGGCGGTTACGCTCCTCACGCTCCCTCCTCATCTGCGCCGCGCGCTCCTCCTGCTTCTGGTCGGCTGCCGCACCGATGGCCGCTCCCACGGCAGCACCGCCGGCCATGCCCACGATGGTGCCGATGTCGTGGCCCCGCCAGCCGCCGGTCAGTCCGCCGATGGCCGAGCCGAGAATGGAGCCGAACTGTGCGCCCACGGCAGCACCCTGCCCCGTGTTCGTCGTGCAGCTGCTGACGAGCAGTGCGCCGCTTAACAATACTATTACTGTCTTCTTCATAATCTGCTTGCGTTTAGTGTCACGGTGCAAAGTTACGAAACATTCCGCAAACGGCCAAGGGGAAATCCCCGATTTTTTAGTAGGGAGAACCCTACGGTGTGCGGGTGGTGAGATGCAGTACGTGTCTCATACTCCTTGCGAACTTGTTGTTACTGTTGTGAGAGTGGCCCACTCAGCTTCGTGAGTGGGCTTCTCAGCTCCGTAAGTGGCCTACTCAGCATCAAATTCTCGAGAGAATTCATCCGCATTGGGCTTCTCACATTTCTCATTTCTCATTTCACATTTCTCATTTCTCATTTGGCGATTACTTTGCCTGATGTAACATCGCCGTGAACGGGTAGGATACATATTTTTCTGTTTTGCCTATATCTACGCGCGCGTTAGATGCCTTTTACACTTTTTATCCCACACTTCCCTCACTTCCCTCACCTTGACTTTATCTCATGTAACATGGGTTAGGTGTGGGAAGTGTGGGAAGTGTGGGGTCTTTTCCTCTATTCACTACTACGCGCGCGTAAAGATAAGGCTCTGCTACAAAAGTCGCAGAACCCACGTCTCATCTACATATCATCAAAAAATGTTGTTTTTTTCTTGGTCATTTCATAATTAATGTTTATCTTTGCCGAATCTTTCACTTATTTTAAACACTATGAAGAAGATTTTGTTTATATTCTGTTTGCTGTGCATGGCTCTGGTTGTTAGGGCTACAACAGAAGATGTAAAGGTCGGGAATCTTTGGTATTCGGTAACGGTTACCGATGATGTGCAATCTGCCATCGTCATCAAACCACAGAAGAGCGAAAGTTACACAGGAACTTTCACTATCCCGTCAACCATCAGTGGAACATTCCAAAACACGACGGCATTTACAGACGTTCCAGTGACGGAAATCAGAGAGGATGCTTTTAAGTCGCAAACAGGTGTCACGTCGGTTGTCATCGAAGATGGAGTTACACTTATTGGCTCAAATGCTTTCAACGGAGCAAACCAACTTGTTGAAATCAGCATTCCTGAAAGTGTAGTAGAAATTAAAGGTGGGGCCTTCTCTGGATGTACCAAATTAGGAAAGGTGACCTTTGGTAGCATCAAGTCATTATGCAATATCTCCTTTGAGAAGGACAACAGTAACCCTATATACTATGCGAAAAGCTTATATATAATAGGTGCTGGACAAATAAAGACCCTTGTTATTCCCAGTGATGCAGGAAGTGTATCAGACTATGCCTTTAACAACTGTACCTCGCTGACCAGCCTGACGATAGAAGAAGGCGTGACAACCATTGGAAAGTCTGCCTTTAGCGGTTGCACCTCGTTGACAAGCGTGTCTATACCGTCCACTATCACGCAGATAGGCGAAGACGCATTCAATATTGCTTCAGGTACACTCACTAAAGCAACATTCAATTCTGTTCCAGCTCTTTGCAACATAGTCTTTGTTAATGTGAGGTCTAATCCCCTGTACGTCGCAAACCACCTGTATATAGGCGAGAGCGAGCAGACTTCGGTGACCCTCCCTTCTGTAACAGCCATCAAGCCCCGCGTCTTTGCTGGAGCAAGCTTCCTGGAGTCCGTCTATATTCCCAGTGAAGTCAGGTTCATCGGCGAAGACGCTTTCCTTAACTGCACCAAGATTGGCACAGTTTCTTATAGCAGCTCTGATCGGCTTACTACGATGCAGTATGCCGAAGATGGTATCTCCAACCCGCTGTATTATGGAGCGACACCTGTTGTGGAAGGTTTGGCTTTAGGAACTTTGGAGTTTGCAACCGACATTAGCAACGGTGCTTTTACCAATGCAAAATGGCTGACGGAAATCAAAGTAGGACCAAACGTCACGAGTATCGGCGACAGGGCCTTCAGTGGGTGTTCCAATCTCTCTAAGATTACTTTCAGCGGAACGCCGACACTTCAGCGTATCGGTCAGGAGGCTTTCAGAAACTGCTCGTCACTGAGAGAGATAGACTTGCCTGAATCACTGACGACCTTGGGAACACTGGCTTTTCGCAGCACAAGTCTTACGGAAATCAGCATACCGTCTGCCTGTACCGACATCGGTACCTCTGTTTTCGAGTGGTGTACGCGACTGACAACGGTAAACTTTGATTCTTCATCTGGGCTAACGACGATTCCTAACTATATCTTCAACAACTGCTCCAACCTGACCACAGTGTCGCTGCCTGCCGGTATAGAGACTATCGGCGAAGGAGCCTTCAAGAACTGTAGCAAACTGACAGCACCACCCATGAGTCAAAGCCTTGCCACTATCGGGAAAAGTGGCTTTGATGGATGTAAGGGCTTTACCAATCTGATGCTCTCCGAGACAGGACAGCTTTCGGAGATTGGCGAAAGTGCATTCAACAACTGTAGCAACATCACGATGGTGTCGCTCCCTGCAACGATTGACATCATTAATGACAATGCTTTTAGCGGCTGCACAAGCTTGGCAGACATATACATCCTAAGGGAAACTGTTCCAACAAAGATGTACCAACACTCGTTTGGCGACCGCGAAAGTGACATTGTGCTGCATGTCGAGACAGAGGCCGCCCAAGAAGCATACAGGAACAGCAACGACATCTGGAAGAATTTCAAGGAGATTGTTACCAAGAGAAACTGCACCTTGACTTTCTACATCAATGAGAATGAGGATCGTAAATATTGTGTCTCAGGAGAGGCAGGAAAACCTTTTGACCATGCAGGAATACCAGACTACAGCGGGAATAACCTCTTTACCGGATGGTGGGACAAGAACGGTCAGATAGTGGAAGTTCCCGCCGTCATGCCAAGTGGAGACATGGATTTCTATGGCTATCTTGCCAGTGAGCACACATCAGGGAAATTTACATACCTTCTACAGCCTGCAGAAACGGAAAACAACAGAGGGTTAGAAGCGCGAGCCACTATTATAGGACACAGTTTGACACAAAGCAATTTTGAAGTGGAAATACTAGCATCTGTTTCCGCCAATGCCAATGTCTATGCTGTAGACTCCATTGCACCTGACGTTTTTGCAGGAGCAGAAATGTACAGCGTATCTTTGCCGGAGTCTGTCAAGGGCATAGGCAGTGGTGCTTTCAAGAACTGTCAGAACTTGCAGTCGGTCAACATTCCTGCAGCCTTGACAACTATCAGTGACCATCTCTTCGAGGGATGTACAGGTCTTACTGCCATCGAAATTCCTGCAACAGTCAAGAAGATAGGCTATCAGGCTTTCAACAACACCGGCCTTACTGAGATTTCGATTCCAGCCACCATCACGGAGATGGACAATGAGGCCTTTAAGGAGTGTAAGAAGCTGGAGAAGGCTGTGTTTGCCGAGAACTTCACGCTCCCTGTACCTAAATATACTTTCTGGAAATGCACGTATCTGAAAGACGTCACGTTAAGGGGTACCATGGGCGTAATCGGCCTGAATGCTTTCCAGGAATGTGATTCCCTGAAGACCATAGAGTTGCCCGAAGGCATCAGCTTTATCAGTGCCTATGCCTTTGCAAGCTGTAAGGGCCTGAACCGCATCACTTTACCTGCAACAATAAGTATGATAGGTAGTCAGGCGTTTAACGGCTGCACCAAACTGACCCAGATTACAGTGAATAAGACTGGAAGTACACCGGCAGCAGCCACAGATGCCTTCGACGAGGCAACCTACAATACCGCTTTCCTCTATGTGGCGGACAAAGCGTCGTTCGAGTCGGCAGACCCTTGGAACAAATTCACCAATATAGCCACTCAGACGAACTACGATCTGGTTTACAAAGTGAATGGTGCCGACTACAAGACCGTTTCACTGAAGGCCGGCAGCACCATCGCGCCAGAAGCAAAGCCCGAAGGCTATGGCGACAGGGAGTTCTCCGGCTGGAAGGAACTGCCCGACATCATGCCTGCCAATGACATTACCGTCGAAGGATGTTTCAAGTATGACATCAAGTTCTACGAAAACTCAGTGGCCGACGACAACCGTCTTCTTTCGGGCAATTCCTACCAGTTCTTCTTCGGCGACAAGATAACGCTGCCAGCAGAGGCTCTGACGAAGGCAGGCCATAAGTACACCCTGACAGGACTGACTGATGATGCCGTAGAAGAAGACGATGCTGCTGACCTCGACATGACTATGCCTGCCAAAGACATCAACGTCATTGTGACCTACAATGTGGCCGAGGTTCCAACGACCAACAACAAGATCAACTATATGGTCTACAAGCTGGAGAATCGCGCCGAAGTAATAGGATGCGATGCCACAGTTACCATTCTGAAAATTCCTGCCACAGTCACCTGCGACAGCAAGAGCTATCCCGTCACCGCAATTAAAGGAGGTGCCTTCAAAAATAGTAAGCTAACCTCTGTCACCATTGATAACAGCGTAATTATCGGCGACGAAGCCTTCTCGGGCTGTAAAGCCCTCACCACCGTAAACATGCCTGCCACGCTCGACAGCATTGGCCAGCAAGCCTTTGCCAATACAGCTCTGGAAAATGTTACAGTTCCGTATGCTCCAAAGATGGGCAAGGAGATTTTCTACTACTGCACTAAGTTAAAAAACATCGGCTTCTCGGAAAGACTTACCAAACTGCCAGAACGTATGTTCCAAAACTGTCTGAGTCTCCAGGAAGTTGTGCTTCCCGAGCAAATCACCGAAATTGGTGACTACTGTTTTGCCGGATGCAGCTCTATTTCAAGCTTCACGCTACCTTCTACCGTCCAGAAGTTAGGAGACTATGCTTTCTTTGGCGTATTCAACAAAGACAAAGAAGGCAGCTTAGAAGTGAATGGCACCACACTGCCTACAGCTACAAACAACACTTTCGACGAAAATGCCTACACGTACGCACTGCTCAAGACATCGGCAAGTACTACCGATGAACCCTGGAAGAATTTTCAGAATGTTGACGGCAGTGGCACTGAACAATGTGAAAAGCCTGTTATCAAGTATGACATCAACAAACTGATACTGACGTGTCCCACTACAGGTGCCACCATCGTGAGCGATGTGATAGTGGCTGACGCACAGAGTAGCGATGCCTCCGAAATTACGCTGTCGAAGACTTTCACTGTCAGGGCATACGCCAAGAAGAATGGCATGCGCCGCTCTGAAACCATCACCTCTGGCCCCTTCTACTTCGAGGTGGGTGACGTCAACCATGATGGAAAGGTGAGTATCACTGATGCCGTGGGTGTGGTGAACTATATTCTTAATCATGAAGAGTAATGAACCAGCCACAGTAGCACCCCCACTGGCCACCGCCATAGAAAGAAATCACCCTGCGAACAGACTGTTCGCAGGGTGATTCCTTGTAGCGGGAGGGGGACCCGAACCCTCGACCTCCGGATTATGAATCCGACGCTCTAACCAGCTGAGCTACCCCGCCATCATGTTGCCATCTTTCGATTTGCGGCTGCAAAGGTACTACAATAAAATGAGAAATGAGAAGTGAGAAATGAGAAATGTAGCTGGAATTAATGTTTTTTAACTGTTAATAAGCGTTATGTGCAGTGTAATGTCAATTATTATTCGTATTTTTGCAGTGTGATACCCGACAGTTGTGTCGGAAATGTGAAATGTGGTTGAGCAAATGCTCACTGCAATGTCTTATTAACCTATAATTATTACGACTATGCTGAAACTGACGTTAGAATACCCTCTGAATACGCGGTCGCCAAAGATAGTGTGGGACATGATCGGTAATGCTGCCGGACTGCAGAAATGGCTGGCCGACAAGGTGATAGAGGATGACGACATAATGACCTTTACGTGGGGCAACCCGTGGACGGAGCGTGACACAAAGTCGTCGCGCATACTCGACAAGGAGAAAAACAGCCACATCCGCATGATGTGGGACTACCACGAGGACACACCGGAGGCTATCTGGGAGATGCGTATCGAGGAAAGCGATACTACGGGAGAGTTGAGCCTGTGTATCACGGACTATGCCGCCGACGAGGAGGAGGAGTCCGACCTGCGTGGCATCTGGGACGACAATCTCGAAAGACTGCACCGCGTCAGCGGACTGTAATAACAGATGATGAAAAGGGTGGGGTACACCTGTCTATTTCTCGGAAGTACTCATGAACTGCTGGATGGCAGCTACGAGAGCGTCGTTCTCGTCGGGCTGCTGGGCGGTGATACGGAAGAAGTGGTCACTCAGGCCCTCAAAGTTGCTGCAGTCGCGTATCAGCATGCCGTGCTCGTGGACGAGGTAGCTTTTCAGGCGCGTCGACGTCTGGGGGGTTATTTCGCAAAGCATATAGTTGGTCTTGGTCTCGAAGACGCGGATGCCTTCTATCTGGCGTAGTGCGGTACGTAGCCGTTCGCTCTCTTCGAGACAGGCCGTGATGTCGGTGACGGCGGGCTGGCTGTTGTTGAGCAGCAGCATGCCGGCCTCGATGTCGATGGCACTGACGGCCCATGGGCGGTACTGGTGGCGCAGCAGGCTGATGGTGCTCGGTGCCGACGTGATGTAGCCCAGACGCAGGCCAGGCATGCCGTATGTCTTGCCGATGGAGTGAATCGTCAACAGGTTCGGCAAGTTCTGCATCTCAGCAGGGTGGAGCAGCGACTCGGCGGAGTATGCCTCCAACGACTGGTCGACAACGAAGGTGTAGCGTGGCGAGCGCTTGACGACATACTCGACGAAGCCCTTCATCAGCACGTTGCCCGACGGGTTGTTGGGGTTGCATATCCAGTAGATGCGGTCCTTGGGCAGCTCAGCCAGATCGTCGCTGTTTTCGTAGGATATGATGTGCTTGTTGATGCGGCAGGCATCGGCATACTCTGTGTACGTAGGCTGTGGGATGACTGACGCGCTGTGGTGGAACAGGCGAGCAATGAGGTAGATGGCCTCCGTGGCACCGGCAGTCAGCATGACGGCCTCTGGCGAGATGCCCAGGCGGGTGGCTATCAGCCGCTCCAGCGAGCGTGGCTGCGGTTCAGGGTAGTGGGCTATCGTGCCAAGCCGTTCGGCCAGCAGCTCCTGGATGGCTGGCAGGTCGGCGTTGGGAACAACCGTAGCGCTGAAGTTCGTCTTCACCAGGTCGTCATAGCGATAAATGTCGTCTCCGTGTCCGTCAATCATATATAATTATATTTTAATTCAAAAATCACAACCTGCATCAGTCTCCTCCCTGTCCTTTCAAAGGAATATGGGATAGGAGCGCATCAGCACTCCCCTCCCTTCGGGAGGGGTTGGGGGTGGGCCGCTGTTGTGTGGGCCACCCTGATGACCAGGGTCTGGCGGTCGAAGGTGATGCCGGGCCGCTCGATGAAGCAGGCCAGTGTGCCGTCGTCGGCCAGCTGGCGTGGCGAGCCAACCGTCAGTGTGCCTGGCTCCATGAGCCAGATGCTGTCGGCCAGCTGAACAGCCAGCTCAACGTCGTGTGTCGACAGCAGGATGGTCTTCTGCTCTTCGTGTGCCAGTCGACGCAGCAGCTGTAGCATATCCACCTTGCTGGGGAAGTCGAGGAATGCCGTCGGCTCGTCCAGATAGATGACGGGCGTCTGCTGGGCCAGTGCCTTGGCTATCATGACCTTCTGGCGTTCGCCGTCGCTGAGGGTATGTACCATGCGGTCCTTCAGTGGCTCGATGCCCACCAGATGGATGGCCTCGCTGACCACCTGTCTGTCGTCGCTGTTCAGCGTACCCCAGAAGCCCGTGTATGGCGACCGTCCCAGTCCTACCAGTTCGGTGACCGTCATGTTGCGCACGTCAGGCTTCTCGGTTAGCACTATACCAATCATCCGGCTCAGCTGGCGGTCGGTAAGTGTGGCAATGGCTGTCATGCGTTGGCTGTCGTCGGTAGTTGTGGCATTGCTCCCCGTCGTTGCCATCAGCACGTCGCCTGCCAGTGCCGGCTGGAAGGCCGCCAGTGTACGCAGCAGTGTCGACTTGCCGATGCCGTTCTGTCCTAACAGGCACGTCAGCTCGCCGCTGTTGATGGACGCATTCAGCCGACTGGCCACCACTTTGGTGTCATCCTTCTGCCCGTAGCCTATCGAAAGGTCTTTAAGTAGTACGCTGTTCATGTTCCCATATAGCTGCTTGTAGCAATTTGGGCGCAAAGTTACGAAAAAAGCTTGTAAAGAACAACGGATTTTGGAAGATTAACGCAATTCGGCCTAAAATAAAGGCAAAACAGGTGGAAAAGCCGCGCGTGTTTGACCCCCGAGGGCAAGCGGCGTTGACCCCGACGGGCAAAATTTGATTGACCCTCTGCGGCAAAATAAAAATGACCCCCTTAAAGCGATTGCTTTTCGGGGGCTTTTTT
>JAEEGG010009835.1_pt1 | contig 21311 bp, 12 predicted proteins | sample 9134161 | NCBI WGS metagenome assembly JAEEGG01 (sample SAMN16246543, study PRJNA631951) | gut metagenome | biome: gut microbiome; feature: rumen; material: CR-attached | host: Bos | place: Iran: Karaj | collected 2018-10
GAGGGACCCCTCAGCAAGCCCTTCCTCTACCGCACCCAGCCCTGGCCCAACGTGTGGCTCAACATCGACTTCGACAACACCGTGCTGCACCGCGACGACTACCGCACCAAGTTCGTATGGCCCATGGACCTCGACGGCGACGGCGAGTACGATGCCGTGGTGGTCGACCGACTCTTCGCCGGAGCAGCATCGGGCAACGAGAGCGACAACGAGGAGAACACCGCCACCACCAGCCACAAGATACAGGCCTACCACTTCACCGGCGAACTGCTCTGGACCGTCGACATGGGGCCCAACGTGAACATCAGCGGCGGGCAGAACGACATGGTGGTGGCATGGGACATCAACTGCGACGGACGCTGCGAGGTGATGATACGCTCAAGCGACGGCACACGATTCTGGGACAAGCAGAACAACTCGTGGGGACTCTATGCCATGCACAGCGCCACCCCCGACGTGGATGGCGACGGCATCGTTGACTACCGCACCCAGGCACTGCGCAACCGACCCTTCTACATCAGCGTCATCGATGGCGAGACAGGGGCCGAGCTGGACTGCTCGGAACTGAAGTACAACGAGGTGACCGACGGTGCCGACCACTACACACGCACCTCGCGCCCCAACTACATGAGCGATGGCTACAGCGCCATGGACGGCCACTTCTGCATCTGCTATCTCGATGGCATACACCCCTCGCTGGTGATGGAGTGCCTCGACCGCGACAACGACAAGACGCACCACAACTATGTATTTACGTGGGAGTACGACTGGACGGGTGCCACACCCACCAACTGGCACCACGACCGCACATGGAGCCGCAACGACAAGCGCCCCTGGCCCGCCGAGTTCCACCAGCTGCGCGTGGCCGACGTGGATGGCGACGGCACCGACGAGATGATTCAGGGCGGCTACTCGGTGAACCCCAAGAACGGATGGTTCGCCTCGCCCGGCATCGGTCATGGCGACCGCTACATCCTCAGCGACATCGACCCCGACCGCCCCGGCCTGGAGGTCTATGCCATACAGCAGAGCGCACTCCTGGGACAACTCATCTACGACGCACGCACAGCCGAGCGCGTCAAGGAGTGGTATCTGCCATCGGTCTACGACGTGGGTCGCGGCACTTGCCTCGACATCGACGCCCGCTTCAAGGGCTACGAGTTGCTGAGCTATGTCGACGACTACGTGTGGACCTGCAAGGGCGAGAAGACGGGACAGACCCGCAGCGGCTCGATGTTCGAGGGATGCTGGTGGGACGGCGACCTGCTGCGCGAGTGGCTCAACTCGCCCGGAGGCAGCGGATGGGGCACCAACCTCATGGTGAGCAAGGTGCTGGGCGACCGACTGGCCGAGTTCTCGCAGGAGAGCAACTGGGCCACACACGCCGCCACCGGCACACGACCCGCATTCATGGGCGACATCATGGGCGACTGGCGCGAGGAGGTGCTCCTGGCCAAGCAGAACGACCAAGGCTCCACGGGGCTGGTGGGCTACACCACCGCCATGCCCACCAACCACAGCATCTATTGCTTGCAGCAAGACCCACACTACCGGGGCGACTGCACCACGCGCGGCTACTATCAGCACCCCAACACCGGCTTCTATCTCGGCGAGGGCATGCCCATGCCCCCGCTGCCGCCCGTCTTCCAGGCCGACCTCCGCTTCCGCTCCGCTGAGGGGGGCACCACCACCTTCAGCACCTTCGACATGGCCCAGACGGCAACATCCACCGACGGCAACAGCCTGATGTTCGACATCTATGGCAACAACAGCGACATCATCATGGTCGACCAACCCTTCCTCGCGCCCGTCATCTATCTGATGAACCCCCGTGGCCACGACTATAGCCTGCAGAGCACGCACCTCTGGGGCGCCGATGCCATCGTCACCACCGGCAGCGGCTCGCTCATCAAGTCGATGCAGGGCAAAGTGTTCATAGCGGGCTATCTCAGGCACAGCGGACCCACCATCATCAGCGAGGGCACACTGCAGGTGAACGGCGACGTGGCCGGACCCGTGGAGCTGAGGGCCAAGGGCACGCTCAGCGGCAACGTCACGCTCAACGACACCATCACCTTCGAGGGCGCGCTCAACCACGAGGGATGCCGACTGATGCCGGGCGACGAGGCATCCGGCTTCATCGAGGGAGCCATCACCTCGCAGAAGAGCCTCACCATGCCGGGCAATGTATATATAGAGGTGACGGCGGGCGCACTGGCCAACTCGGCTGGCATCTTCCACGTAAGCAGCAAGCTCATGGTCGAGGGCGACCTCACCTTCCTCAACACCAACTACATCACCGTGCACCTGACGGAGCAGGAGGGGGCCGAATACGTCATTGCCGAGTGCACAGGCACTCTCACCTGCGACGTGGCGAAGCTGAAGACACGGGGCCTGGAGGGCATCAACTACGACATAGAGGTGCGCGACGGCAAGCGCCTGGTGCTGAAGATTCACAACACGCGCGCGCCGCAGCAGGGCGTGGTGTGGACAGGCCACGAGAGCAACATCTGGAACTACAAGGCCCAGAACTTCTCCGTAGGTGGAGGCTCAGCCTCCACTCCCGCCACCCCCGCCACCCCCACCGCCTTCGTCCCCGGCGATGGCGTGGTGTTCAATGCCCAGGCCGAGCGCATGGCCGTTGCCGTGCCCGAGATGATGGTCACCACTGGCGTAGCCTTCGACGGCGGCACCTACACCCTCACCGGCGAGGGCGGCATCAGCGGCGACGGCGCACTGACGGTGAACCCCGCTGCCAGCGTGACGCTCAACATGAAATATAGCGACTACACAGGCCCCACCATCGTGAACGGCGGCACGCTCACCGTGCCCAACTTCTACGACGGAGGGCAGAAGAGCGCACTCGGTGCCGCGCCGGCCACCACCCCCATACAGCTCAGCGGAGGCACGCTGGTGCTCGCCAAGGACAACATGGGCACCGACCGGCGATTCACACTGACCGACACCGCCACCATACGCATCGCACAGCAGAACAGCGCACTCTCGCTGAAGGGAGCCGTCGGCGGCACAGGCTATCTGCTGAAAGACGGACCGGGACAGCTGAACCTCACCTACGGCGGACCCAACAACTTTGCAGGGCTGATAGTGAAGAAGGGCATCGTGGCGCAAGGGGCGTGGAACAGCACCTTCGGGCGCAGTGGCTCGCCGATGTTGCTCGCAGGAGGAGAGGTGCACCAAATCGATGTGAACAGCACCTCGACAGTGCCCAACTTCAGCCATGCCGTCACCGTGCAGGAGGGAACCACCAACCGCATACTCGGCTCATCGCGAGGAAAGCTCGGAGGCACCGTGAAGGGAAAGGGCAACCTCACCGTGGAGACACGCTATGTGCGCTGCGACGTGGGATTCAACTTCAAGGACTTCGAAGGAACGCTGACCGCCAAGGGAAGCCAGTTCCGACTGATGAGCAACGTCACCGACATGCAGAAATGCCGGCTGAAGGTGGAGGCCGCCACCAACATAGCTCACTACAATGCTGGGGCCGGCACCCAGGTGGCGGCAACGCTGAAGATTGGCGCACTGCAGGGAACGGCCACCGACGGCGTGCTCGAGGGACTGAGCACCTATCAGATAGGCTACCTCAACGAGGACATGACCTTCAGCGGACTCTTCAAGGCGACGCGCATCACGAAGGTGGGAACAGGACGCCTGACGCTGAAGACCACAGGACACACATCGCCCATCACCGTCAGTGAAGGCACGCTCGAACTGAGCAACACTTCGTCCAACGCCATCACCTCGGGACTCATCACCGTGGCCAACGGGGCCACCATCACCGGCACCGCCACCCTGCAGAGCCTCACACTGCAGAAGGGGGCCACCACACTGTGCGAGCTGAAGGCCGCATCGAACACACGCCTCACCGTGAAGGGCAACCTGAAGCACACGGGCGACACCATCGTGGTGCGCGTACCCACGACGCGGCGACTGAAGGTGGGCGACGAAATCACCGTCTACACCGTCACGGGAACACACACAGGCGACTTCGTGGTGAAGGTCGACGACCAGGGCGCGGGCTACGTCTTCGACACCTCGACACTCCTCGACGATGGCAAGCTGCGCGTGGCCGACATCCAGAGCGCCATCACCCTGCCATTGGCCGCCACCGACGTGGTAGACATCTACCGCCCCGACGGTCAGCTGCTCATCAGCCGTCAGCCCTTCGCCGAAGCCCTTCGCCGTCTGCCCCACGGCACCTATCTCGTCGTCAGCGGTCACCAACAGCGCAAGCTGATGAAGTAGCCTCGCTCCCCCGTTCCGTCTGTTGTGGCATTGCCACAACCCCACCCGCATCTCTCTGCCCCCTTTCCGTCGCTCCCCCCTCCGCTGCTCCCTCCTTGCAGGGGCGGGATGGAGCAGCAGAGATTCGCACAGCATCATCAGCATGCAGGTTTATATTCTCCCCTCCCTCTCAGGGAGGGGCAGGGGGTGGGTCTTCTTCCCCCCTTTTTCTCTCTTCCCGCTAAAAAAATCATTCTTTTCGTTGATTGCATCGTTTTTTTTCGTATCTTTGTAGCCAACTTCCCAATACGCGGAAGCACGGCCATACCACTCCGCAGCAAAACCACGCTGTAGCCCCTCAGGGGATGGGGTGGGAGCCTTGGCGCATAGATGAATACGTATAACATCATAAAACCGAAAACGATATGAAACAGCTATACTTAACCAGGATCCTGCTCGCCCTGCTGCTCATGGCCACCTGCGCCCTCGATGCTAATGCCGACGAGCTGAATCTTTCGTGTACCGTCAACATTACTAATGGACAGAACTATGCGCAGTGCGATGTGGGCAAAGTGGAAACAAATGGGACGCAGGTGTGCGTCACTATCCTTAACAGCAACTTTAAGGTTCAGAGCGTGACGTGGTCTTCTGGTGGAGAAGGAGGGGGAATCGTCCCACTAATTGAAGAGAACGGCAACTACACCGCCCCTGCGTCGTCTGGTTTTGTCACCGTTTCATTTAGTCTTAGGACAAACAAGGTGAAGGTGTCCTTCAACCTGAATGGGTTTGACGGTGACACCCCTGACGACCAGGACCTTAAGGTGGGCGAAAAGGTGACAAAACCCTCACCAGACCCTCAGCAGGAAGGCGTGGAATTCTTAGGCTGGTACTTGGAGCAGGAGGGCACAACGCCCTTCGACTTCGATGACCCGCTGGACAACTCTTTGCCCTATCAATGCGGTGGCTTCGCATCCTTTATACCCAGGGCGATGCCCTGGGCTAGTAGCTTGTTGGCCTTTCAGGCCGTCCCTTCGGTAGCAAGCGGCCAGAGGCCTTCCCTTCGGTAGCGGCAAAGCCGAGCATAGGCCGTTCTACCCAAAATGTCAAGAATCAGTCGTTCAGACTAACATAGCCAAAAGAATATGATCATCCCTTATTGTTTAACGGTTATTGTCTCATGCGTTATTTCATCACCTTCAGCTACGATGGCACGCGCTATCACGGCTGGCAGATTCAGCCCAACGGCATCACGGTGCAGGAGGAACTGCAGCGCGCCCTGTCGTTGTTGTTGCGTAGCGACATCGTGCTGACGGGAGCCGGGCGCACCGACACCGGCGTGCACGCCGCGATGATGGTGGCACACTTCGACCACGCCGTGGCCGTCGACTGCCAGCAGCTGGCCTACAAACTGAACAAGCTCCTGCCACACGACATCGCCGTGCAGCACGTGGAGCAGGTGGACGACCAGCTACATGCCCGCTTCTCGGCCATCGCGCGTACCTATTATTATTATATACACACCCAGAAGATGCCTTTCGTGCGCCACTACTCGTGCGAGCTCCACTATCCCCTCGACTTTGAGGCGATGAACCAGGCGGCGCGGCAGCTGCTCCGCTACGACGACTTCGGTGCCTTCTGCAAGAGTCATGCCGACGTGAAGACCACGCTCTGCCAGGTGTCGAAGGCCGAGTGGCGCCCAATAGACGAAGGACGCTGGCTCTTCGAAATCACCGCCAACCGCTTCCTGCGCAACATGGTCCGCGCCGTAGTGGGCACACTCATCGAGGTGGGGCGGGGGCGCATGACGCAAGCCGACTTCTGCCGAGTCATCGAGGGCAAGCGGCGCACCGATGCCGGCGAGTCGATGCCCGCCAACGCCCTGTTCCTGCAAAGAATAGAGTATCCTGCCTTATGTGGCTGATTCTTGCTTTCCTCTCTGCCGCCTTCTTGGGCGTCTACGACTCGCTGAAGAAGAAGTCGCTGCGGGGCAACGCGGTGCTGCCCGTGCTGTTTCTCAACACCCTCTTCTCGTCGCTCATCTTCCTGCCCTTCATCGTGCTGAGCGCCACCACTACCGCCCTCGACGGCACCATCGTCCACGTGGGCAGTGGCACGTGGGCCGAGCACCGCTACATCGTGGGCAAGGCCCTCATCGTGCTCAGCAGCTGGGTGCTCGGCTATTTCGGCATGAAGCACCTGCCGCTCACCATCGTAGGCCCCATCAACGCCACGCGCCCCGTGATGGTGCTCGTGGGCGCCCTGCTGCTCTTTGGCGAGCGCCTCAACCTGTGGCAGTGGGCGGGCGTGCTGCTCGCCGTGGCCTCGTTTCTGCTCCTCAGCCGTAGCGGGCGCAAGGAGGGCATCGACTTCAAGCACGACCACTGGATATACATGATTGTGGGGGCGGCACTGCTGGGTGCCCTCAGCGGGCTCTACGACAAATACCTGATGGCACCCGCCAGCGAGGGTGGGGTGGGGCTCGACCGCATGATGGTGCAGTCGTGGTACAACATCTACCAGTGCGGCATGATGCTGCTGATGCTCGCCCTGCTGTGGTGGCCCAAGCGCCATGCCACCACCCCCTTCCATTGGGACTGGGCCATACTCGGCATCAGCCTCTTCCTCTCCACCGCCGACTTCCTCTATTTCTACTCCCTCTCGCTGCCATCGGCCATGATCAGCATCGTCTCGATGATCCGCCGCGGCTCCGTGGTGGTCAGCTTCGTCTGCGGCGCCCTTTTCTTCCACGAGAAGAACCTGCGTGCCAAGGCCATCGACCTGGCACTGGTGCTCTTAGGCATGCTCTGCCTATACATCGGCAGTTAGAAGCGTATGGAGTTAGGAATTAGGAGTTAGGAGTTAGGAGTGTATTGAGTTAGGAGTGTATTGAGTTAGGAGTTAGGAATTAGGAATTAGTTACGTTTATAAATCTTGTAACGAAGATAATGAACGTAAAAGCCCCGGAGGGGCGACGGAATATAGGCAGGGGCATCGCCCCTGTAAATGTGGCTCACCCCCAATAACCTTTACCACCATATTGCGGTCTTTTTCAAGTGGACTTATAAAATAAAAGAAACACGGGGTGAGACCTTACGGCTCACCCCGTGCAGAGTAATATTGAAACACCTTAAAAAGGGTGTTCGTTTGAAACGAATGACCCTCAAATCACCTGATTCTTGTGATTCGCTCTTTCGAGCGTCATTCTCTACGTGCTATTTTGGAAAGAAATTCGGGGAAATGAGGGGAAATTTGCCTTGCGGAGAGAATTTCCCCCCTAATTACCCACAATTTCTTTCTTCAGACAAATGCTTACCACTCGTCCTCGTCGTCCCATTCGCCGCGGTCGCGCGAGAGGAATCCGTTCTTCGTTGTGATGTCGCCGCCCAGGCCCAGGGTGGTTTCCGACTGTTCCATCAGCGGGTGCAGTTGCACGTTGAAGATGCGTGTGTTGGGCTGATTATAGTTCTTTTTCATATTGATGTCCTCCTATTCATTATTTGATGATAACTTTCTTTCCGTTCACGATGTAGAGTCCCTTCGTGGGCTGCACCACGGTGCGTCCTTGCAGGTCGTAGACCGTATTGTTCATGGCAGACTGTCCAATGCTCATGGTGCTGATACTGCTGGGCACGTCGATGTCAAGCTCGCGCACACCGTTGCCATTGCCTACGACGGCTTCTACTGGCAGGTAAACTTGTCCTGCGTCGAGCGGGTCATTGGCATTGACGTAGTGGTAGAATTTCACCTCTGCTTCTGCATTGGGCTTTGCCAGTACGTATGCTTCGGTGATGTTGGGGGTGTTGGCAGTCACCACGCAAAGCAAGTTGGCGCTCGTGTCGTCGGCTTGCTCACCAGTTTCTACAAAGGTATAGGTGTTGGCAGTGCCATTCAGGACGACGGGCGTTCCTTCCTCCGCACTCTGTATCGGTGTCAGCGTCACGCCGTTCTGCGTGCTGGCAGCTGTCACGATGTAGGCCTTCAACCCATCGGGGATCATCACGGTCTTCGGAGCCACATAGGTAGCCCATTGGGCATCAGTGATGGTCTTGGTGAGAGGTTGCTCCTCCTCCACCTTCTCATAGAGGTAAACGGGACTTTGGGAAGCGCTACCATAGCAGGAGAATAAATTGCTTGTACTGTTAAACTGCATCACATTTCTCGAATTCTCACCTTGAGCAACAATGCTTGCAAAGCCATCCTTATTAAACGAAATCGTCCACTTACCATTGGCATTAAGTTCTGCTTCCGTCTTCAAATAATTGTTACTGCTGCCGGCAGCGTAGAGGTAGCCTCCTTCGTCCTCGTTTGCTCTGTTGTCGTAGATGGAATAGAGTTCCCCATTATTATTAGACTCATTGAGGTCGTTGATTTCGAACTCATACACACCGTAGGAAGCCACGGTAATCTCGTCGTTTGCTACGGTCACTTCAACAGCACCACGGTTGTTCGTTTTTTGTTCGCCCATGGCATAAGCCTTATCATTATTAAATCCGACGATGATGTACTTCTTGCCCGGCGTAATGCTGGAGGCCAGTGTGTAGGTGACAGATGGCGCTGGCTCAATGGCCTTGGCACTGATGGTGACAGACGACGTAGGCATGGTGAAGGTGTATGCCCCCGATTCATCCAATTCATCGATGACTTCATCATTGCCCACCAACACCGACTGCAGATGATAGCCTTCAAGTGCCGACACGCTAATCATCACTTGTGTACCGTTGTAAACTTGCACTTCGCCTGGTTGGCCATCCAAGATTAGTGGATTGTTTTGGTCGGCAGCGTCAAAGACGTACAATTCAACGTTCTCCAGGTTGGTGACGGTCAGCGCGTATGCCGTGGGCTGCTTCACCGTAACAGTGAGATTGGCAGTTGCGATGCCAGCACCGTTTTCGGCTTTGAAAGCGAACGAGTAATCTCCGCTGGCATCTGCTGCAAACGAGAATTCATCGTCTTCGAATGTGTAGAGTTCCTCATTCACTGTCGTAGTGAGAGAAATGGTGGGTGCAGGGGCGCCCGACACCAACTCACGCAGGTTGAGCACGTAGGGTTCACTACGTTCAATTACAACGCTTGACGGTAAATTGTTAGACCATACAGGGGCGGTCTGCTTTGTCAGCTTGATATTGCCCAAGCCTACGTTGCCAGTAGACTTTGTGGTGTATATCCACTTGATGTAGCGGACATTGGGGTTAATGGCTAATTCTTCATTTTGGGTGCCGCTAATTTCGGTGTACGATTTCAAGTCTGTATAAACTTCTCCATCTTCAGAAACCTGCACTTTGAAGGTGCCGCCACTGAAGCCATTGCTCTTGATGTCGTAGGTCAGTGTGCCAGGAACATCATCCTCAGCTATCCGCAGCAGCAGCCAGTCGCCAGTGTTGTCGAACTTCAGCTTCGTGTTAGCATCATTAGCATAGTCGCTGCCAAGACCCTCTTGGCTCAAGCCTCCGGTGTCTTCGATATCAGCCTTGCCACCGTTGAATTCGAAGGGCAATGTGGCGTATGGAGCAACGTATTTGGCCTGATTGATGGTGACGAGGTTTGAGTAAACAGTCTTTTGATTAACTTCGGCATAAACCTTGAAATAGGCGGTGCGGGCCTTGTCATTGTTTTCGTTGATAGTAATAGTATACGATACATTATGGTCGTTGTCGAAGGACAATTTTACCCAGTCGGGGGCATCGCCTTCCAATGCATCGCCGTTGGCATCGCAGAACTGCACACCGTAGGTGGCATCGGCAATGTTTTTGTAGGTCACGACGAGGGTGCCGTTAACGCCATCGCATGGAGCAGTGATGGTGGTGGTGGCAATGCTGATGTTGGGTTCGGCATTTTCAGGATCGCTGAAGATTTGCAATTCTTTCACACTATTGTACAGCGTGGGGAAGCCTGTAACGTTGTAGCTTTGTTGTAAGTTCAGACTGCTAATTGAACCTCCAGCCTTGTAGAGTTGAACATTGTCATTGCCCAAGGTGATGTAGTATTTGCCGTCGGTTTGTGTGATGGTGACATCCGTGATGGTGAAATATTGGCTGAGCACGTTGTTGAAGGTATAGTTCCAAGCAGAAGCAGCAATCGTGGTGGGTTCGGGAGCATTGCCTGAGGTGGGAGTGACACCCGAGAGGTCGGTGATTTGCGGGTTGCCGTTGCGCACCTGGTATGTGATGGTAGCTATACCATTGAGCACATCGCCAGCTTTGAGTGTGTGGCCGCTCTTATACATTGCTACGGCTCCGCTCTCATCCTGAATATAGGCATTGTTGCCATTCGCAAACGTTACGACAGCATTGGTCAGCGTGACGTAGTAAGTGCCTGTTTCGGTCTTTGTCGTCAGGGCTGCAATGTTGGTCAAGGGAACCACCTTGGTGAATACTGCCGTTGCCACGGAGCTATTTGACATGTCTGCTTTCACGGCAATGGCTTTTACGGTCGTAGTTTCCGTAATGCTGAACTTGCCAGTATACTGCGTGCTGTTGGCCGTGGGGGTGTTGCCGTCGAGCGTATAGTAAATCGTTGCGTCAGCGGTAGTGCAAGATATGCTCACCTCCTGCGAAGAGACGAAAGCACCGCCATCTGGCTCAATGGTTGGGGTAGCAACGGCATTCTGGTTTTCGACTTTTTTAAACAAATAAATACCATTGTTGCTTGCTCCATCATAGCATCGGACAGTATTGTTATAGGCACGCATATAATGCGATTTGTCGGAATGTTTAACTGAAAATAGGCCAGAGAAGCCTCCAGAACTAACATTCGAGAAAGTCCAATAGCCATAGTCATTTGAGGTGTTGTCAACATATCCAAATGCCTTCGAACCTGTAGCTACAAGATACTTTTGTAGATTTGTGTTGTAAATATAATAAGCATTGTCAACCCCAGACACTGGTGTGAATACGAATTCACCAGCTCCGGTCGGAGTCGTCAACACATTGTCGTTTAGCGTGGCCTCAAGACAATTAAAGGTTTGACCACTAATAGTAGTGTTAGGAACCGTGTAATACTTGTTTGAAGAAAGGGCTGTAATATAATAAGTCCCCTCTTCAATGCTGGTCAGAGCAGATACCAAGGTCCCGTCGGCCCCTGCACTCACTCCCCATCCCATGAGCATTGCCACGAGGAGGAGCATTTTCATTTGTAAATGTTTTACCATAATAGAATGTTTTAAAAGTTAATTATTAAAGAAATTTTTGCAAAGGTACTACTTTATTTTCGTTCTTAGCAATTTTATTCGAACTATTTTTTGTTATTGGTAGTAATTTGATTATTTCGCGCTCACAACCCTGTAAATCCCAGAAGAGTGGCAGGGTGTTCTGTCGCCCCTCCGGGGCTTTCTTTCCGTCTGCTTTCACAGGGGCGATGCCCCTGCCTGTATTCCGTCGCCCCTCCGGGGCTTCTGCTGCGACTCCGTAGAGTATACATATTGACTTTTCCCTGTTGCCGCATGGCGTATATGCGAATGACCCGTGAAGCTGCGCAAAAAAAACTTATTCATGATTCATTTTTGCATCCCTTCGGCAGAGCCGAGCGCGTGCTTCATTCATGCACATTTATGTTACGCCGTAGGCAAAAGCCTCACCATGCCCCCTCTCCAAGGGGAGAGAGCAGTGGATAGACTTATCAAATTCGTGTTTCCACTATGGGCTGGTAGTCGGTTGGGATGTGTGTGGTGGTGATGCGCCACTCTTTGGGATAGAGGTTGTTGGCTCGGTTGCCGATGTTCTTCACCATTCCGAGTGGATGGCCATGGAAGCACACCTGCACGATGCCACGGGGGACATCGGGCGGCAGGGTGAGCGACTCGTGGCGCAGGTAGGCCATGGCTTGCTGGTAGGTGAGCTGCACCGAGGCTACTGGGGTGGGGTAGGCTTCCAGTGGGTTCAGAATGTTCAGTCTGCTGCTGTTCTTGCTTGCCTGCTTGCGCTGGTGGCTCTCTTTGCTCGTCGCTCGCTTTCTGAACACGGCTACAAAAAGGCCCTCGCTGCGCGTGATGCCGGGGATGAACCGATAGACGGGCTGATGGAATCCGTCGAGGAGCGACCCCGTGATGCCCCATTCGGGCTGCGTGGCCACGGGAAGGATGTCGGCATCGAAACGTTCTAATATCCAGCGCACGTTCTCCTCGTTCTCCTTGGTGTTGAAGGTGCAGGTGCTGTAGATGAGTAGTCCGCCGGGTAGTAGGCACTGCCAGGCATCTGCTACGATGTCGCGTTGCAGCCGCCAGCATTTCTCTACGTTTTGCGGACTCCATTCGCCGATGGTCTGAGGGTCGCGGCGGAACATCCCCTCGCCGGAGCAGGGCACATCGCAGATGATGATGTCGAAGCGCAAACCGCTCTTCACGTAGTCGGCAGGATAGTTGTTGGTGACGGTGCAATGGGGGTAGCCCCATTTCTGGATGTTCTCGCTGAGGATGCTGGCGCGCCGCCTCACTGGCTCGTTGCTCCACAGTCGGCTGCCCTGTGGCAGTGCGGCGATGGCGCAGGTGGACTTGCCCCCGGGTGCGGCACAGAGGTCGAGGATGTCAGAGGGTGCCTGGGCATATTGCTTCAGCACGTGGTGGATGAACATCGAGGCGGCTTCCTGCACATAGTAGCAGCCGGCATGAAAGAGAGGGTCGAAGGTGAAGACAGGATGGGTGGGGAGGTAGAGGCCGAAGGGGCACCAGGGGACAGAAGCCTCTCCCCCGGAAGCCTCACCCCCAGCCCCTCTCCAAGGGGAGAGGGGAGTATATAGTTCTGAACCTGGTGATTGATGCGAAAGATATAGTTCTAAACCTTGTGATTGATGCGAAGGATATAGTTCTGAACCTTGTGATTGATGAGGAGTGTATATACTTCCCTCCCCTCCGCGGGAGGGGTCGGGGGTGGGGCTGGTGGGGTCGGTAGGGCTTTTGAGGATTTTCCGCGGATTCAGGCGGATGCTGACGGGGGTGGGTTCATCGAACGAAGACAGATAGCGGTCGAAAAGGACATCACCCATCAGCTGACGAGTGGTCTGAATAAAAACATCGGGCAATTGTACCATAAGTCATGCTTTTCAGGCTTGTGCTTGGGTAAAGTCTATATACTCCCCTCTCCCCTTGGAGAGGGGCTGGGGGTGAGGCTGCTGGAGAGGGGCTGGGGGTGAGGCTTTTACCACAGTTCGTCCTCGTCTTCGGGTTGCTCTTCCTGGGCGGGCTTGGCGGGCTGCGCTTTCACCTTGCCCTCGGCGTCGAACATGCCGTAGGTGGTACGGAGGACGGTGAATTCGGTGCGGCGGTTCAGCTGGTGACAGATCTCCTGCTTCTCCTCGTCGGCGAGTGCGTCGATGAATGCTGGTGTGAGTTCGTCGTCGGCCTTCAGCCACGGATATTTCTCGGTGAGCTTGCGCTTGATGACCTTCGGCTTGCCTTCGCCATAGCCCTTGGGCGACAGACGGTCGGCGGCGATGCCGTGCTCGATGAGGTAGCTGACCACGCTCTCGGCACGGCGCTGGCTGAGGCGCTCGTTGTACTGGTCGGAGCCTCGGTTGTCGGTGTGGGCTGAGAGCTCGATGGTGACGTTGGGGTTCTCGTTGAGCAGGGCCACGAGCTTGTCGAGGGCATCTTTCGACTCGGGGCGCAGGGTGGCCTTGTCGAAGTCGTAGAAGATGTTGTCGATGAGCACGGGAGCGGTGATGCTGGCCAGGGGGAACTGCAGCACATACTCTTCGCTCTCGAGCACAGGCTCCACACGCAGCTCCTCCTTGTGGTTGAGGAATCCCTTGCAGGTGCCGAGGAAGACGTAGCTCACGCCGGGCTTGATCTCTTCGACGAAGGAGCCGTCGCCGCGCACCGATATCTTCTTGTTGGTGCCGTCGTTGCCCACCATGTGTACCAGTCCTTGTGGCAGCTCATAGCCGTCTTGCTCGTAGACCCATCCCTTCACGGTCTGTATCACCTCGCTCTTCTCGAAGGAGTAGATGTGGTCCCATCCACGTGCGTCGCCACGGTTGCTGCTGAAGTAGCCGCGGTTGTGGAGTCCCTCGAAGGTCATGCCGAAGTCGTCGCCGGCAGAGTTGAGCGGCCAGCCGGGATGTTCAAGAGTGAGGAGTGAGGAGTGAGGAGTTAGGAGTGAAGCCCCCCCTACGGCCCCCGAGGGGGCTTCTATAGTTTTGCTATCAGGCGAATGGCCTATAGTTTTATCAGGCGAAGAGCCTTTGACAGTCCCCTCGTTGGCAGAGGGGGAGGCTTGTTCACTCCTCACTCCTAACTTATCACTCCTAACTCCTAACTCCTCACTCCTAACTCCTAACTCCTCACTCCTAACTATATAGATGTCGAGTCCTCCGAAGCCGGGATGGCCGTTGCTGCTGAAGTAGAGGTCGCCATTGGGTCGGCAGGTGGGGAACATTTCGTCGCCGGGGGTGTTGATGGGCTCGCCCATGTTCTCGATGCTGAGGATGCCGCTGGTGGAGAGCTCGGCGCGCCAGATGTCGTAGCCGCCCTTGCCGCCGGGCATGTCGCTGACGAAATAGAGCCACATGCCGTCGGGCGAGACGCAGGGATGGGCGAAAGTGGACAGGGTGTCGCGACTGATTTCCAGCACGGTGGCCTTGCCCCACGAGGCGTCGCTGCGCTTGGCCGTGGCCACCTGGGCATAGCGGGGATAGGAGGGGTCGGTCTTGCAAATGGTGAGATACATCGTCTTGCCGTCGGACGAGAAGGTGCATGCCCCCTCGTCTTCCTCGGTGTTCAGGTCGCTCTCGATGGGTTCTGGCTTCGACCATTTGCCCTTGTCGTCTTTCTGCGAGAAGAAGATGTCGGCGTTCTTGGTGCCGGTGATGCCGCTCAGCTCTTCGCCCTTGGCCTGGTTGCGCGTCGACGAGAAGAACAGCTGGTCGTAGTCGTCGCCTGTCAGTGCGGGCGAGAACTCTGCGCGTCGGGAATTGAAAAACTCTTGCTTCTTCACGGTGTAGCCCGAATAGTCGGCTTCGGCTTTCCATTGTGGTGCCATTCGTGCCGACTCAAGTCCCACCTTTATCAGTGGGTTCTTCATGGCCGAGTCGGTGAGCATGAGGAACGTCTTCTCGGCTTCGCGATAGCTGCCGTTCTTCAGCTGCAGCTGTGCCAGGTGTAGCAGTGCCGTGGTGTCGGCCTGCTTGTAGCGCACGGCGTTGTTGTAGGCGGCCATGGCGCGCTGCGTCTGGTTGATGCGGCGGTAGCAGTCGGCCATCTTCAGGGCGCGCTGCCCTCGCAGTGGTCGCTCTTTGGCTGCTGTTTGCGAATAAGCTTTCTTGTAGTAGGAGGCGGCATCATAATATTCGCCCAGGGCGAAATACTTGTCGCCCTTCTTCATCGCCGTGTCGGCTCCGCAAGCGCAGAGCATCCACACGACGAGTAGGATAAATGATGCAGTATTGACGTGACGCATGTTCTTTATATAACGCGCAAACATGCACTTTATTGCGCTGGGCAGAACAAAAGAAGGCATCAGCGCCTCTTTCCCCTGAGCGTCACCAGGGGGATGATCATCTCTTCCATCGAGATGCCGCCGTGCTGGAATGTGTCGCGATAGTAGCTGACATAATAATTATAGTTGTTGGGATAGGCAAAGAACGAGTCGCCGGTGGCAAAGACGTAGCTGGTGGAGAGGTTGGGTGATGGCAGCTGCGCCTTGGCGGGGTCTTTGATGACGAAGAGCTCCTTGGAGTCGTAGCCCAGGTTCTTGCCGAGCTTGTAGCGCAGGTTGGTGTTGGTGTTGCGGTCGCCAACGATTTTCACGGGACGAGTGCAACGGATGGAGCCGTGGTCGGTGGTGACGATGATGCTGCAGTCCATCTGCGCCAGTTGGCGGAAGAAGTCGCGGATGACGCTATGGCGGAACCAGGAGAGGGTGATGCTGCGGTAGGCCGACTCGTTGTTGGCCAGTTCGCGCACCATGCGGCTCTCGGTGCGGGCGTGGCTGAGCATGTCGATGAAGTTGAAGACCACCACGTTGAGGTTGTAGCGGTCGAGCGACTTCAGCTGCTGCATCAGGTGCTCAGCCTCGGTGGATGTGTTGATTTTGTGATAGGAGAACGAGTCGCGGCGGCGATAGCGGTCAAGCTGGGTCTGGATGAGCGGTTCCTCGTTGAGGTTCTTGCCCTCTTCCTCGTCTTCGTCGACCCAGAGGTCGGGAAACATCTGTGCAATCTTGTTGGGCATCAGCCCGCTGAAGATGGCGTTGCGCGCATACTGTGTGGCGGTGGGCAGGATGCTGAAGTAGAGGCTCTCGTCGATGTCGAAGAGGTCGCCAATCTCTTGTGCCAGCATGCGCCACTGGTCGTAGCGGAAATTGTCGAGCACCACCATGAACACTTTCTCGCCTTGGTCGAGCAGGGGGAACACCTTGAGCTTGAAGAGCTGTGGCGACAGCACTGGGGCATCGCTCTTGGCGGAGCCGGGGGCAAGGGCCTCCATCCACTCCAAATAGTTTTTCTTCACAAACTTGGCGAAGCCCAGGTTGGCCTCCTCCTTCTGCATGGCCAGCATGTCGGTCATCTGCGAGTCGGTGCTGCTCAGCTGCAGCTCCCAGTGCACCAGCCGTTTGTACACCTCCACCCAGTCGTGCCATGTGCGACAGTCCATGATTTGCATGGCTATCTGCTGGAACTGCTGCTGGTATTGGCTTTGTGTCACCTCCGTTTCAATCTCGCGTCGGTGTATGTTCTTCTTCAGTGTGAGCAGAATCTGGTTGGGGTTGACGGGCTTGATGAGGTAGTCGGCAATCTTCTGTCCGATGGCCTGCTCCATGATGTTCTCTTCCTCGCTCTTGGTGACCATCACCACGGGAGTGGCGGGGCTGAGCTGCTTGATGCGCTGCAGCGTCTCAAGGCCCGATAGCCCCGGCATCTGCTCGTCGAGCAACACCAGGTCGAACGATTGTGCCTGACACAGGTCGATGGCATCGGTGCCATTCGAGGCCAGTGTCACCTCGTATCCTTTCTTTTGCAGGAAGAGGACGTGGGGCTTCAGCAGCTCCATCTCGTCGTCGACCCAAAGCAATTGTCCGTTTGTCATAATTCCCTCTGCTCTAACCTTTCAACTCTTTAGTCGGTGATTACTTTTAGCAGTTGCATCAGGCTCTCTTCGTTCTGCCAGCTGAATCCTGGCATGGCCATGATGCGCTTCATCATGGTGCGCTTCTGCTTGGGCAGCATGCGCAGCAGTGTGCGCTCGTGCACCTTCACATAGTTGCCGTCGAGCTTCATGTAGAAATGGCGGAAGACGGGCAGCTTGTAATCCTCCTCGTTGTTCAGGTCGATGGTGGTGGTGCTGATGATGTCGTTGTTGATGCTGCTCAAGTCGAGGTTCGAGATGTTCACGTTGTTCTTCAGGTTGCGCTCATAGGCTTCCTGGTCGAACAGCTCGATGCAGTAGAGTGCGTTGTTCTTGTAGGAATCGACGAAGTAGGCCAGCTTGTTCTCGATGTTCACAAACGAGCGGTCGCCCTCGAAGTCCACGGCCAGGATGTTGTCCATGTTGGCTTCCATGGTGAATTCTCCCTTTGGGAACAGCAGTGTGCTGTTTTTCAGGAATACGTTGGTGAGCGACTGTCGGCTTTTGTGTCCGTCGGTGAATGTGATGACCGATGGCCTGAATTCTTTGTAGAGTGTGGCAGAAAGCGTTTTGCGCTGGGCCATGGCCGATGCGGTGATGACCATCATCAAAGCGAGTGTGATTATCTTCTTCATTGTTGTATAATTTAAAAGCTCATCGATTAGACGCAATTCGATGAGCTTGGTTTAATTTGCGGTGCGTACGAGACTCGAACTCGTGACCTCCTGCGTGACAGGCAGGCATTCTAACCTACTGAACTAACGCACCAGTCCGTAAAGATTTTGCTGGCAGGTTGAGGCTTCATCAGCGGTGCGTACGAGACTCGAACTCGTGACCTCCTGCGTGACAGGCAGGCATTCTAACCTACTGAACTAACGCACCCTTTAGGTCTCTTTCCTGTTTTGCGGGTGCAAAGTTAGTACTTTTATTCCAAACGGCACAAAAAAGCGCGGGTTATTTTCCCGCGCTTAACATTCTTTAAAATTTGAACGTATATCCGATGCCCAAAACATGCCTATTGCCCTCGCTGTCGTCGTCTTTGTAGATATGCTGATAGAGGTAGTACAGGTCGACGACGTGCTGCTTGGTGATGCGCCATTCTGTTCCAGCGGCATAGCGCATCTTGTCGAGTCCGCTTCCGCCCACCGTGCTCTCGGCACTCATGAATGGCCTCCACTGCTTGGTGAGCTTGTACTTCAGCTGCAGTCGGTTGCGCCATTTGTTGCTGCCTTTTCCTCGGTAGATGTGCTCGTCGGCCTTTTCGCCATAGTAGCGGTCGTCATCGTCGTCGGTGTAGTTCCAATAGCGGTCGACGGTCTTCTCTGGCCTCCAGGTGTATTGCCATCGCTCGCGCAGCGAGATGGTGAGGTCGCCGATGGCGTGCGAGACGGTGAGCGACAGGTTCAGGCGGTGGCGCAGTCCCCAGTAGTCGGCATATTTCTTTCCGCTGCTGTTCACCTTGTGGTTGTGGTCGTCGAGCAGGGCGTAGCCGAGCGATGCTTTCAGCCAGTCGGTGATTTTATAGCTGGCTCCCACTCCGATGCTCCAGCGGTCCAGCTCGCCGAATCCATCGTCGCGTGTGCGCAGCTCCATGCCTCCTTCGAGTGTCAGATTGCGGCTGATTTTCTTCTCCACGTTGGCCTCGGTCCAGATGCCGAAGTCGTCGCTTTGGGCTGCTGCTGGGCAGGCTGACAGGCTGCACGCAGCCATGGCCAGGCTTGTCAGTAGTGTTGTGCTGTTTTTCATACTACGCGGAATTGTGATTTTCTGATTTGAAATTGTCCGTCCACATCGCTCGAACCTTTGCCCTCGTAGGTCAGCTTCAGCACGGCAGTGTCTTTGAGGAAGTCCACGCCGCCCACGTCGATTTTCAGGATTCTGATGCCCAGGCGCTCCTCCAGGTCGGCCTTCAGCTCGGCATATTTCTCTGGCTTTATCAGCTCTATGCGGTCATACTGCACGAGTTTTGTCTGCTGCACCTTCAGTTTCAGCTCGCAGAGCAGGATGCACATCACCACGATGAAGTCGATGATGACGAGCCGTAGCAGGTCGGCGGTGTGGTTGGGGTCGGCTTGCTCGATGTTGATCATGGCGTGCACCACCGACAGGCATACGATGATGAAGAGATAGGTCATCTCGCGCACGGGCATGGTGTCGGTGCGGTAGCGCATGATGCTGAAGATGCCGAAGAGTCCCAGTCCCACGCCCATGGTGGCTTTTCCGCGGTCCATGCCCATCATGAAGTAGACGAGGAAGAAGATGGCCACCGAGATGAGCATGAAGGTGAAGTAGAAGTCGCGGCGATGAGCCTTGCGGTAGTAGAGACGGTCAACGATGACCCAGTTCACGGCGATGCAGATGAAGAATCGCAGCAAGGTGTTTAAAAACTCAGTTGTGAATAGCTGTTCCATTATTAATTAATCGTTATGTTGTCATTCTTGGGAATAATGTTCTAAAGGTGTTGCTTTTGCGCCTATGGTCTTCCTTCTGTGTTCAATATGCGTTGCACATAGCACAGCTTCTCCTTGAATCGGTTCACGCGCAGCGAGGGGTTGGTCATGGCGGCTCCCATGCAGTATTTGCTGAATCCGTGAGCATGTATGTGCAGTTGTCGCAGCATTTCGAGCACGGGCGACGGCACCAGTCCGTCGCGTTTCAGCTCCACGATGACCAGAGGTCCCATGTGCCGCTGCTGGCCGGTGATGATGTTGTTGAATTCCAACTCAGTGTCGATGGTCAGCCGCTCCGTCTTGGCGCGGTTCACCAGCGTCACTCGGTGGAAATAGTTGTGCATGTGGGGCTGCAACGTGTCTACGTTGAAGTGCAGCTTGTCGGCGATGAACGCTCGCTTGGCAGGGTCGCTCAGGTCCATGTCGTCCACCTCGATGCGCTTTTTCTTCGTGCGTCCGTGGTTGTTCTTGGTTTTGATTTCCATGAACTGCAGGTTGGAGCTGACGTAGGTGCGGAATCTTATTTTCTGTCTGCCGGCGTGGCCATGCTGGTGCTCTTGGAACATCTCGAAGCCGAGTGTGTCGAAGTAGGTGGTGTCGTAGAGCATGTTGCGCCCTCCGTCGATGTCCTGCACGAAGTAGTCGCTCTGGGCCATCTGCAGCAGTTGCAGCAGACGTGGCATGGTGGTGACGAACTTGGTGTCGGTGCGGTTCATCAGCTTCACGCCGCTCATCTCGGCCAGCGTGATGGGCTGCATGCTCTTCAGCAGTTCTTCCATTGTCGTCATTGTTTGGGCAGACTATTTTTTAGTGGTTTGGGGGTTGGTCGTTTGGTCGTTTGGGGGGTGGTCGTTTGGTTGTTTGGGGGTTGGTGGTTTGGTGGTTTGGTGGATTGGTGGTTTGGTCGTTTGGTCGTTTGGTGGATTGGTCGTTTGGTGGTTTAGTTGTTTAGGGATGTTACCGTCGTCATTTGTAACTTCCCCAAACGACTAAACGACTAATCTCCTAATTCCCTAATCTTCCAGCAGACTCTTGGCCTTCTTCGTCAGGAAGGGTCGAATATCCTTCATGGGGATGTCGAACTCAGGCTTGCCGGCGGCATAGTACGACACCTCGTAGGGCTGGTAGATGAAGTGTATGCCCTCCTCGCTGGTGATGTAAGGGTCGGCGTTGGGCAGGGGGATTTCGTCCAGGCCGCCTATGGAGACCAGCTCTTCCGCCAGGTTGGTGTCGTCAATGAGTTCTTTCTTGTTGGGCGAGAAGAATTGTCGCAGCCCCTCGCGCAGCAGACCCATGAACTTGTCGCTGTCGGTGCCTTTCAGCATGTTGTAGTCGAAGCGTTGTCCGTTTTTCTTGAAGAAGGTGACGCCCTCCTGGTAGCCAATGCCATGGATGCCCCCTTCGTAGAGGCTGGTCAAGGTGAGAAATGTAACGACGTGGTCGTCTTCGTAATGCTTGATGAACGACCAATCGTAGAACACCTCCGTCACGTAGTCGTCGCCTTCATATTGTGCGGCCAGTTCCTTCATGCGCTCCATGTGGAACTCGCCGTGGTGGTCGGCGAG
>JAEEGG010009837.1_pt1 | contig 21308 bp, 21 predicted proteins | sample 9134161 | NCBI WGS metagenome assembly JAEEGG01 (sample SAMN16246543, study PRJNA631951) | gut metagenome | biome: gut microbiome; feature: rumen; material: CR-attached | host: Bos | place: Iran: Karaj | collected 2018-10
GCTGCCATTCCCGCCAGCTTTTCAAAGGCATCGTCGGCGGACAGGCCGACGCCGCCTTCGACGGCCTCATCTACGTGGCGCGGGACGCACAGCAGACGCAGGCCTACCAGGAGAACCATACCCTGCTGCTCTCCGACACCGCCCGGGTGGAATCCCGGCCCCAACTCGAGATCTACGCCGACGACGTGCAGTGTTCGCACGGCGCCACGACCGGATATCTCAATCCCGATGAACTGTTCTACCTCCGCTCCCGCGGCATTCCCGAGGCCGAGGCCAGGCGTCTGCAGATGATCGCCTTCCTGGCCCCGGTGCTCAGCCGCCTGCCGGAGGAGCTAATCCAAGAAATCCATGCTGGTCTATCCTAACGTCAAGATCAACCTCGGCCTGAGCGTGCTGCGCAAGCGGCCCGACGGCTATCACGATATCGAGACCCTGTTCGTCCCGTATTTCGGGATGACGGACATCCTGGAGATCGTCCCGGCGGACGAAGAGCGTTTCGTCAGTTCGGACAACGTGACCTGGGACGACGACCTGACCATACGCGCCTACCAGCTGCTCCGCTCCGACTTCGACCTGCCTCCGGTGGAGATTCGCCTCACGAAGCGCAGTGCCGTGGGCGCCGGCCTGGGCGGCGGCTCGGCCGACGCCGCATTCACCCTGATGGCGCTCACCGAGATGTTCCATCTGGGCCTGGAGGACTGGCAGCTGGCGGACTACGCCGCCTGCCTGGGCTCCGACTGCCCGTTCTTCATCTACAACCGCCCGATGCTCGGCACCGGCCGCGGCGACATCCTCGAAGATTTCGACCTGCATCTGGCGGAGTACGAGATCCGGGTGGAAGTGCCGCAGGGCGTGCGCGTGAGCACGAGCGAGGCCTATTCGCGGGTCACCCCGCGCGACCGCCTCGCCCGGCCGTCCCTGCGCGAGGCGCTGCGCTATCCGGTGGAGATGTGGCCGGAGGTGCTCTTCAACGATTTCGAGGCTTCCGTCTTCCCGCTTTATCCGGAGGTGGAGGCGCTCAAGAAGCGTTTCTATGACGAAGGCGCCGTGTACGCCTCGATGTCCGGTTCCGGCTCCGCCGTGTTCGGCCTTTTCCGCAAATAAGCTTTCCTTATGACCCCTCCGGCAGGACAGATCTCCGAGAACAGCAGGCGGCTTGCGCGCAATACGCTTATGCTGTATTTCCGGATGTTCATGCTGCTGCTCATCGGGCTGTTCACCTCGCGTGTGGTGATGCGGACCCTGGGCGTGGAGGATTATGGCGTGTACAACGTCGTGGGCGGCGTGGTGACGGTGTTCACCTTCCTCACGAGCGCGATTTCCGCGGCGATCAGCCGCTATCTGGCCGTGGGCCTGGGCCAGGGGGATCCCGGGCGGCTCAAGCGCATCTTTTCCACGGGCGTGGTCATCCAGATCGGCCTGTCGCTGCTGCTGGTGCTGCTCGTGGAGACGGCCGGCCTGTGGTGGCTGAACCACAAGCTGGTGATTCCCGACGGGCGTCTGGAAGCCGCACGCTGGGTGCTGCAGTGCTCCCTCGGCGTGCTGGTGGTGCAACTGCTGGCCATCCCGTACAACGCCGCCATCATCGCCCACGAGCGTATGTCGGCTTTCGCCGTGATCAGCCTCGGCGAGGCGGCGCTCAAGCTGGGCGTGGCTTTGCTGCTGTACGTATCCCCGTTCGACAAGCTGGTCAGCTACGCCGTGCTGATGCTGGCGGTGGCGTTGCTCGTGCGGATCGCCTACGGACTCTTCTGCCGGCGTTTCTTCCCGGAGACGCGCGGCGCCCTGGTGTACGACCGCGCGCTGACGCGCGAAATGACGGCCTTTGCCGGCTGGAGTTTCTTCGGCACCAGCGGCTACGTGTTCAACACGCAGGGTATCGGGCAGGTCGTCAATATCTTCTTCGGCGTGGTCGTGAATGCGGCCCGGGGCGTGACCCTGCAGGTGGAGAACACCATCAAACAGTTCGTGTCCAATTTCCTGACCGCCCTCAATCCGCAGATCACCAAGGCCTGGGCGGCCGGGGACAAGGAATACTGTTTCGAGCTGGTGCGCAAGGGCACCAAGTATGCCTGGCTCGTGATCCTGGCCTGCGCCATTCCCATCCTGGGGGAGGCGGAGTGGCTGCTGGACCTGTGGCTGGGCCCGGACAAGGTGCCGCCGTATGCGGCCGCGTTCGTGCGCCTCGCGATGGTGGGGCTGCTGGTGGACCTGGCGGGCAATTCCCTGCACACGCTGGTGCTGGCCGCGGGGGAGGTGAAGCGCTATTACTTGATCGTCGGCCTGACCAGCTATCTGGGCCTGCCGCTTGCCTGGCTCGTTTTCAAGTTGGGAGCCGGACCCGCCTGGGCCTATGTCGTCTTCATCGCGGTTTACCTGGCCGTACTGGTGGAGCGCATCGTCCTGGTGCACCGCCTGACCGGCTTCCCGCTGCGGCCGTTCCTGCGGCTGCTCCTGCTGCTGGTGATGACGAGCTGCTTCTCGATGGTGTTCTGCCTCGCCGCCCGCGGCTTCGGCTGGGCTCCCGGCTGGCGCCTGCTCTTCGGTACGCTGCTGGGCTGGCTTTCCGTCGTGATCTATACCTGGCGCTATCTGCTGACCTCCGGGGAACGCGCGTTCGTGGTCCGCAAGACCGGACGCTTCCTGCCGGACCGCCTGTTCCTGAAGGCGAAATACCTCGCCGTTTTCGACCGGCCGCTGTCCTTGTCGGGACCGGTGCATTTCACGGAGAAGCTCCAGTGGCAGAAACTGCGCGACCGCAATCCGCTCTATCACACGCTGGTGGACAAGGCGGAGGTGAAGCCTTATGTGGCCGCACGGATCGGCGAAGGGCACGTGGTGCGCACCCTGGGCGTGTGGGATGATGCGTCGCAAATCGACTGGGACGCCCTCCCGCGGCAGTTCGTGCTGAAATGCACGCACGACAGCGGCAGCACCGTGATCTGTGCCGACAAGGCCTCGTTCGACCGGGAGGCCGCCTGCGCGAAGCTGTCCGCCGCCCAGCGGAGCGAGCACTGGCGCCGCGACCGCGAATGGGCCTACAAGGGCGTTGCGCCGCGCATCATCGCCGAGGAATATCTGGGTGCGGACCTCGCCGACTACAAGATCTTCTGTTTCGGCGGCAAGCCGCAATTCCTCTTCGTGGCGACCGGGCGCAACGTCCCCGGCCAGGAGACCTGTTTCGACTTCTTCGACCTGTCCTGGCGCCACCTGGACGTCCGCAACGGACATCCCAACGCCGCCGTGCCGCCTGCGAAACCGGCGCATTTCGAAGAGATGCTCCGTCTGGCGGAGGCGCTGGCAGGGGATTTCCCGCAGGTGCGCATCGACCTCTATGAGATGCCGGACGGCCGCATTCTCTTCGGCGAATACACCTTCTATCACTGGGGCGGGTTCGTCCCCTTCGATCCCGACGAGGCGGATCTCCGCCTGGGAGAATTCTTCAAGACAACGCATCGATGAACACGGGAAAGATAGCAGTCTATGCCTGCATCGTCGGCGCGTACGACGAGCTGCAGCAGCCGGTGGTGCTGGATGCCGGCTTCGATTTCATCTGCTTCGTGGGGCGGGGGGAAAAGACCGTCGGGCGCATCGGGGCGTGGGAGATCCGCGAACTCCCCGTGTCGCTGGGCAATGCGACGCTCGATGCCCGCTGGGCCAAGACGCACCCCCACGTGCTGCTGCCGGACTACGCCTTCAGCGTCTGGATCGACGGCAATGTCGCCCTGCTGGACGGTTCGCTGTTCGCGGCGGCGCAGGCGAAGGCGGCGGAAGGAGCGAAGTACAGCGGCGTGCCGCATCCCGTCCGCGACTGCACCTACGCCGAGGCGCGGAAATGTTACGATATGAAATACCTGACGGCGTGCGGGCTGCTGCGCGTGTGGGCCTTCCTGTTTTTCCACGGCCTGCCGCGCCACGCCGGGCTGATGGAGTCCAACCTGATCTTCCGGCGCCACGCGGATCCCGGAATCGTGGCCCTGGACGAGCTCTGGTGGGACCGCATCCTGCATCTGAGCCGCCGCGACCAGCTGTCGCTGCGCTGGTGCGTGAAGCGTTGCGGTCTCCCCTGGGACGACACGCTGCTGGGCGGGCGCAACACCCGCAACCATCCGGGTTTCAAATACTTGTTGCATAAGTAAAAAAATTGATCTATCTTTGCCGTCCATTCCTCGGGTAGGAATGAGTTAGGTTTAATTTTATATTTAATAACAGATTCACAATGGCTGTTAAGATTCGTTTACAGCGCCACGGTAAGAAGAATTTCGCATTCTTCCACATTGTTGTGGCGGATTCGCGCTCTCCGCGCGATGGTCGTTTTATCGAGCAACTGGGCTCCTACAACCCCAACACCAACCCGGCTACGATCGTGCTCAACTCCGAGCGCGCCCTCGCCTGGCTGAAGGTGGGTGCCGAGCCGACCCTGACCGCTCGCCGTATCCTCTCCTATGAGGGTGTGATGCTGCGCCACCACCTCGACGGCGGTGTCGCCAAGGGTGCCCTCACCCAGGAGGCGGCCGACAAGAAGTGGAACGACTGGAAGGCCCAGCGCGACGCCAAGGTCGAGGCCAAGAAGTCCGGCATCAAGGCCGCTGACATCGAGGCCCGCAAGGCTGCGAAGGCCGAGGAGGCCAAGGTCAACGAGGCCCGCGCCGAAGCGCTTGCCAAGAAGGCTGCCGAGCTGGCTGCCGCAAAGGCCGCCGAGGCCGCCGAGGCCGCTGCCGCCGAAGCTCCCGCCGAGGAAGCTGCCGAAGAGGCTGCCGAGGCTCCCGCTGAGGAGGCGTAATGCTCCAGATCGCCAAGATTCTCAAATCCAACGGCACCGATGGCGGCCTCCTGATCGGAGTGCGCGACATCGAGGTCGGGCAGATCGACCTTCAGGAACCGGTGTTCATCGAATTCGATGGGCTGCCGGTTCCCTTTTTTATCCAGGATATCCATCAGCGCGGCACGTCCAAGGCCATCATCCACCTCAACGACATCGTGAATCTGGAGGATGCCGAGGAGGTCGTCGGCCGCGCGATCTACATCGAGGGCGAATGGGAGGAAGAGGAGGAGATGGACTTCACCGGCTGGACCCTGCTGAACCGCGGCGAACGCGTCGGGGTCGTCACCGGTATGGAACCCATCCCCGGCAATCTCTGCCTGTATGTCGGCGAAACCCTCGTTCCCCTGCACCCCGATCTGATCATTTCCGCCGACGCCGACAGCCGCACCCTAGACCTGGACCTCCCGGACGGATTGCTGTAAAAAATCCGTATATTTGTGCTGATGGAAGCGCCGCTCGTCAGTATCGTCATCGTCTGTATGAACCGCCTGGACAACCTGTACCCCTGTCTTGAGGGTGTGCGGGCGCATACGGGCGTGCCGTATGAGTGCTTTGTGGTGGCCTACCGTTTCAGTCCGGAGAACCTGGCGCAGGCGCAGGCGGATTTCCCCTGGGTGCGCTGGGTGGTCAGCGACGAGATCCGCGGTTTCAGCGAGAACAACAACCTGGCCCTGCGGCAGGCGCAGGGGCGTTTCTGCTTCGTGCTCAACGACGACACGGAGATGCGCGAAGACGTGATCGGCGCGCTGGTCGCCGACTTGGAGCGGCTCCCGCAGGACGCGGCGATCGTCAGCCCGCGGCTGCTCAACGCCGACGGCAGCCTGCAGCTCTGCGGCCGTCCGCCCTATCCCGCACGCTATTATGTGCTGCAGCAGTGGCACCTGCACAAGGAGCCCATCGACGATACGGTCGGCAAGACACCGCTTTTCGCCGAGGTGTTCCGGACTTCCAACATCACCGGCGCGGCGTTCCTGATCAAGACGGAGGTCTTCCGGGAACTGGGCTGGTTCGACGAGACCTACTTCTTCACCCCGGAGGACATCGCCCTTTCCACGCTCGCGCGGAAAAAGGGCTACGGCGTCTATGTGGACCGCGCGGTGAGCCTGACGCACAAATGGCGCACCACGGCCACGCGCATCTCGCCGGCGATCCGCCCGGCGGCGGTGCGCGGCTCGCTGATCTTCTTCAGCGGCGGGCGCTGCCTGAAGTATTTCCTGCTGGCCCTCCCCGTCTGGCTGGCCGAGCGCGCCAAGCGCGCCAAGGCCGCCTGCCGGCTGCGCCGCGACCCCTCGGAGGAGAACCGCATCGCCTGGGAGACCTTCCGCAACATCACGCGCAACATTTTCACCCGGCGGCGTCCGAAAGAGATTTTCATCAAGTACTACCATGGCTGATGTGCTCGTCGTCATCGTGACCTACAATGCGCTGAAGTGGGTCGGCAAGTGTCTGCGGAGCGTGGAGAAGTCCACGCACCCCGCCGACGTGGTGCTGATCGACAACGGCTCCACGGACGGCACCCTGTCGCTGGTCCGGACGGACTTCCCGCAGCAGCGCATCATCGAGACGGGGGAGAACCTGGGCTTCGGCGCCGCCAACAACATCGGCCTGCGCATAGCCTTGGAGGAGGGCTATGAGTTCGTTTATCTGCTCAACCAGGACGCCTGGCTGGAGAAGGACACGCTGGAGAAGCTCATAGCGGCGCACAAGGCGGACTGGGGCGTGCTGAGCCCTATGCAGATGGATGCGCGCGGCCGGCGCGACAAGCGCTTCGACCGCAAGTGCGGCAAGTTCATCGACGCCGCGCTGGGCGGCTACCACAATGACAAACTGGTCGTGGAGGTCCCCTTCGTGATGGCGGCGCACTGGCTGCTCAGCCGGCGGGCCGTCGAGACCGTGGGCGGCTTCAGTCCGGCCTTCAAGCAATATGGCGAAGACGACAACTGGCTCCACCGGCTGCATTACCACAAGCTGATGTGCGGCGTGGTGCCGGCGGCACAGGCGGTCCACGACCGCGCCGGCCGCCGTCCTTCCAGGGAGAAGAAGATGCAGCTCAAGTGCATCTCGACGGTGGTGAAAGTCAGCGATCCCAACCGCAGCTGGCGCTGGATGCGCATCCGCGAGGTGCTGGAGCTGGTCGGGATGGGCGTCAAGAATTTCTCCACCGTTCCCTGGCACTATATCAAGGAATTGCGCGCCCGTTTCCCGGAGCTGAAGGAGTACCGCGACGCCTCCCTGCAGAAAGGCGCCTTTCTGGAATCCCAATAAATGGGGATTGCATTTCTCGTTCCGGCGAGCGAACTTTGCGGTCGGTCAGTAGAATGCGATGACACTTCGAGAACTTCCTGTTGGCGGCAGCGCCGTGATTCTGGCGGTCGGAGGCGACGGCGTCCTCCGGCAGCATTTCCTGGATATGGGCCTCATTCCCGGGGCTCCGGTGACCCTGGTCAAATACGCCCCGCTGGGCGATCCGATGGAATTGCTGGTGAGCGGCTACACGCTCACGCTGCGCCTGGCCGAGGCCGCGAAGATCGAGGTGGAGGCCGTGGCGGATCTCCCGGCGCCGACGCCTTTCGTGGGCGACGACCCCTCGGTCGAGCCGGTGGATCCCGTCGCTCACCCGGGTTTCGGCGAAGGGGGCAGATTCCACGATAAATCGCACGAGAATCCCCTCCCGGAGGGCACGAAGCTGACCTTCGCCCTGGCGGGCAACCAGAACTGCGGCAAGACGACGCTCTTCAACCAGCTGACCGGCTCGAACCAGCACGTAGGCAATTTCCCGGGGGTCACGGTGGATCGCAAGGACGGCGTGATCCGGGGACATTCCGACACGCTTGTGACGGACCTGCCGGGCATCTATTCCCTTTCGACCTATACTTCGGAGGAGCTGGTCTCGCGCCAGTTCATCCTGCACGAGAAGCCGCGCGGCATCATCAACATCGTGGATGCCGGCAACATCGAGCGCAACCTGTACCTGACCATGCAGCTGATGGAGCTAGATGTACCTATGGTGCTGGCGCTCAATATGATGGACGAGGTTCGCGGCAATGGCGGCTCCATCCGCGTCAACAAGATGGAGGAGATCCTGGGCCTGCCTGTCGTCCCCATCGCCGCTTCGAAGAACGAAGGCGTGGACGAGCTCGTGGAGCACGCGCTGCACGTGGCGCGTTACCAGGAGAAGCCGTCACGCCAGGACTTCTGCGACAAGGACGATCACGGCGGCGCGGTGCACCGCTGCCTGCACGGCATCATGGCCCTGATCGAGGACCACGCCGAGCAGGCGGGCCTTCCGCTGCGCTTCGCGGCGAGCCGCCTCGTGGAGGGCGACGCCGCGGTGGAGCAGGCGCTGGGGTTGCAGGAGAACGAGAAGGAGATGGTGGAGCACATCATCGTCCAGATGGAGCAGGAGCGCGGCCTGGACCGCAACGCGGCGATGGCGGATATGCGTTTCGCCTTCATCCGCCGTCTCACGGCGCAGACCGTGGTGAAGCCGCGCGAGAGCAAGGAATACCGCCGCAGCCGCCGGCTGGACCGTGTCCTGACGGGCCGTTGGACGGCGATTCCCATTTTCGTCATCGTTCTCTCCCTGGTGATCTGGCTGTCGATCGACGTGCTCGGCGCCCCGCTGCAGGACTTGCTTGACCGGGGTATCCAGTGGCTCGCCGGTGCGGCGGACGCCGGGATGGAGCGCTGGGGCGTCACGCCCGCCGTGCGCTCGCTCGTCGTGGACGGCGTGTTCGGCGGCGTGGGGACCGTGGTCAGTTTCGTGCCGATCATCATTATCCTGTTCTTCTTCCTGTCCATCCTGGAGGACAGCGGCTATATGGCGCGGGTGGCCTTCGTCACCGACAAGCTGCTCCGCAAGATCGGCCTGAGCGGCCGGAGCATCGTGCCGCTGCTGATCGGCTTCGGCTGCAGCGTGCCTGCGGTGATGGCCACGCGCACGTTGCCTTCTTCGCGCGACCGCAAGATGACCATCCTGCTGACGCCGTTCGTCAGTTGCTCGGCGAAGATTCCGATCTATGCCTTCTTCACGAACGCCTTCTTCCCGGGCCACGGCGGCCTGGTGCTGGTCATCCTGTATCTGTCGGCCATCCTGATCGGCATCCTGGTGGCGCTGGTGTGCAAGCATCTGCCGAAACAGCAGCACCCGACGCCTTTCGTGATGGAGCTGCCGAACTACCGTATGCCGGGTGCGAAGAACGTGGGGCACCTGCTCTGGGACAAGACCAAGGACTTCCTCCAGCGGGCCTTTACCGTGATTTTCATCGCCTCGATCGTGATCTGGATCCTGCAGAGCTTCGACTGGCGGCTGCAGCTGGTGGATCCGGAGAACAGTATGCTGGCTTCCATCGCCGGGCTGATCGCTCCGCTGTTCCGCCCGCTGGGGCTGGGCGACTGGCGCATCGTGACTTCGCTCGTGACGGGATTCCTCGCCAAGGAGAGCGTGGTGGCGACGATGGAGGTGCTGAACGTGACGGCTTCGATGACGGCGCTCACCGCCATCCCGATGATGGCTTTCTGCCTGTTGTATACGCCCTGCGTGGCCGCCATCGCCGCCGTCCGGCGCGAGCTTGGCGGCAAGTGGGCCATCGCAGTGGTGATCTTCCAGTGTTTCGTGGCCTGGGTGGCCGCGTTCGTGTGTTATTGGATAGCCGGTATGTTCTTTTAGTTATTAGTGTGTGTAAAGCGTTATGAACATTCCGACCCTTCTCATCCTGCTTCTGGTAGCCGCCGCGGCGGCGCTCGCGATCCTCGCGTGGCGCCGCTCCGGCAGCTCCGGCGGCTGCAGCTGCGGCGCCTCTACCGGTGCCTCCTGCAACCCCCGGGGCTCCTCCGCCTGCCGCGGCTGCCCCGGCGCCTCCGGTTGCCCGTTCTGCAAGGGGGATTGACGAAAAAAGACATCCGGATCCGGATGTCTTTTTTGTGCGGCAGGTGAGACTCGAACTCACACAGGCCAAATGCCCACTACCCCCTCAAAGTAGCGTGTCTACCATTTCACCACTGCCGCAGTCGGGTTTGGGACTGCAAAAATAGGGATAATTCTGAGAAACGCAAAATTTTTGTTATTTTTGTGCATATGAGCGAGTTTACGAGCGACATGAAAGTGGCGGATCTCGTCGAGTCCAACTATCGTTTGCTCGGCGTATTGTTGCGCTTGGGAATCGACATCAATTTCGGCGAGAAGACCGTGAATGATTGTTGCGGCGCCTGCGGCCTGGATCCCGACACGGTGATCCTGCTCTGCGAGGTGTACACGCGCGCGGATTTCAAGCCGACGATGGAGATGCTGCGCCGCAGCCACGTCGGGGACATCCTTCGCTATCTCCATCAATCCCACGATTACTACCTCAACCGGGCGATGGTCGAAATGGAATCGGCGGTCGGCCGGCTGCTGGAGCCCTGCTCGCCGCCGCAGAAGAAGGTGGTCTGGGAGTTCTTCCGGGGCTACAAGGTCGAGCTGGAGAACCATTTCGGCTTCGAGGAAGGGGAGGTGATCCCCTATGTCCAGGACCTGATCATCGGGCGGAAGCGGACCGATTTCTGCATCGACCGCTTCGAGGAGCACCATTCCAACATCGAGGAGAAACTGAGCGATTTCAAGAACCTGGTGATGAAGTCCCTCCCGCCGGTCTGCGACGCGCGGCTGCGGGTGGAGCTGCTTCTGCACCTGTTCGTGCTGCAGGCGGACCTGCGTTGCCATACCTACATCGAGGACAGCATCCTGGTGCCGATGGTCCGGCTGCTGGAGAATCCGCAGCGCTACCGGGAGCGTCCGCGCGCGGTGGCGGAGGAGTCCGTCCCGGAGCGGCAGGAGCTGAGCGAGCGGGAGAAGGAGATCCTCGTGAGTGTGGCCCAGGGCCTGCTCAACAAGGAGATCGCCGACAAGCACAACATCTCGATCAACACGGTGATCACGCACCGCAAGAATATCACGCGCAAGACGGGGATCAAGACGGTACCCGGCCTGACGGTGTACGCCATTCTCAACAACCTGATCGACATCAATTCCATCGAATAATCCATGCTGAAGGTCGAAGCCCCGGGCGACGCCCGCGAAATCCTGCTCCACGCTTGCTGCGCGCCGTGTTCCGGCGCCGTCCTGGAGTGCCTGCGGGACAGCGGGATACGGCCGGTGGTGTTCTTCAGCAATTCCAATATCACCCCGCGCGCGGAGTACGACCTGCGCCTGGCGGAGCTGCGGCGCTATGCCGACCTGATGGGCGTGGAGCTCGTGGAGGACGCGTATGACCACGATGCGTGGCTGGACGCGGTCCGCGGGCTGGAGGCCGAGCCGGAGCGCGGCGCCCGCTGCGCGGCCTGCTTCCGCTTCCGGCTCGACCGCGCTGCCCGCTACGCCGCCCAGCGCGGCCTCCCCGTCGTCGCCACCACCCTCGCTTCCTCCCGTTGGAAAGATTTGGAGCAGGTGGATGAAGCCGGAAAACAGAGTTGTAAAAATATACAATGGTGGCCGCAGAACTGGAGAAAAGGCGGCCTGCAGGAGCGGAGGAACGAGGTGATCCGGGAGCAGGGCTTCTACAACCAGAACTGGTGCGGCTGCGAATTCTCAAGACATGATAACCCTTAATTAATACAACATTATGATTGCAACTATCGTTTACATCCTCGGCATCGTCGCCGCCATCTGGTGCGTGCTCGACATCTTCAAGCACAACAAGCTCGAGCCCCTCTTCAAGGTGCTCCTCGCCATTGCCGTCGTCGCCTTCAGCTGGGTGGGCTTCCTGGTGTACTACCTCCTGATCCGCGACAAGATCTAATGGCGCCAGCTCACCAAACAGGTCGAGCGACTCTACGAATAAGCATGAAGACAGCTTCGAAAGAGGCTGTCTTTTTTTTAACCTTTTGGCAGGGTTGTACGTCTAATATAAGGAGAGAGAAAGAAGCGCGAGCATAGAAATTCATCAAAACGATATAAAATTATTGCAAGACAATAATTATTTATTATCTTTGCAAAACCAGGCCGCCCGTGCGCGGGCGTTGCAACGAAGCGGCAATTTGGTTTTTCGCGCTACCGCACGAAAAATAAATTGCCGCTGAGGAGGGGAAAGGCGGCCGGGAGAGATGAAAAAATTTGCAGCTGTATTGCAAAATAAAAAAAGATATGTACCTTTGCAGTGTAATAGTTCAATAAGACACTATATGCTCATCGAACTCAAGAACGTCAACAAGACATACAACAACGGCCAGCCGCTGCACGTACTGAAAGGAATCAACCTGGGTATTGAAAAGGGTGAATTCGTTTCGATCATGGGCGCCTCCGGTTCCGGCAAGTCCACGCTGCTCAACATCCTGGGCATCCTGGACAACTACGACATGGGCGAATACTACATCGACGGCCGCCTGATCAAGGGCCTGACCGAGCGTCAGGCCGCGGACTACCGCAACCATATGATCGGCTTCATCTTCCAGTCCTTCAACCTGATCGGCTTCAAGACCGCCGTCGAGAACGTGGAGCTGCCCCTGTTCTACCAGGGCGTCCCCCGCGCCAAGCGCCACCAGATGGCGATGGAATACCTCGACCGCCTGGGCCTTGCCGACTGGGCGAAGCACTACCCGAACGAGATGTCCGGCGGCCAGAAACAACGCGTCGCCATCGCCCGCGCCCTGATCACCGATCCCAAGATCATCCTGGCCGACGAGCCCACGGGCGCGCTCGACTCCAAGACCTCCGAGGAGGTGATGCAGCTGCTCGGCCAGCTGAACCGCGAAGCGGGGGTGACCATCATCGTGGTCACGCACGAAAGCGGCGTGGCCAACTGCACCGACAAGATCGTCCACATCAAAGACGGCATCATCGGGCAGATCGAAGACAACCGCGAGCATCGCGCGTCGGTGTTCGGCACCAGCACCATCATGAAATGAGAGACGTCCTTACCGAAATCTGGGAAAGCATCCGGCGCAACAAGCTGCGTACCTGCCTCACCGGCTTCGCGGTGTCGTGGGGCATCTTCATGCTCATCGTGCTGCTGGGCGCCGGCAACGGCCTGATGAACGCCTTCATGCGGGGCGGCGAGGATATCGCCACCAACACCATGCAGGTGGGCGGCGGCCGCACGTCCAAACCCTATGACGGCCTCAAGGAAGGCCGCCGCATCTGGCTGGACGAGCGCGACGTGGCGCTGACCGGCAGCGAGGTCTTCGCGAACCATGTGGACCAGGTCATTTCCTCCGTGAGCACGAGCGCCACGGTCAGCTACGGCAGGAAACACTTTTCCGGCAGCATCGAGGGCAACTTCCCCGCCCGCCAGGAGATGGACAAGATCGAGATCCTCTATGGCCGCTTCCTGAACGACAAAGATATCAAGGACAGCCGCAAGGTGGTCGTCCTGCCGGAAGACCGGGCGGAGACCCTGCTGGGCAACGAGGTCCGCGACTCGGGCGCCAGATTCCCCGGCGTGGCGCCGAGTGTCAGATCCGGCAAGCAGGTCAACGTCCAGGACATGCTCGGCAAGTACGTGCGCATCGGTGACTTCTCCTACCGGGTCGTGGGCATCGCCAAGTCCAACCAAGAATCCAACAGCAATACCGTCTATGCGCCTTACACGACCATCCGGACCATCTACGGGAAGGGTCAGGAGATCGATGACATCACCTTCACCTTCCACGGACTGGACTCCGAAGCGGAGAATGAAGCCTTCGAGGAGCAGTTCCGCGCCACGATGAACGTGCGTCACCGCGCCGCTCCGGACGACCGGCGCGCCCTGTGGATCTGGAACCGCTTCACGCAGAACCTCCAGATGAACAGGGGCCGCAACCTCCTCAGCACGGCGCTCTGGGTCATCGGCCTGCTGACGCTGCTGGGCGGCATCGTTGGCGTGTCCAACATCATGCTCATCACCGTCAAGGAGCGCACGCACGAATTCGGCATCCGCAAGGCCATCGGCGCGAGCCCCTGGGGCATCATGAAACTGATCCTGGCGGAGAGCGTCACCATTACGGCCTTCTTCGGCTACGTCGGGATGCTGCTCGGCATGCTCGCCTGCATGGTCCTGGACAAGACGGTGGGCCAGTCCTCCGTGTCTATCATGGACGAGCAGATTGCCATGTTCGTCAACCCGACCGTGGGCCTGGACGTGGCTCTCGAGGCCACGCTCGTACTCATCATCGCCGGCTCCCTGGCCGGTTTGTTCCCGGCCCGCAAGGCCTCCCGTGTCAGACCTATTGAAGCCCTCCGCGCAGAATGAGATTCGATGTAGACAGTTTCCGGGAGATTGCGGATTCGCTGGTCCGCAACAAGAGCAGAAGTCTGCTCACCGGCTTTGGTGTGTTCTGGGGCGTGTTCATGCTCCTCTTCATGATGGGCGGCGGAGAAGGACTCAAGAAGTCGATCGAGTCCAACTTCGAAGGCTTCGCCACGAATACCTGCATCCTGGTCTCTTCGCAGACCAGCGAACCCTACAAGGGTTTCAAGGAAGGCCGCTACTGGAATTTGACCTATACGGACGTGGAGCGCCTGCGGCAGATGATGCCGAACATGGAAACGGTCACGCCGACCATCGCCTCCTGGGGCGGGAGCGTCATCCGCGGCACTTACACGGCCAGCGGCAGCGTCAAGGGGGTGCTGGCGGACTACTGCAAGATCGAAGAGCCCAAGATCAAATACGGCCGCTACCTCAATGAGGCGGACATCCTGCAGGAGCGCAAGGTCTGCGTGATCGGCAAGCGCATCTACAATGACCTCTTCCCCGACGGCGGGGACCCCTGCGGGGAGTTCATCCAGGTCGGTCCGGTGTTCTACCAGATCGTGGGTGTGGACTACAACAGCGGCAACATCAGCATCAACGGCCGTGCGGACCAGACCGTCAGCGTCCCGCTTCCGGTAGCGCAGAAGATCTACAACCGCGGCAAGGTGGTGGACCTGATCTGCATGACGGGCAAGTCCGGCGTGCGCATGTCCGACGAGGAGTCCCGCATGCGGGAAATCCTGGCCCGCCAGCACCAGTTCAACCCGAAGGACAAGGAAGCGCTCTTCATCATCAACACCGAACAGATGTTCGCCCTGGTGGACAACCTGTTCACGGGCGTGAACTTCCTGATCATGCTGATCGGTCTGGGCACCATTCTCGCGGGCGTGATCGGCGTCAGCAACATCATGATGGTCACGGTCAAGGAGCGCACCACCGAAATCGGCATCCGCCGCGCCATCGGTGCCACGCCGCGCGACATCCTCTCCCAGATCATCCTCGAGAGCATCTCCCTGACGCTCGTGGCCGGATCGTTCGGCATCGTGATTGCCGTGCAGCTGCTGCGTCTGGTCGAGACGATATCCCTCGCCTCCGGCAACACGGGAGGCTATCAGATAAGCTTCTGGACGGCCATCGTGGCTGCCCTGCTGCTGACCGCCCTGGGGGTGGTCGCGGGCCTGGCGCCGGCATCCCGCGCGATGGCCATCAAACCGGTGGATGCGATGAGAGACGAATAATAAATAAAAAACCAAGGATATGAAACGCATTGTCAAGTACATCATTTTCGTGCTGATCGGCCTGATCTTCATCGGGACCTTCACCTTCCTGTTCAAGAACTCCCGGCCCGACAAGATCGAGTACCAGGAGCTGGAGGCCGTGCTCGGCGACATTCACCGGACGACCGTCGTGACCGGCAAGGTCGAGCCGCGCAACGAAGTCAACGTCAAGCCGCAGATCAACGGCATCATCGCCGAGCTCTACAAGGAGGCCGGCCAGCAGGTCAAGGAGGGTGAGGTGATCGCCAAGCTCCGCGTGATTCCGGACATGAACTCCCTGAGCTCCGCCCAGTCCCGCGTGCGCCTGGCGGAGATCAACGTCAAGCAGGCCAAGACCAACTACGACCGCGAGAAAGCCCTCTATGACAAGAAACTCGTCAGCGACGAGGAGTACGACCAGGTCCTCCAGGCCTACAACCAGGCCGTCGAGGAGCAGGCGGCCGCCCAGGAATCCCTGGAGGTGATCCGCGACGGCGTGTCCTCGCGCAACACCACCGGGAGCTCGACCCTGGTCCGCTCCACCATCACGGGCCTCATCCTCGACATCCCGGTCAAGGTCGGTAACTCCGTGATCCAGGCCAATACGATGAACGACGGTACGACCGTGGCCACCGTGGCCAACATGGCCGACCTCATCTTCGACGGCAACATCGACGAGACCGAGGTGGGCTCGCTCGTGGAGGGCATGCCGATGGTCATCAGCATCGGCGCCCTGCCCGACTACAGCTCCGAGGCGGCCCTGGAGTACATCTCGCCGAAGGCGGTCGAGAACAACGGCGCCAACCAGTTCGAGATCAAGGCGGCCCTGAAGCCGGGTTCCGGCCACACGATCCGCTCCGGCTACAGCGCCAATGCGGAGATTGTGCTGGAGACGGCCAGCCAGGTGCTGACCATTCCGGAGAGCGCGCTGGAATTCGACGGGGACGACACCTTCGTCTATCGCAAGAACGCCGAGGGCGGCTACGACCGCGTGCAGGTCCAGACCGGCCTGAGCGACGGCGTGGACATCGAAATCAAGAGCGGCCTGAACCAGGGCGACAAGGTTCGTGGCCCGAGAATCATCAAATCCGAAGAAAATGAGAACTAAGAGCATCCTTCTGGCGGCCGCCCTGCTGCTCTCAGGCGGCGCCGCCCGGGCGCAGCAGGCCCAGTGGAGTCTTACGGACTGCATCAACTATGCGCTGGAGCACAACCTGACCGTGCAGCAGAGCGCCCTCAAAGTGGAGCAGCAGGAAGTGGAACTCAGCACGGCGCAGGGCCGCCGTCTGCCGACCGTGAACGCCTCCGCGTCGGAGAACTTCTCCTTCGGCCGCGGCCTCACGGCAGACAATACCTACTCCAATTCCAATACGACTTCGACCTCCTTCCAGCTGGGCGGAAGCATGCCCGTCTTCCAGGGCTTCGATATCAACAACGGCATCAAGCTCAGTAAATTGAACCTTGCTGCGGCGACGGCGGACCTGGAGAAAGCCCGCGACGACATCCGCGTGGCCGTGGCGCAGGCTTATGTGCAGATTCTCTACAACCAGGAGTTGCTGCGCGTGGCCCACGAGCAGGCGGAGCATGATGCGCAGCTGCTGGAGCAGGTGCAGGAGCGTCTGCGCGCCGGCAAGGTCAGCGACGCGGAAGTGTCCGCGCAGCAGGCCACCCTGGCGCAGAGCCGCCAGTCCGAGATCCAGGCCGAAGGCAATCTGCAGATCTCCCTGCTGGAACTGACGCAGCTGCTGGAGCTCCCTTCGCCGGAGGGCTTCTCCATCGTCACGCCCGAGGTGGGTGACCCCTCGAAGGCGCTGCTGATGCGCCCGGAGGCCATCTATGACGAGGCCGTTGCCGTCAAGCCCGCCATCGAGGCCGCGAAGCTCAACGTGGACGCCGCCGAACTGAGCATCGCCCGAGCCAAGGGCGCCTACCTGCCTTCGCTGTCGCTCAGCGGCGGTCTCGGGACCAATTACTATACGAATTCCAAGATGCCGGCGCTCCCGTTCGGCGAGCAGATCAAGAACAATTTCAGCCAGTTCGTCGGCCTGTCGCTCAACATCCCCATCTTCCAGGGTTTCTCCACCCGCAACCGCGTCCGTACGGCCCAGCTCAGCTACAAGGGCCAGCAGATCCAGCTGGAGAGCGTCAAGAAGGCGCTGTATAAGGAAATCCAGCAGGCCTATTATAACGCCGTGACGTCCCAGGCCCGGTACGAAGGGAGCCGCGAGTCGGCCGCCAGCGCGCTCCAGCACTACGAGCTGACGGAGGAGAAATACAAAGTGGGCAAGGCCGGTGTGACCGACTACAACGACGCCCGCAACAGCTGGCTGCGCGCCGAGTCAGAGCACATCCAGGCCCGCTTCCAGTGCCTCTACCAGACCAAACTGCTGGACTTCTACCGCGGACAGGACTTGCAATTCTAAATAATTGCTAAATTTGCATTATGAAAAAATTGATTCTAGCCATCGCGGCGCTCACCCTTTCCTGCGCCGCTTTTGCCCAGGACCGCGAGATCGATCTCGAGGAGTGGGACAATTTCAACAAGATTGAACTTTCGAAAGGTCGCACCCGCGTGGAGACCAACCTGACTTTCGCCTTCCCGATGTATTTCGGCTGGACGACCCTCACCAACATCAACTACAAAGGCACCTGGTCGACGGGTTCCATGTCGAACTTCCTGAACTTCGACACGGGCAAGAACTTCGTCTACGGCCTGCAGATTTTGGGCATGGACATCCGCTACGGCGCCTTCGGTGTCAACCTGGGCGCGCGCTGGACCTTCATGGACTTCACCTTCAGGGATTCCTACACCACGATGGTCCAGGCGGGCAACAGCTTCGTCCCGGCGGCCATCAACGTCACGGGCTACAACGGCGCCAAGTCCAAGATCCACGCTTCCTATTTCGGTATTCCGATGCGCCTGAGCCTCAATTTCGGCAGGGCCACGATCTACGCCGGCGGCAGCGTCGAGTTCCTCGTGAACGGCTATGCCAAGTACCGTGCACCGAAGAGCAAGACGCAGATGAAGGGTCTCTTCAACTCGTTCCGCGCCACGGTGGAGGGCGGTTTCTCCTACGGCAACCTCGGTATGTTCGTGCAGTACGGCCTCACGCCGCTCTTCCCCGCGGACCTGAGCGACGCCCGCACCCTGACCTTCGGCATCCTCCTCGGCCTGTAGCATGGCCTTTCAGGAGATAGAACGCAAATTCCTGGTCGCCGGAGACTTCCGCAAGGAGGCTTCCGGCGCCAGTCGTATTATCCAGGGCTTCCTGAGCTCCGCTCCGGGCCGCACCGTGCGCGTCCGGGTCCGCGGGGAACAGGGGTTCCTGACCGTCAAGGGCCCCGCCCGGGGCCTGACGCGCTTCGAGTGGGAGAAAGAGATCCCCGCGGACGAAGCGGAACAATTGCTCGCCCTGTGCGAGCCGGGCGTGATCGACAAGACACGCTGGCTCGTTCCCGCCGCCGACGGGCACGTGTGGGAGGTGGACGAGTTCCATGGCGACAACGAGGGTCTCGTGGTCGCCGAGGTCGAGCTGGGAGCCGAGGAGGAGCCGTTCGAGCGGCCCGCCTGGGTGGGCGCGGAGGTCACGGGCGACCGCCGCTACTACAACTCGATGCTGATCAAGTGCCCGTACAAAGACTGGAAATAAAACCAAAATCGATATGAGCAAGAAAACCGTTCTCGTGTCCGGCGGAGCCGGATTCATCGGCAGCCACGTGACCGTGGAGCTGACCCAGGCAGGCTATGACGTCGTCATCGCCGACAATTTCTCCAACTGCGATGAGACCAACTACAAGGGCGTCTGCGCCATCCTTGGCAAGGAGCTTCCGCTGATACCGATGGACTTCTGTGACAAGTCCGCCGTGGAGGATCTGTTCACGAAGTACCCCATCGACGCGGTCATCCATTTCGCCGCCTTCAAGGCGGTGGGCGAGTCGGTCGCCGAGCCGCTCAAGTACTATCGCAACAACCTCCTTTCCTTCATCAATATCCTGGATGTGGCGCGCCAGAAGGGCTGCAACGTGCTCTTCTCCTCGTCCGCGACGGTCTACGGCCAGACGGACCAGCTCCCCGTGACGGAGAAGAATCCGCGCCAGCCGGCGGAGTCGCCTTACGGCAACACCAAGACGATGTGCGAGGACATCCTGCGCGACAGCGTGAAGGCCTATCCGGGCATCCGCGGCATCGCGCTGCGCTATTTCAATCCCATCGGCGCCCACCCGTCCGCGCTGATCGGCGAGCTGCCGCGCGGCGTGCCCAACAACCTGGTGCCGTTTATCACCCAGACTGCCATCGGCAAGCGTGAGTGCCTGTCGGTGTTCGGCAACGACTATCCGACGCCCGACGGGACCTGCCAGCGCGACTTCATCGACATCGTCGACCTCGCGAAGGCGCACGTCTGCGCCGTCACCCGCATGTGCGAGAACAAGATGAAGCAGGAGTACGAGATCTTCAACGTCGGCACCGGCCGGCCGCTCTCCGTGCTCGAGCTGATCAACGCTTTCGAGAAGGTCAACCACGTGAAGCTCAACTGGAAATACGCCCCGCGCCGCGCCGGCGACGTGGTGGCCATCTGGGCCGACCCGACCCTCGCCGAGCAGGAACTCGGCTGGAAGGCGGAGCGCAGCATCGAGGAGACCCTCGCCGCCGCCTGGGCCTGGGAAAAGCGCCTGGCGGGTAAATAATGTACGTCGGCCTGATCAGTGACACCCACGGGGTCTTCTCCGACGGCTTCCGGAAATTCCTGGAGCCGGTGGACGTCATCTGGCATGCAGGCGACTTCGGCGGCGGCATCTCCTTTGCCGAATCCATCGCCGCCTTCAAGCCGGTGGTCGGCGTGTGCGGCAACTGCGACGGGCAGGACATCCGCTACAGCTACCCTCAGCACCAGTACCTCGAAGTTCAGGGCCTCAAGGTCCTGATGACCCACATCGGTGGCTCGCCCGGCCACTACGACCTGCGCGCCGCCGCCCTGATCGACCGCTACAAGCCCGACGTCTTCATCTGCGGCCACTCCCATATCCTCAAGGTGATGCAGGACCACGCGCACAACATGCTCTACATCAACCCCGGCGCCGCTGGCCTCCAGGGCTGGCAGGTCGTTCGTACCGCCCTCCGCTTCCGGATCGAATCCGGAGAAGTGAAAGATATGGAAGTATTTGAGCTTCCGAGATAAAGCATATGAAAAACAAGTTAGTAGTTGTATTCAGGACCGCTCTGGTCCTGCTCTTCCTTGCGGCCGCCGGTACGGCCGCCCGGGCGCAGGAGCACCCGGATTCTGCCCTCGAGCTGCTCGAGGGCGTCGTCGTCACCACCAGCCGCCTGCCCGCCTATCTGGGCGAGAGCGTGCGCATCGTGACCGTGCTGGACAGCGTGGCCATCTCCACGATTCCGGCCTCCAACATCAACGATCTGCTCAAGTTCGCCGTGGGCGTGGACGTTCGTCAGCGGGGGCCCGAAGGGATCCAGACCGACATCAGCCTGCGTGGCGGAACCTGCGAGCAGATTGCCGTCCTGCTGGACGGGGTGAGCATCTCCGACCCGCAGACCGGCCACAACTCTGTGGACTTCCCGGTAAGTGTGTCCGAGATTGAGCGCATCGAGATCCTTGAGGGTCCGGCGGCGCGTACCTACGGCACGTCCGCCCTGCTCGGTGCCATCAACATTGTCACGAAAAAGGCCACCCGCAACGGCGTGGAGCTGCGGGCGGAAGGCGGTTCGTTCGGACTGGCCTCGCTGTCGGTCAGCGCATCGCATGCGGCGGCCAGGGTCCGGGGCACCCTGTCCGCGGGCTACACGCGCAGCGACGGCTACACCCGCAACCGCGCGGGCGGGCTCAATATGGACTTTCGCTCGGTCCAGGCCTGCTACCGGGGCGGCGTGGAGCTGCCCGGATGGTCGCTCGGCTATCTCGCGGGCACCTCGGTCCGCGGTTTCGGCTCCGCGACCTTCTATTCTCCGAAATTCGATGACCAGTTCGAGCACACGGCCAAGATCTATGTGGCGCTCCAGGGCGAATCCCG
>JAEEGG010009839.1_pt1 | contig 21305 bp, 20 predicted proteins | sample 9134161 | NCBI WGS metagenome assembly JAEEGG01 (sample SAMN16246543, study PRJNA631951) | gut metagenome | biome: gut microbiome; feature: rumen; material: CR-attached | host: Bos | place: Iran: Karaj | collected 2018-10
ATACTTGGCATACGCTTTGAGGTCTGCCACTTGTCTTGTTGTGTCTTGGCGGTTGACTTGGTAGCCGCTTGAACTTGTGCGAGAGTAGATAACTGCTGTTTTCATATTAGTCTTTGATAAATCTGATGATATGTCTTTTATCACATATTGAACTTGTTGACCGATAAATTTGAGTTTTTTGATAACACCTCATTTTTTGAGTACATTTGAGGTGTAGGGTGTTACCCCTCCTTGACCTCAAAACACCTTGACGATGCTCTCCCATCTGAGTGACCGCCACCCACCTTTTTCGATGTCGAAGTAGGCTGTTGTGTTGTAACACTCACGGCTGATGCCGTTGCCGTTGATGTGCTTCTGAGCGAGTGAAGGGCTTGTTGTTCCCCATGCCTCACGAACTTCTCCGTTCTTCTTGATGAAGATGAAGTGAGCCACACCGTTGGCGAGTTTTTCTTTCAACTGTGCAATCATCATGGCCTTGATGATGCCGATTTCCTCACTGTTGGTACGCTGGGCGATAACGGTTGCCCTTACTACTGTGCTGCTGCTGATTGCTAATGCTTGTATCATTGTCGTATGAATTTTGAAGTTTGACATGTTGTTTACTAATCACGGTACAAAGGTACGACATTTATTCAATATATGCAACTTTTTAGCGTTAAACCCAGTTAAAAAGGTTGCATTTATTTGGTATTTGCAATATTTTGACTACCTTTGCACAAAATTCGAGTAAGATGGAGAAAGAAAGAACGGTCATTCACTTGGAGATAAACGGTGAACACCACTACTACGGCTCAGTTGCCAACATGTACGAGTTCTACACGAGCGAGGAACTTGGCATTACTTATGCGAGCCTGCGTAACTACGGTTTGACGAGTGAACACCCCTACCAAAACAAGAAGTGTATCATCCGCAAGGGTGTACTTTTGTCTAAGAGTGGTGGCAGAGGCATCCGCAAATCTGAACAAGTTGAGTGAAGATAGAGACGGAAAACCGTTGTTTTTTGCACTGGTTAAGTGCTGAAACGCCCATAAATAAAGGACTTGTGCAACATTGAGGCTTCACAAGTGGCTTTACTTACCGTGTTTGTTTTAGAAGTGGTACTCACTTTCACGTATTTGACAGATGTTGCTCTGTAGGTACTCTTTTTCTTCTTCGGTGAGTGTATCTTGCTTTTGTCTGTACCAACTTGTGAAAGCCAATATCATCTTGATACGTGTTACGCTGCGTTTGGACTGTTCCTTAAACCGCCCCACCATGTCGATGTACTGCTGTCTTACTCCTTCCATATCATTTTGTCGATTTGTTCTCTTATTAAACTGCTGATGTACTCCCTCATGGGCTGACTACCGAGAAATTCATCCATTGTTATATGGGCTTGGTTGTCCTTCCACTGCTGGTACTGCTGATGTCTTTTCTTTGCCGCCTCGCTCTGCTTTCTACGAGCCTCATCACTGTGCTTTCTTCCCCACATTGGGTTGTTTGCTCCTTGCCTTGAAGGTCGCTGTTTGATACTTTTGTTATCTTCCATATATTTATATGAAGTAGAAATGAGTTTACTTCTATTCAATAAATATCATAATAATGGTGAAAAGATTTGCTTTTTACAATTTATTTTGATATATTTGCCCAAAGGGATAACATTATGAAGAAAAATACACTGAAAATCATCATTGCATACTTGAAGGACATACCGCTTGAAACCATTTGTGAGCGACATATCTTGTCCTTCAGTGACGGTAAGAGGAAACCGTCTAAGACCATTCTCATGCACAAGTATCAATACTTATTGCACGTTATCATCACACGTTGCAAACAGAGTGACGAGGGGCATTGTCACCTCAACGCTCAGTTTTACCGTGACCACATCTTTCACGACCATTGGAACGATATGCAGCTGAACTTGTCATATCTGGGCATCATTCACATCGGCACTTATTCAGTCGGCAAACATTCCACGACCATCACACTGATGAAATGGAACATTGGCTATATGACAAGTCACAATGTGAAGTTTATCAAGTGGGCGAGGGTTGAGGCTGATAGGAGAAAGAAGTTTGAACAAGTAGAGGTCACACCGTTCACACGTAAATATATGGAGTCGCTGACTTGTTTGCGACTGACGAGGAAAGACGATGCACTTGTTTACATTGACGAGACCATTGCCGACAAACAAACTCACAGTTACCAATATCATCGAAGTTGTATTGATGATTTCAAAGAGAGTGATATAAGGATATACAAGATAGACGAGCAAGGTCGTATCTACCATCATCTAACCTCGTTGCCTCGCTCACTGCGTGAGTTCTTCAATATCAAATATGAACTTGACATATCCAATTCTCATCCTTTATTATTGAATCATTATCTTGTTAAATATTATTCTATTCCTTCAAATATAATCAGAGAGGCTAAAGCCCAATATCATTATGATGTGGAATTTGTTAGCAACATACTGAAACATAATGAGATAGATGTGCCATTAGACGTACTGGAGTACATCATCAAGACCCAGCGAGGAACGTTCTACGATGATTTCGTGTCAGAGTTTGGTGACATGGAACGTAGCGAGGTGAAGAAGCGAGTGTTCGCCCAAGTGTTCTACAGTCACATCACCGACAGTTACGTTAGTAAGTTTTGTAAGGCGTTCATACGGAAGTACCCTAATGTGTGGAAGGTGATACGAGCCATGAAAGTGAGCACAGACGATAAGCTGCCCCATACGATGATGAAAGCCGAAAGTCTGCTGTTCCGTCTGATACTCAAAGAGTGTTGGAATCGAGGCTACAGAGTGGTTAATCTCCATGATGCGCTTGTAGTCTTTGAGGTTGAGGCTAACGAGTGTGTGACTATAGCCGAGTTGACCACCATCATTGAACAAGTGTACCACCGTTTCGGACTGTTCCCTTCGGTCAAGGTGGAGTTAGAAGCGTAACAAGTGAAGGGATGGCCTCAGCATTTCACCCAATTGGTCCTCAGGAATTTTCGCCAATGAGACTTTTGATGTGGTGAATTGCAATTCACAGAGAGCGACACGAGGTTACACATCTTATTATAATATATGTAGGGGTGGCCGTCTGTTAAATGATGTTGTTTTGCTGGCCGATTTCTTTTCAATTCAAAACAAAATGCCTACTTTTGCATAAGTTATTGATAATGAGCATGGACAAAATGAGAGAATACGACCCCCAAAAACGACCACTGAGAGCGACAGATATAACGCAAGTTATTGATATTCAGTCTAAATATATTATCGAGTGGGAATGACAGCTGATGAAACTACCGTTTCACATCATTGAACAATTGAAGCGCAAGTCTGGAAACGAGTTGCGCATACCTTCTGACTGCGAACTATTGTCACTCGACATACAGAGTAAAACTGGCGTGCGCATCGGTGCAACCACGCTGAAGCGTTTATTGGGATTTGCCCAAGATGAACGTTCTCCTCACACCACGACGCTCGATGTCATTGCCCACTATTTAGGCTTTGCCCACTGGGAGGAACTGATTGAGATTGAAGATAATGGCAACTCCGACTTCAACGGTTCCGACGATGAAATCCGCTCTGCCGACTTGCAGGTTGGCTGCAAGGTGGAAATCACATATCTTCCTGACCGTCAAGTGGTGTTTTCTTATTTAGGTGGCAATCGCTACAGGGTAGTACAGAGTCTGAACAGCAAACTGCGGAATGACGATGAAGTAGAGATTCTTAACTTCATACTCCATCACCCTCTCCTGGTCATGCAGGTATGGCGCAAGGGTGAGTCTTTGGGGCAGTTCACAGCTGGCCGCGTCTCTGGTCTGTCTTCAATTGTTGTTAAAAGCTAACTGTCAATTATCAATTCATTCAGTGGAGTCTTCACAGTTTTCAGATAGTGGGTCTCGTTTTGAGGCAGTTGAACAGTTGGAAACACAAGGAGCCACCTGTGACACCTTTCGCGTCAAGCTCTATGGAAAACTGCACTTCCTGAAACGTTTGAAGGCAGAATATAGAGGCGACATCCGTTTTCAAGAAGCACTGCGCAAAGAGTTCGAGACGGGCTATCGCCTGGAGCATCCTAATTTGGTGCGTTATATCTCGCTCGATGGTGACAGCATCCTGATGGAGTATGTCGATGGGGAGAATCTCACACAACGCCTGGCCACCCAACCCGATTATTTCCGAAAACAGAAGAATGCCGACAAGTTCGTTCGCCAGCTGCTGGAAGCTGTCGGTTATCTCCACAGCCATCAGGTTCTCCATCTTGATCTGAAGCCAGACAATATTCTCCTTACCTGCATCAATAGTGATGTCAAACTCATCGACCTTGGCTGCTGCTATACCGATGCCTTCCCTGATACCACAGGCCATACCGATGCCTTTGCAGCCCCGGAGCAACTGACGAATGGGGTGGTTGACATCCGCACAGACATCTATGCCATTGGCAGAATCCTCGAATGTCTTCCAGACCATCTTAAATATAATAAGGTGATAGTCCGTTGTACCGCTCCTGACCCTGCGGCCCGCTATCAGACCATCTCAGACTTGCAAGATGCCCTGTCTGCCAGAAGGACACACTTTTTCTGGCCCGTTCTCATGCTCCTCGTTGTTGTGATGTCCATTGGCTATTTCATATTTACCGGTAGGGAACAGCAACCAGTGGAAGTCGCTGAACCTCAGACGGAAATCATCATGGAAAAGTCCGAAACCATTATAGTGAGAGAACATGTTCAACCTGTTGAGCATAATAAGGAAGAAATACCCCCAATAGAGCAGCAAGAAACAGCCTCGATAGAGCAGCGGGAAACTGCCCCGATAGAACAGCAAGAAAAAGCTACAATAGAGCAGCGGGGAACGACTCCAGAAGTGTTAGGTCCCATTAAGAGTGAACTGTCTGAGGAAGAGAAAGCTTTCCTAAGTCAACCCCACCTGCATATCGCCACATCTGAAGAGTTTGAACGTTACAAGCGTCAATTGGACGAATACTACAGAGAAGCAAATGCTTTCCTTGACGATACGGCCAACTTCCAAAGGTATCCCTCACATATTTCCTATTTACGGCGTTATCAGGAAATCATTGAAAGGGCGAGAGAGCAAATAGAGGCCGATGAGTGGTTTCGTCCGTTGTATAAAAGCCCCATGAACCCTGTCAGTTCCTACACACGAAAATACAAGGAGGCTTTAGAGCACCGCGCGTTTGTCAATGGCAATAAACTGCCGTAAATAGTCATAAGCAATAAAAAATGCAAAAAATACGGCTCACTATGAACGCCGTATGGAAATAAATGTTTAACTTTGCCGACGTTATAATAATATGGATAGTGAATCATAGGGATTATATTGAGAAGTTCAGCAAAAATCTGTTCTGGGACGTGGATACGTCTCAATTGACGATGGACGATTATCCTGCATATATCATTCAGCGTGTACTCGAGCATGGCCAGATGGACGACTGGCGGATTATTTACAGATATTATGGACTTAATCGCATCGTCGAAGAGTGTAAGAAGATGCGCACACTCGATCCTGTTTGTCTTTCATTCATCTGCACCATATCACATACAAAGGAAGAAGATTACCGATGCTATCACTTCAGACAGTCTACCCCGACACTCTGGAACTCCTAAAGACATTAATGCGCTTGCCCATATTAGGGCAAATGCGTCTTGTAGGTGGTACTGCACTTGCCCTGCAGTATGGGCATCGCCGTTCTGTTGACCTTGACTTCTTTGGGCATACAACTGAAGATGTTGACGAACTAACGCAATATCTGTCAAACAGCATTGATGAGGTTGTCCGTCGCAGTTGCACCAAACGTATCAAAGCATATATGCTGAATGGCATAAAAGTCGACATCGTCAATTATGATTATCCTTGGATAGGTGACCCAATCATCGAAGACGGAATAAGACTAGCCTCAAATAAGGATATTGGTGCCATGAAAGTCAACGCTATTATTGGGCGTGGAACAAAGAAGGACTTCATAGATGTGTTTTTCCTGTTGCGGCATTTCTCATTTGAGGAACTTCTGAAAATGTATCTGACCAAATACGCCGATGGGTCAGAATACAGGGCATTGTTAAGCATGTCCTATTTCGCAGATGCAGACCCACAGCCAATGCCATATATGTTTGAAAACATTGATTGGGAAGTTGTAAAGGACAAAATCAGAAAGGAAGTGGAGGCTTACTCTCAAAGTCACAGTTAAGTAAATATTTGTGAAATGGAAGAAATGGTCGCGCTGTTCCTTCCATTTCTCATTTTTATTCCTTACCTTCGCAGCAAAAATAGGTGTTGAACAGACATACATGTTAAAAAATCGAAGGGAAATGAAAGATTATAGGTGCCGTAACGGCTGATTTCAAAAAAAAAGAACTATTTTTGCAAAAAATACGGCTCACATGAACGTTGTTTGCTAAATTTTTCTTATCTTTGCACCGTGGCGGAAGGACCGCCGCAGTCAAGACAATGGAAGCGTTTAGCTTTTTCCAAACTGAGAACTTCGACAACTCTCTAAAATAAAATGGAAAGGTAAAGACGTTCTTCCCTCTGTAATGATAGTAGTGGATTGTATCCAATTACGTCATACATTGGGTGTGAGCTGTTTTTCTAATCTTTTTATTTAGGCAGTCGAAGGCCTCTCAGTTGGATTAGCTGACAGGCTCACACTTCTATTATGTTTTGATTGATATAACTAAAGACTAAAGATATGGCATTAATAGATCATGCAAATTTCGATTTTGGTGGTGAGAAGATTTTTGCTTATGAGTATCCAGAGAAAAATCTATCAACTTCAACTCAATTAAATGTTCGCCAAGGACAAGAAGCATTATTGGTGTTGGGAGGAAGAATCGAGCAGAAGTTCCAACCCAATGGACCTCGTCCATATACATTGGATTCTGCAAATCTACCTGTGGTGCGTAAACTTTTTGGTATCCCATTTGGCGGTAGTAACCCCATACTGGCAGCCATTTGGTTTATCAACAAGGCTGATATTGTAAATATGGAGATTATAACAGACACTTTCTTGTTAAAAGATCCATCGAAGCCCCAGGGTTTTCCAGCTATTGCAACAGCTAATTTAGGAATAAAAGTGGTTGAGGCAGAACCTTTCTTCCTAAAATTGGTGAATGCAAATCCTTGTTTCAGTGCATCAGACATGATTAAGTCTATCAAAGGCCGGGTTACTAGGGTAATTTCTGAAAAAATGGCTCAGATGGTAGATCAGCTGAATCTTACTATAGCTGAGGTTAATAGTCGCTTGAGTTTGATCTCTCAGTATTCACGTGATGTCTGTATGCAGTTGATAGAGGAATGGGGACTTGAATTTGCAGATTTTAATGTTCGAATTACTCAGGATACAAGCAAGGAAGGTCTTATGATGGCCAGTGGCTTTGGTACTGATGCTGTGACATTTGAACGCCAGAGGATTCTTGATATTCAAGAAAGGGCAATCAATAATCTTTCTGGTGGTGGAAACGGATTGTTAGGTGCTGTACTTGCAATGGGAATGGTTAATTCAATGAATTCATCTGGAGGGCGTCGTGATTATCAACCTCAACAACAGCAAACGGCCCAAACACATCAGCAAGTAAATCCTAATGCTCACATGGTTTATTGTGGTAATTGTGGCCGTAAATATGATGTGAACACCAGTCATTTCTGTCCGAATTGCGGAAAACAATATTTCCCATGCCCCAAATGTGGTTCTGACAATTTGAACAACAGTAGACGATGTGTGAATTGTGGATCTCCTCTTCAAACTGCATCCATTGCCTCCAGTTTCTGCCCTAGGTGTGGAGCAGAGGTGCCTAACGACTCAAATTTCTGTCCAAAGTGTGGTAACAAAATAAAGTAAGATTATGAAATTTTTAAATATATTTATATGGCTAATAGGCATAGCCCTTATTGTCTTTTTATGTGTTTTAGTATCTGGCTTATTTGATGATAAAAGCGTTCTTTTGTTAGATGCTGCAGTATTGATGATTTGCTGGACATTGGCCCTATATGTTTATGGCGCTCTGTTTGTATCGCAAGAAAAGTTCGCAAGTGACGTTCCTGCGACAGGTGTTAAGTTATATTCACTTTGGACATATTGCCCACTTGCTTTCTTGAGTATTTTCGTAGGATATGCTTACAAGATACCGTTTAAGTGGCAGTTATTCATTCAAGCTTGTTTCTTATTCCTATTTATAATAGGTTTAATCATATCTAATGCATCTGTTGAGCGCCTGACAGTAGTAGCGAACAAGAGTCAAGTAAGGCATGCTACTAAAGATAATCTGTCGGCTTTGGCACAACAGATGAAATTGGCTGCTTCTTTAAATCATTCAATTGATCCGGAAATACAGAAAGAAATATCAAAGTTCGCAGAACGGGTGGGCTATATTTCTCCGAGCAATTCACCTGCAGCTATTCTACAAGAGAACATGTTAAGAAGTTCTATCGGTCATCTGTCATCATTGGTTCAATCAAATTCGCCTATAGACCAATTACTTACAGAATTGGAGGATGCGAAAACTATATTGTCACAAAGAATTAGAACTTATTAAACTATAAAGATTATGAAAGGAAAAGTTTTTGAGTCCTCTATGGACATTTATCAGGATCAAGCACAAGTGCTGTTCGATTTCTATTTAAATGCTGCTCAGAAAATTGTCGATCTGGAAGATGACTTCGACAAGAAATGCGAGGAGTTGGATGCAGAGATTGATTCAATCAATGAAACTGCCAGTCATGTAAGTAGAGATTATGCGATTGGAGGGGTATTGGTTGGAGTAGGATTAATTCTCATAATTGTTAATCCTGTTATTGCTGCCATTGTTGCATTGGTTGGGGCTGCATATTTGTTTAAAACATTTAGATTCAAAAAGAATATACAATCGAGTATTGATGAGGTTCAACAAAAAAAGCAGGAATTTGTCAATGCTAAGGCAGGTATATTCCGAGACTATAAGGTTAATAAGATAGGTGCAGTATATGTACCAGTAGCTAAGAAAGTTGCATTTGGTGATAAGAGCGTAGTGGTGGATTTAACAGATGGGGTGGCACCTACGACTGTAAGTCTTCAAGTCGCAAACAATCCATCCGCTCTTGTAAACACACTGAAAGATCTTGAAAAACTTTCTAAAGAAGCTCCAGTTGTCGAAAAAGCAGAGCAAGTCGAGGAGGTTGAAACTTCCGATTATTCCAGTTCTATTCAGGACGTTAAGTTCTATGATTACTTTGGTACGATGGACCGTACTTTACGAACTGGTGCATATTATTTATCTGATGTTTCTACTAAAAACATTAAGGTTCCCTTTGTTATGCCTGGTAGCAAGCAAATGAATTACCTTGATAGGTTTGCAACAACAGAGATTGATAATGAAGTTACAATACCTGTTTTCTATGAAAACCGTTTTGATAAGGAAATGGAGGAATTCAAGAAGATTAGCGAATTCCAAGCTCATTTCGCTCAAGAAAATGAAGATTTTGAGGAAGTCTTGAAACATCTGATAGCTAATATCGGTGTTGCAGTGCAGACTGTTGCAACAATGAAGGTCGCATCAAACAATAAATTGATAGATAGTTCGAATCAGTTGCTCTTTACTATCCTCAAAAATTCGTATAACCATTATTCTCCGTTGTTGGAACATGATGAGATAGAGAAGATACGTAACACGAACTTTAACTATTCAGATACTGTTGAAGGTTACAAACCTTTCCAACTGAAAGAAAGCTCAAGAGTCAAATATGATGTTCATACAGGGAACTGGGTCGCAGAGGATGGTACTATTACAACCATGCCATTTGGTATCAGTCAGATACAAGAAGAAATCGTGGCTCCAATCGTCCAAAACCTTTTGGCAGAGACAAGAATTGAACGTATGAGAATATATAATGATATTAAGAACCAAAAGATAAATTATCTGAACAAGTGGCATCAGGATACGGAGGATTTCTATGGCCGGAACAGAACATCTAGTGATAATCTATTGAATATCATGCGCAGTAATATGACAAAATTCTTAGCTGCTCAAGCTACTGTAGAAAGTGTGGCAGAAATTAAGAATAACATGAAAGAACAGATGCTTGCTGGTAAGAAATCTGAGGCATTAGAAGATAAATCCGATAAACAAGATGAGACCAATCTTGCTGCTTTTGAAATGCAGTCACAGCAGTTTAGAAAAGCACAAGAAGACTTTGATGATTATATGGACCGTTTAAAAGATGACATCGATGAAAGGGCGCGTAATTTTGAATACATTGAATATTATGATGCTTCGTTACGTGATCGCTTGGCAAAAGACCTTGTTTCAGCAGGTGATAATCAAGATCAGTTGGATGAGCGTCGTCGTCCTTTGGCAAGCATCAATCCATTGTATGCCCAAGCTTCTGTACTTCCACCATCTCCGTCTGTGGATGATTCAGTGTCAGAACAGCTTTCTTTGAATATAGCACAATATGCAGCAAACACGTTGTCAGATATTAATGAAAGTGACTTCAAAAACAGAAATGATTTTTCATTCCAGAATCATCATCAAAAAGATGATACAATAACTGATGAAGTGCTGGATGACCATATTACACATGATGTTATTCAACCTTCAAAGAAGAAGTATTCTGTTATCTTAATGTCGGCAGGAGAGGCTAAATTACAAGTTGTTAAAGTTGTTAAAGAAACTTTCGGATTAGATTTAACAGAGGCCAAAGATTTAGTCGATTCTGCTCCGTCTCCTATTATAGAGCATCTCTCGAAGGATGAAGCTGAAGAACTTAAGCAGATAATTGAAGTTTCTGGAGCTACAGTTGAATTAATGGAAGAATAACCATCTTTTAAAGGAGTTTTATTATGGGATTTTTAAATTATAACGATCAATACGATATTCACGTTAGTACCCAGCCGATGGCAGATAAGATTGACGTGGTTTCAAATAAAGTAGATTTGACCACAGGTGCTGTTGCTGGTATGGAAACGGCTGTGATTGCACAGGAAAAAACGTCAACAGAGCAAATCTGTGGAAAGTTGGATGTTGGATTCTTTAATGTTGTTATCAGCCAGATAGCCCAAAAACTTGCAAACGAAAATGCTAAGACAAGGGCTTTGGCACTTGAGTTGATGCAACAACAAAAGGCCCTACAGAATCTTCAGTCAAGAATGACAGGAGACTATAATATGATTAGTTCTAGGTATGCGAAATTGTTTGGAAGTTTAAACCAAGAATTACGAAATCGCATCTCTGAACTTGACAGGCCATTGATAGAATACTGCTCTCAGCAAGTAAAGCAGTTGCAGAATCGTATCTATGGCCTTGTATCTGGTGTACCTGTTCTACAGTCTGAAAGTCTTACTGCAACTCAGGCTATCGCCGCTGCTCATATCAAAAGAAATGCTCAAAGTCTTATCGAGGCTGCAGGTGAATACATCAAGCATGACAAGCAGCAAGAAAAAAACACTTGTAACTTGTGGAATGCCAAGACTGATGAAGAGAAAGTGTATTATGTTCCAATGATCATAGATGAAGAGAATACAGAGCTAAGAAGTGGCGCATCTATGATTAAAGATAATCAGGCTTTAAAAGCAACAATTGGTGATGTCGCTTATCAAAAGACACTTCAGACTCTTGATTCTATTGCATCGTCTTTAGACTGGAAAACAGATGGAACCCGATGCTCAATTATTGCTAATCATTATGTTTCAATGGTAGAAAATGCTGATGTTCCCAAACGTCTTAAAGATGTTATGATGAAATTGTTTGACAAACAATTTAAAACTATGTAGGAGGGTAGTATATGAGTTATACAGAAAGCAAAACTCTTGGTGTTAGGTATATTGACCATCACTTTAATTTGTATGTCAATGGCACTCTTCGGTCAAATGATATAAAATTGGATGATGGAACAAGAATATATGTTGAAGAAGTTGAAGAAGAGAAAATCAAAGATATTGATGTCAATGTAAAAGTGAACACCGAGCCATTCGATAATAGTGTTGATTGTTGTGGAGATCATATTGGTACATTGACTGGTTCAATCATAGGTTTTAAAACTGCCAATGTGGCTTCAAAGATTAAGAACGAGAAACAGATTGTTAGTAGAGTAACATCCGGCTTTTCGTCTCTTATAGAACAGAACTTGACATTACAAAATGTTGGAATAGAAGCTGAAATGCATGCTCTTGCAGGTGAACTCATGCAACAATGTAAAGAGTTGGAACATAAACATGATGTGATGAATAAAGATTTTAATCGAATAAAGTCACGTTATACATCTCTGTTTGATGAAATTACAAAAGAGATGAACAGTAGGATAAAACAATTGATTAAACCATGTTTCGATTTTGTATTTCAGATTCGTCAAGAGCAGAATCGTCGTATAGAGACATCGCTTCTTTCTGTTGCCACTACGACGGGAAAAGAAAGCGATTCTGCACGTATTGCCATACAAGCTTCAAAAATGAAGGGCAATGCAGAAAAACTTATTTCTACAGCAAGGAACTATATTGTTGGGAATAAATCTCTGAATGTAGCAAAAAATGCTTTCTTTCTGGAAGGAAACGGATCTGACAAAGTGTGCTACACACCAGTTGTTCTCTGCTATAGTAGTGATGATTCGTTTTCATCTAAAAAGCAATTATTTGCGAATCCTATTATTGACGGAAATGCGGATGTTAAGAAATCGTTATTGGAAGCATCAAGTAATCTTCTAGTAAAAGATATGAGTGTTGATGATAAAAAACGCATTGAAGATTATTATAGTATGATGCTATCCGAGTTAAGCGATGGATCTGTTCGCGGTCAAAGGATCGTGGCTCTAATGAAAAGTTTTTTCGACAAGAACTCAGTTAAAACATTTGTAAAATAATTTAAAAAGAAAGAGATATGAAAAAGGAGTTAAATATCATCAGTATGGAAGGTGAAGTCCTTCTGAAAGATAATCTTGTAAGAAGTTCTATCCTGCCACATACAGCATCAGAATTAGACCGTAATGTAACAATATTAGCTGATTCAGTTGTTGAAGGAGCTGTATATGCCAATAAACTGCAAATAGAAAGCGGCGAAACAGAAATCCGTGGCGCTGTATATACAAAACTGGAACTTCATGTGGATACAGGTGCTAAGGGAATGGTTAAATTCTTGAAATCTGTTGCATCGTCCGATTCTGTGACATCATACGCGAAAGATTGCGACTTGATGTTTATGGCTGATATTAATGCAAAGAAAATTCGTCTGAATCATGCTTTTATCGCAGGAAGTATTTATGCTGACGAAATACAGTTAGAGGATTGTGTGGTTATTGGAGGCGTTTTTTCAACCAAAAGCATAGATATGAAGAATTGTATCGTTGGTACATTCAATTCTACAAGTGTATTCCTTGAGGGAACAACATATCTTCTGTTACCAAGTGCTTTTAGTGGTTCGCCTTTAGAGGTAATGGCAGATGCAAAGCTCTATAATCTGAGCCTCGCAGATTTAGGTGCAATTTATAAAGGCACACCTCAGATGCAGAATACAGGAGTCATTGAGATGGATGCCAAAACAGATGAGTTGAAGACCATGTTGTCAGAAGACCAAAAGACGATGCTGGTATATAGTTATTCAATAGCTGGTAAGGTGTTGGCAACAGACTTGGTTGACTTTGAACGTTTGCAGAATCATTTTTTAATTGGTGCAACAGCCATGGGTAGTCAAATACTTCGCAAATATGATTTGGGAACGGATGCCGAAGGCAATAAAGCGGTCATAGAACCAGAAAAGGTCGCAAAAATGTTCTTTGACATTCTGTATGGATCTGAGAGTATTCAGCAGATTGACGGTACTTTCAATATTCAAGATTTAGCTTCAAAAATTCCAGGTGTCATCTAATAAAGTATTTTACTTATGGTAGTAAAATGTCCAAATTGCAATCATTATGTTAGTGATAGGGCAAGTGTTTGTCCTAAATGTGGGATGCACTTGAGTGTTTCTAATACTCCCAAGAATGATAATAATGACATCGTTGTTATGGATAATCATTCTGCTTTTCCTAAGGACTGCATTTCAAATGTTAAAGTATACCCAGAACTTGCTCAGTATTTGAAGCAGCATCTATTGTTGCATGAAGAATCTCCAAATGCGGATATTTATACTAGTATTGAGACAAAAGATGATGAATTGTTCACCATTCACCTAAAGGGAAAGTGCTATTGGATGGATGAACAAGAGGTGAAGTTTGGTGGAGAGAATTCAGGATTGTGCCTGCTGTTAAACTTCCCTATTTGGGAAGATGAAAGCCAAAAAGAGTATAATGTAATTGAAAATGAAAGATTACAACGACTTCGAAACTTAGATCTTTTTTCTTTATTTATTCCACATAAATCATACGATGGTGGTGATTGTCATAGAGAATATGCTATGGATTTGGGTAATGATATTGAAAAAGCTTCTATTCTTTTGTCTTTTATATTACAGAAGGTCTACTTAATACCAATATCAGAGGAGTTGGAAATCTTTACAGAACAACTTGATGATGAGTCTAATGACAATAACAATCATCAGGAAATCAATACAGAAGAATATGATGAAACGGATCAAACATATTCTGAAGCAGATAGTACATATGAGGATGAAGATGATTCTGCAGGAATCATCATGAAGATTCTTTGTTTTTTGTTTCCTATCATTGGATTTATCCTCTATTTTGTTAAGAAGAATAATTATCCGAATTCAGCCAAATCATATATTACATGGTCGGCTATAGGATTTGGCGTTTTATTTTTGTCGTGTATAATGTCGTAATGATATGGTAATTAAATGTCCGAACTGCCAACACTATGTAAGTGATATGGCACCTACGTGCCCCCATTGTGGAACGATATTAAAGGATGATGTTCCTTCTTCTGAAATTACTATTGAGAGAGAACAGATTCCTGAGGGCTCTATTAATGAGGAACAATCTGTAGTTATTCCTCAAAGTAATCAATATACACAGCCTAAATTGGTAGAACAACCAAATTCGCCAAAGATGGAGGAGTCACTAGTGGAAGTTCCTTCCGTACAAACTGCACTACAATCTCAACCATCAGTAGATGTAAGCCCAAGTCCATCTTATTCTGCTTCTGTGGCTCCAATTCTACCGTCAAGTGCTTATCAAGAATCTAAAAACACCAATGGAACACTTATAGATAACGAACCTGTCTCCTATCAACCTGTTACATATGCCAGGCCTGAAAGCACGGTAAATTGGAAGAAGATCATTACCATCGTGCTATGTGTCATCCTTGTGGCAGGTTTAGGCGTTGGTGGATACTTCGTTTATACAGATTATGCTGAGAAGAAGGCCAAGGAAGAAGCCCGTCTCAAGGCAGAGCAGGAGGAACGTGAAGAGCAGCAACGCTTGGCAGAACTGGAAGCTGCCGACTGGGAGCGGGCCACTGTTGACGGTACTGAGCAGGGATACAAAAGATACCTAGAGGAACATGCTGACGGAAAGCACGCCAAAGACGCCAAGGAAAAACTGGCCTACATAGAGAAACAACGGCTCACCGACAATGAAGTATATGATGTGCGCAATATCATTGAATCCTTCTTCTATAATGCTGCGAACGGGGATGAAGAAGAAATGCTCAGATGCCTGTCACCCACGATGAATAATTTCCTGGGCAAGGCAAATGCCTCAAAGGTGGATGCCATTTCCTTTATGCGTCGCATACATGCAGATGATGTGTATTCCGTCAATATCAGCATGGACTCTGATGATATAAAGGTGGAAAAAACTGTGGGGGACGACGATGTCGTGACCTATGCTGCAGACTTCTCATACGACCAGCGACTTGAACGAGAGGACACCAGCTTGGAAACCTTCGCCAGCATGAAAGGACATGCCGTGCTGAATGAGAGTTACAAAATCACGTCGCTTACATTAAAGAAACTGTCAAGTTATTAATTTGACCCGAATGCTATGAAAAAACTGTGTATAGTGATGCTGTTGTTGGTGACAGGCCTCTGTCAGGTAATGGCGCAGGAAGAACGAAGTTTCGTCTTCCAGAAGAACTGGTTCTCAAAGCAGATGGCGGATGTCTTTGAGGACTTGGCCAAGAAAAAGTTCCTGAAGGTTGAAAACGGATGGCAGGACATAGAAAAGAAGTTTGGCAAGGAAAAAGACGGGCTGTCAGAATTAGGGAGCACTGTGGAAGAGCTGCTCTATCCCTTATGGCAACTGTCCCATTGTGTGCTGATGAATGCCAAGGAAGGCCGCAACGGTTTGAAGGCTCCACTTGCCACCAGTTATAACCCTTGGGAAGCCTACAGTATTCTGAAGTCGCTGATGAGCAGCAACGAGACAATCATCCAGACCAATGCTTTCTTCATCGAGAAGAAACTGCCGTTCTCTATGGATAACATTAAAAACGGTATAGAGAAGAATCTTATTGATACGGTGAGGGTCGTTGCTACGGAGGAGGCCTACGACAGGCTGATAGACATGGTATTCAGTTGTGTGGAGATTACTACATTGATGGACGAGCGCGAACAGCTGGCCTTCAATAGTACCATCCAGACAGAAGAGGTGGCGAAGTGCGAGAAATATATTGCAAAATATGTTGGCCAAAACAGTCAGCATCACAGGTTGGTGACCATGCGTCGCGACAGCCTGGCATTCGTCCAAATGGATACTACGGTCACCGCTTGCGAGAACTATCTTCGCAATTATCCGCAGTCTCGCTATAAGGAAGAGGTGACAAGCCTCATGCACCGCTATGCATTCAACCAGATAGCGCATACGTCCAAAGCCTGCCAGGCCTATCTGGACAAATATCCCAACTCCGCTTATAAGAAGCAGGTGGGCGAGCTGAAGGTACAGTATGCTTTTGAAGAAATGAAATCGGCAGCCACCATCAAGGCGTATCTTTCGTTCTTAGCTGAATACAGACATTCGGATTATGCCTCTAGTCATGGCATGCTGCTTGAAACGCAGCAGATGTTGACCAGGGCATACGAACGTAAGTATATCAGTCGCAATTCTTCGCTTGCTGATTTGAAAGCATTTGTTGACCAAGAAGATATTGGCTCCGTCAAGCAATACTTCTATAATTTGCGCTACCTGCCAACCTCAACATTCATGAATGGTTGCGAGGGCTTGACAGGCAGGGTCAGTACCACTCACAACCAGCATGGAGAAGACATTCAAGAGGTTATGGTGTTCAACCAACAAGGCCTGCTAAGCCATCACAGCCATTCGAAGAGTGGCCTGTCAGATAGTTTTGAATATGTCTTTGATGATGCACATGGCTACCAACTGGTGAAAAAGACCGACAACAATCGGGGCCGTACTGTCACCTACACCACAAAGTATAACGATGATGGTGCCTTGTCGGAGATTTCGGGCAGCGACGGCTCAAAGATACGCTATTCCTATAATGGCTATCAGTTGAGCAAAGTAACCTACCTGCAAGGAGCAGCTACAGAACGAACAGACTATTACGACAGCAGAAATCTTGTGGAGAAGTCTGTGCGTAGCGGAAATACAATTGTCTATGAATATAATAATCAGGGAGACGCTATCAGTATGAAAAAGATGAAAGGCAGTACGGTGATGTCCACCTCTATATACGAGTATGAATACCCTAATAACGGTATCCTCTGGCAGCGCATGTCACAGTACAATGATGGAAACTATCTGCTGACGAAATACCGCAGTTTTGAACTTCCCGAAATAGCTGAGGACGATGAAAGTAGTTATTCGAATGACATGAGAACTTCAAGTTGTTCTGGCGGGACGGCTGCAAACAATTCTCAAGTTTTTGAAGTGGTAGAACAGATGCCTGCTTTTCCTGGAGGGGAAACGGCGCTGATGCAGTTTCTCAGCAGCCATATCAAATATCCCGTTGAAGCTGAGGATAATGGAATTCAGGGACGTGTGGTATGCACCTTCGTGGTGGAACGCAATGGCTCCATCTCTGATGTACGTGTTGTGAAGAGCGTTGATCCCTCACTGGACAAGGAGGCTGTACGCGTACTCAAAAGCATGCCCAATTGGATTCCTGGCAGGCAGGATGGTTCTCCTGTCCGCGTGAAGTACACAACGCCCGTCACATTCCGGCTACAATGAGAAAGCGCATCTTTTGTCAGTCTTAGTTCACTTTATCCTGACGATGTTCAGCGAGTAGGGAGGCACATCCAGCAGAATGGTGCCATTCTCGGGCGAGAGCAGTTGCTCCACGGGACAGATGGCGGTGGGCCTATGGAGCGTGTTCTCCTCCATACCGTCGTTGGCTGCCAGGCGAACTACGCGGGCAGACGCGGGCTTCAGGTTCTTCAGCCTGAGCAGGGCGGTGGTCGCTACATCGCTGGTATTAGCGACTTTCACGATGAGCTGGCCGCTGTCATCGTCGATGGTGGCTGAGGAGAAGATGCCCTTTGTGGAGTCGTGCTTCAGCACCGTGTCGAAGACCAGCTCGTTGTCGAGCCATGCCTTCACGCTGTCGCCGTTCACCTGCAGGGTGACATCGTACCAGCGGCCTGTTTCTATATGGCCACGCCTGCTGTCGGCCAGCAGCTTGCCGCCATTGCTGATTTGCTCGATGGCGTGCTGCGTGTTGTTCCATCCACCGAAGTTCAGCCAGCAGTAGTTCTTGTCGTCTACATAGTTGAAGACGATGATGAAGCCCTCGGCACCTTCGTCCTTGCGGGCGCGGAACTTGCAGCTGTAGTGGTCGCTGCTGATGATGTCCTTCTCTATGCAGAGCGTGGCTTCCTTACGGCTGGTCTGCCGCACGGTGTTGCCTTCCTTCTGCCAGTCGCCAAAGACGAAGTCGGCATCCCGATTGCTTTCGAATGTGGCGCGCGTGTTCCATGTTCCGAATCCCACTCGGCTCTGTCGCGGCGTCAGGGGTTTGACGACCTTACCCTTGTAGGGGTCGGTCTGTTGCACGTTTACCACTTGAGTGCCCAGGTGCTGCGGCATGAGCTGCTGCACGTAGTAGCTGGGGGTGCCCATGACACGGCTGCTGCTGAAACGGATCATGTCGGGACGCCAGCGGGCATCATTCTCGTTGACGAAGATGGGGGCGTAGGAGGCCAGTTCCACGATGTCGGCGTTGTTCTCCATTCCCATCATGTAGACGGCCTCGCCCAGAGCGGCATTCATGTTACCCAGGTTGCCGTAGCCATTGGTTACGGCATATTCGCCGACATAGACCTTCGGGCCTTTGCGGTCGTAGCTGTCGTACTTGTGGAAAGCGGCTGCAAACCAGTCGGGTGAGCGGTAGTAGTGTTCGTCAAGCAGGTCGACGGGCAGTTTGCTGTTCCACTTAGGGTTGTCGTCGCCCCATGCCACCACGTTGCCGATGATTTTCATCTCGGGATACTTGGCGCGTACGGCGTTGTAGAACTGCTCGTAGCGTTCGTAGTAGTGGTCGCTTTGCTGACGTGGGTCTGGCTGGTTGTTTTCGTTACCTATTTCCAGGTATTCTATTCCGAAGGGCTCGGGATGCCCGTTCTTGGCTCGCATAGCACCATATTTCGAGGTGACGGGGCCGTTGGCATACTCCAGGGCGTTCATGCACTCGTCAATCCACGGCTGGATGCTGTCGCAGGGTGTCATGCCTCCGTGCCATATTCCCACATTCACTACGTAGAGCGGCTTGGCTCCCAGGTCTTCGGCCAGCTGCAGGTATTCATGGTAGCCCAGTCCGTCGGAAGTGCGATAGCCCCAGTTCACATTCCAGTGCCCCTCGCGCTCCTCAATCGGGCCGATGGTGCGCTCCCAGCGGAAAGCATTGTCGGGACTCTCCTGTCCCTCCACGAAGCAGCCTCCGGGGAAGCGCATGAACTTCGGGTGCAGCTGCCACAGCATGTTGGCCAGCTCAGGGCGCATGCCGTTCTCGCGGTTCTTGAATGTGGGCGGGAAAAGGCTCACCATGTCTATCTGCACCTGCCCTGCACCATCGAACACCAGTGCAAACTGCGCCTGCGGGTCGTTGTCGTTGGCGGTGAGGGTGGCCTCGTACTTCGTCCAGCCTTTGTCCTTTACGGCAGGGAATGGGCTGACCGTTGTCTCGGCATAGAGTCGTGAGCCGTCCTTAGCGCAGAGCGTGGCTTTCACGGTGCCCAGGTATTTCAGAGCCTTCGCCCAAAACGTCAGGCGGTAGCTGCGCCCCTGCACGGCATTGATGCCCCAGTAGCCCTCGTTTACCAGACAGACGGGCATCGCTGCCGAAGCCTTGATGTCGAGTGCCAAAGCGTTGTGCTGCACACTGTTGAGCAGCGGCGTCTTTTTCGTGGGTTGTATGAGCCTGGCCGTGAGTTGCGAGGGGGCGGCTGCATAGGTTGACCATCCTTGCATGTCAGCGGGTGCGCCATAACGAGGCCCGTCCTCAAACGAACGGTTGCGTATCAGTTCTGCGTAGATACCGCCGTCGGCAGCGTGGTTGATGTCTTCATAGAAGATGCCATAGAGCATGGGGCTCACCTTCGGTCCCCGCTGCTGGGGGTCGATGTCGATAGTCACTTGTGCCTGGACTGCTGCTGAAAAGAGCGCGCAACCAGCCATGAGAAGCATGTTTCTGTAGGTCATATCTGCCTTGTCCTTTTGTTCGTTTTCTTATGATTTTGCAAAAGTATAAAAAATAATCCGATTATGGAAGGAAAATGATAAAAAACTGCCAATACGCCATAATATTCCGCAAAAAACAAGTGTTAATGGCCGTTTCTGGCATTTGGAGCATTTTGCAAATAGCTTGTTGATGATGTTTAGCGGCGCAAATGTGGTGCATTTGACGAGAAGAAAAATCCGCAAGATTCTGAAAGTCAGCGTCTTGCGGATTTGGCGATGTGATTCCGTTGGGACTCGAAAATTGAAATACCGTGAAATAATTTTGAGATGATTTGCTTTGTAAATCAGGCTGTTACCAACGGAGCACTGCTTGCCTGCTCCTCATTGGGGTCGGGCAAGTAGATGGTATCTCCCTCCTTCGTGCAGGCCGCTGCCAGCAATGCTGCCGCCAACCATACGAAATACTTCTGCATTATAGTGCTTATCCCTTAATACCTTCCAAGATGTCCTTCATTATGTTCTTCCACTTATCCTCGCTGTCGCCCTCTGTGGCTTTCTTTGTGATGTATAATTTATTCGCAAGCCTCTTCTCCAAGACCAAATAATGACACAAACCAAATACAGAATCCGTTATAAACCGGTCGTTTATCGTCATCATTACCTCCAAAGTTAACTTTGACAGTCTTTCCCTTGCCTTTAGTATCGACTTCGCATCCCACTGCAGTGTTTTTGCTACACCAGCCTGGGACATCGGCGGCTGCCACTTTCTCAGGGGCGGCATGAGGGTCGGCCACGCTCGTCCAGCCATCAACCC
>JAEEGG010009843.1_pt1 | contig 21301 bp, 14 predicted proteins | sample 9134161 | NCBI WGS metagenome assembly JAEEGG01 (sample SAMN16246543, study PRJNA631951) | gut metagenome | biome: gut microbiome; feature: rumen; material: CR-attached | host: Bos | place: Iran: Karaj | collected 2018-10
ACAGCCTTACTTCACAACTTTAACTAACTTATTATCAACTATTCATTACTCGTTTCTGATTTTTCTGGTGCAAAGGTACGAAGAAAAATGCTCGAAATCAATACCTTATATTGAAAAAATACACGTAAACGTTTGCAAATTTCAAAAAAAAGATGTAACTTTGCAACGTCGCATTTTTGCTATCAATGTTATGGGTATAAATAAACATCGTACATCGTTGAAAGATCTTGCCCAGGAGCTGGGTGTCAGCATAGCCACTGTCAGCAGGGCTTTGCGCAATTCTCCGGAGATAGGGCGCGAGATGCAAGAGAAGGTAAAGGCACTTGCCAAGAAGATGAACTACCGACCTAACCCCTTTGCTCAGAGTCTTCGCAAGGAGGCCCCGAGGGTTATTGGTGTGGTGGTGCCCAACCTGGTGACCCATTACTATGCAGCAGTGCTTGACGGCATCGAGGACGAGGCCCGCAAGGCAGGCTATTCTGTTATCAGTGCCAATACCCACGAGGATAGCGATGTTGAGGTTAAGGCCGTCGACAACTTTATCTCGCTCCATGTTGAGGGCATCATTGCCTGTCTGTCACAGAACACCCGCGACTACAGCCATTTTATCGAGATATCCGACATGTCTATCCCCTTGGTATTCTTCGGTCGCACCTGTCTGCCCGACAAGTTCTCGTGCGTCACGGCCAATGGTGATGTAGCAGCACAGGAGGCTACCCAGCACCTGATAGATACAGGCAGCCGCAGGATTGCGTTCATTGGCGGTCCTAACCATCTCGATATGGTGATACGTCGCAAGCACGGCTATCTTGAGGCACTCCGCGAGAATCGCATACCTATCGATCGCGAGCTGGTGGTGTGCGACAGAATCGACTACGACTGGGCTCTCGAGTCCACCTTGCGCCTGTTGCGTATGGACAACCGCCCCGATGCCATCCTGGCATTCAATGATATCATCACCTTTGCAGCATTCACAGCCATCAAGCAGGAAGGCCTGCGCATACCTGAGGATGTGGCGCTCATCGGCTTCACCGACGATGCACACGCCGAATATGTAACCCCGCGCCTTTCGGCCATCGTCGACCAGAGTCACGAGATGGGTATGGAAGCGTGCCGCCTGTTGCTCAAGGCTATAAATGGCGATACCAGTATTTACAAGAAGATTGTGCCGCAGAAACTCGTTATCCGCGAGACTTCGGCTAAGAAATAAAGACCTTAGAATTATGAGAATAAAACAACTGCTAACCTCTTTCATCTGTCTTGCCTGCCTCACAGCTAGTGCAGCTACAGCAGTGATTCCCGATATGAAATTCCGCAGGTTGGACGCGCGCGATGGACTGTCCAACTCGCAGGTAAACTATATGTTCCAGGATTCGCGTGGATTCATCTGGATCGGTACCAGCTACGGTCTCAACCGTTACGATGGTTATCGTTTCCGCACATATTACTCCGATCCCAGCGACACCACAACCTTACGTAACAATTACGTAGACCAGATATGGGAGGACGGCGATGGTAAGCTGTGGCTCAAACAGGGCATGAACTACAGCGTGTTCGACCCTGTTACCGAGCGTGTCAACCGCAATCCCACCACCATCCTGTCCAAGTGGGGCATCAAGGGCGGTATCGACCGTTTCTATATCGACTCCCATAAGCGTTTCTGGGTTAAGACCTACGATGAGGGACTCTACTGCTACAATCCCCATAAGAAGACTTACAAGCTGATCAAGTACGGCTACGAGGATAACCTTATTCCCAAGGAGTACTACTTCTCCAACTTTGCCGAGTGGAACGACAAACTGCTTGTCACCTCCAGCAATGGCGACCTGATGGCTATCGATGGCGAAAACGGTAAGGTGCTGTGGAAGGACGACTTTATGAAGAACAATGGCGGACAGACCAATCAGGGCTACTATTGCTATGTCGACAAGCACAGCAACTACTGGGTGCTCACCACTGGTAACATCTTCGTGTTCGATCAGAAGGATAAGATATGGTACAAGACCCTCAATGCCTATCTGGCCAGTCTCGGTATAGCCCCACTGCCCGAGGGCATGCAGGCATGGGACGTATGTATGGACCAGCGTGGATGGATATGGCTTGCCACCGACCACCAGGGTATCTTTGTTATTGATACCAAGAATAAGGAAGTAAAAAACTTTGTCAACAATAAGTTCGATGCTACATCCATCAGCGAGAACACTCAGAAGAAGCTGATGCTCGATAAGACTGGTAACATGTGGATAGCCTGCTATCGCAATGGCTTGAACCAGTATATCGAGAAACTCCTTGGCTTCAATACCCTTGAGCTTGGCGATGTCAACACTACCACTGTCGATGCTGCAGGCAACTACTGGTTTGGTACCGACAACCGCGGTATCATCCGTTATGACCGCACCACAGGCGAGACTTCGTTCATCAATCAGGAGCACAATGGCATCGCGTCCGATATTATGGTGACCAGCTACGGTGCCCGTGACGGCTCGGTATGGTTTGGTACATACAATGGTGGACTGATTCATATCTCCAACGGACAGGTGAAGAACTACACCATGGCCAACACCGGTGGCGAGCTGCTTAATAATAATGTATGGTCGGTCACCGAGGATAAGTGGGGCGATATCTGGATCGGTACCCTGGGTAGCGGTATCCAGAAGCTGTCGATGAAGACCGGTAAGTTCCTCACCTTCAATTCTCATAACTCAGCACTGCCCGAGGACTTCATGACCCAGGCCAGCTGGACCAAGAAGGGCTGGCTGATGATAGGTCACTCGCAGTTCTACTCGCTTGTAAACCCTGTAAATGGCAAGATAGCCAACATGAAGATACCTGCTGTCGAGGGGCAGATGGCCGCTATGGCCAGCACCACTTGTGTCATGGAAGACAGTCGCGGACTGGTTTGGCATGGTTCTACAGCAGGCTGCTGTGTGGTCGACTGGAAGACCAACAAGCAGACCATGCTCGACATGAACTCTGGTCTGTTGGGCTCCAGCGTAGTTGGCCTGGCCGAGGATAAACTGCATAACATGTGGGTAATCACCGAGCATGGTGTGTCAAACGTCGTGCCCAAGAAGGACGAGCAAGGCAACTGGACCTTCACAGTGCGCAGTTTCAGTAGCAAGGACGGACTCCAGCAGGGCCCATATAATCAGCGCTCTGTTTCAGTAACTCCCGATGGACTGGTGCTTGTCGGTGGAGTAGGCGGTGTTGATATCATCAACCCCAAACTCGTTACCAGTGTCGACAACAATGAGACCCCGCTCTTCAGCGGACTCAAGCTGTTCGGTCAGCAGATGGGCATTGGCGATACTTACGACGGTCGTGTCATTCTCGAGGAAGACCTCAACACCAGCCACGAACTCGTACTGCGATACTACGAGAACCAGTTTACTATCCAGTTGGCCACCGACAAGGGCGAGATGCACAACACCTCACGCTTCGTTTATCAGCTCGAGGGCTTCAGCGACAAGTGGATAACCACCGAGGCCAACGATCCTAACATCACCTATATGTCGCTTCATCATGGCAGTTATGTGCTCCATGTGCGCATGCTCAACGAGGACGGAACCATCGGTAAGAACGAGGCTGTGCTCAATATCACCATCACTCCTCCATTGCTCCGCAACCGTTGGATTATGATCATATTCCTGGGTATTGTTGCCTTGGCTATCTTCCTGTGGCGCAGAAAGTTCCTGGCGCAGCAGGCCGAGAAGACCGAGCGCGACTACCTGCGTATGGAGGTGATGAAGAAACAGTGGATGGCCGAGATGCGAGCTGAGTTGCAACAGCAGCAGGAGAGCGACCAGAAGGCTCAGGCCGAGGAGCTGTATAATGAGGCCTGGAGCATCGAGGAGACAGTCAAGAAACCGCTCGACCTGCAGCACTTCATGAAGGAACAGTGCGCCCAGTTCAAGGCACCTCTTGGCAAACATGTCAAGTTCTCGTTCTTCCCGTTGGCTAGCGATCTTGTGGTTGAATTCGACCACGACCAGATGGCTCAGGCCGTACAGATGCTGCTCAACAGCTGTGCCTTGTTCTCACCCACCGAGTGCAAGATCAAGGTGTTTGTCGATAAGACCTCAACCTCTGGTTCTATCCGTATTTCGGATAATGGTGTAGGTCTGCCTGAGGGTGGCGAGGAGCAGATCTTCGATCCTATGGTTAGCGATGATGACTCTGGTCTGAGTCTGTTCTTCGTCAAGGCCATTGTCGAGATGCACGGTGGTACCATCACTGCCGAGAATAATCCTAGCGGCGGTTCGATATTTACCATAACTCTGCCGGTTGATGAGGCTGAATCTGCCGAAGAGGCCGTGATGATGGATGAGGATTAAAGGCCTCGATTAAGTGAGAACAGAGCCAAGCTTGCTTAGGCTATGCCGAACGTGAGAGGGCTCGATACGAAGTATCAACAAACTAATAATAAGTAATGAAACGAATTTTTAATTTGGTGTCTGCGCTTATGCTATCTTCAACCATGATGGCAGCTAGCGTGCAGACCAGCGGAAACAATGTGATTATCTGTCCTGATGGTGGTCAGGCCAAGGTTATCAGTCTCGAGGTGATGAACGATAACATCATCCGAGTTCGGGCTACTAGTAAAGATGCGCTGCCGGTCAAACCTGCATCGCTTATGATTGTGCCACAGACTGCACCCGCCAAAGGCAGCTATAGCATCACAGAGGATGCTGACTTTGTGATGGTTAAGGCTAAGAACGTCAAGGCCGTAGTGTCTAAGGCCAATGGCCAGATTACGTTCTTCGATGCCGCAGGCAATCGCTTGCTCAAGGAGGCTAAGGACGGTAAAAAGTTCTGGGACTTCACAGTTCCCGAGCGCGAACTTGGTATTAAGACCGGCTATACCGTTCCCGAGGAGCAGAAGCATGGCCTGTCATGGCAGATGAAGTTCGATTCGCCTGATGATGAGGCTTTCTACGGCCTTGGTCAGCACCAGAGCGAGGAGTTTAATATGAAGGGCAAGAACGAGGACCTCTTTCAGTATAATACCAAGGTGTCTATCCCATTCGTGCTGTCTAACAAGAACTACGGACTGCTTTGGGATAGCTATTCGTACTGCCGATTCGGCAATCCCAATGATTACCTGCAGCTCAATCGTGCTTTCAAACTCTACGACAAACAGGGTCGTGAGGGCCATCTCACAGGTACCTATGTTGATGCTCGTGGCAAGAAGTTGGTACGCGATGAGGACTCTATCTATTATGAGTATGGCACACCCGAGAAGTCTGCTATTGCCCTTAAGACCGACAATGGCGGCATCAAGAACTTCCCCAAGGAGATCAATCTCTTTGGCGCCAATGTCACCTACGAAGGCTTTATTGAGCCAGAGTGTTGCGGTAAGTGCAAGGGCAAATCACAGTTGTACCAGTTCATCCTGTATTACTCAGGCTATGTCAAGGTATACATCGATGGCAAGGAGGTAGTGCCTGAGCGCTGGCGTACTGCTTGGAACCCTAACACCTATAAGTTCTCTACCGAGTTGCAGAAGGGCAAGCGAGTGCAGTTGCGCATAGAGTGGCGCCCCGATGGTGGCGAGGCCTATTGCGGTCTGCGCGTTTCTGAGCCACGCAACAAGACCGAGCGTGAGCAGCTTAGCGTATGGAGCGAGATGGCCAAGGATATGGACTACTACTTCATCGCTGGCGAAAATCTCGACCAGGTCATCTCCGGCTATCGCACACTCACTGGTAAGGCTTCGCTCTATCCTAAGTGGGTGCTTGGCTTCTGGCAGAGTCGTGAGCGCTATAAGACTCAGGATGAGATCGAGGGAACCCTTGCTGAGTTCCGCAAGCGTCATATCCCTATCGATAATATCGTACAGGACTGGAACTACTGGCCCGAGGACCAGTGGGGCTCACATAAGTTCGAGGCATCACGCTATCCTAATCCCCAGCAGATGCTCGACAATGTTCACCAGATGCATGGTCGCTTTATGATCAGCGTATGGCCTAAGTTCTATTGCAACACCGACAACTACAAGGAACTCGATGCCAAGGGTTGGATGTACATCCAGAGCCCCACCGATGATATCCACGACTGGATAGGCTCCGGCTACACCAATAGTTTCTACGATGCCTATGATGCCGGAGCAAGAAAAATGTTCTGGCGCCAGATGGATGAGAATCTTTACACAGGCTTAGCTCTCAAGGGCTCTAAATTGTCAACTGTCAATTCTCAATTGTCAACTCTCGTTGACGCCTGGTGGATGGATGCCTCTGAGCCAAATGTACGCGATTGCACACCTATGTGGTATCGCAAGGCTCTCTCTGGTCCTACTGCTTTAGGCACATCTACTGAGTATTTCAATGCTTACTCTACCGTCAATGCCGATGCTATCTACAATGGTCAGCGTTCGGTATGGAAGGGGAAGCTCAACGAGCCACGCGTGTTCTTGCTCACACGTAGCGGTTTCGCAGGTGAGCAGCGCTTCTCTACAGCCACATGGAGTGGTGATATCGGTACCCGTTGGGAGGATATGCGCGCCCAGATGACAGCCGGCTTGAACTATTCTATCTCGGGCGTACCTTTCTGGGGTATGGACCAGGGCGGATTCTGTGTCGAGAACCGTTATGTAGCAGCCCAGCAGTTGTACGACCGCACCAAGGTCGAGAACGAAGACCTCAAGGAGTGGCGCGAGCTGCAGACCCGTTGGAACCAGTTCGGCACATTCATCCCACTGTTCCGCTCGCATGGTCAGTGGCCATTGCGTGAGATCTGGAACATCGCTCCCGATGAGCATCCTGCATACAAGTCGTTCGTTTATTACGATAAGTTGCGCTATCGCCTCATGCCATACCTCTATTCACTGGCTGGTTGGGCACATTTCAAGGATTACACCCTGATGCGTCCGTTGGTAATGGACTTCAATGGCGATCGTGAGGTCGAGAATATCGGCAACCAGTGGATGTTCGGTCCAGCCCTGATGGCTTGTCCAGTAGGCTATTACAAGGCCCGCAACCGCTCTGTCTATTTCCCCGCCCAGTGCGGTTGGTACAACCTCTACACCGGCGAATATACCCAGGGTGGTCAGCGCCTCATAGTCGATGCACCATACGAGCAGATACCGGTATTCGTTCGCGAGGGCGCCATCATCCCATTCGGTCCCGAGATGGAGTGGAGCGATGAAAAACCCGCCGAGCTTATCAACCTCTACATCTATGCCGGTCAGGATGGCAGCTTCCAACTCTACGAGGACGAAGGCACCAACTACAACTACGAGAAGGGCAAGTACGCCACCATCGATATCACCTACGACGATGCCACCCGCACAGTATCCTTCGGTGCTCGCAAGGGTCAGTTCGCTGGTATGCTCAAGAACCGTCGCTTCAATGTCGTGCTGGTTACCAAGGACTCACCAAGAGCCTTGGATCTCGACTCTCCTGAGGGCAAAATAGTATCATATACCGGCAAGGCTACCACGATTTCGCTCTGATACGTAGCTAGGGGGTAGCAAGGAGGTAGCAAGGTCCAAGCTAGGAGGTAGATATATAACAAAAAAGTATAGGTTATGAGAAAAGGATTATTTAGTTTGTTTATTTTGATGCTGATGCCATTGCTTGCTGTGGCGCAGAGTCCTTTGGAGCAGTTGGCCAAGATTCAGGCCGACGAGAACTATATCTGGGGCGAGGGCCGCAACACCACCGACTCTAAGGCCAACCAGGGGGCGCTCAACGACCTTATCAGCAAGATCTCTGTCACGGTGCAGAGCGAGACCAACCTCGATATGCAGCAGGTCAACGATGGCGATAAGATCGACTCAAAGACCGCCATGGAGGCTGTCATCAAGACCTATGCCGCAGGTAGTCTCAACAACTGCCGTACCATCTGGATCACCCACGAGCCCGAGGCTTATGTGGTTCGTTATATCCACAAGGACGAGTTGGAAAAGGTCTTCCAGGAGCGCGAGGATCGCATCCTTAGTTATGTCTATACTGCTCAGAATGCCGAGCGCGAGTGCCGTATCGACGATGCCCTGCGCAACTACTACTGGGCCCTCTGCCTGCTCAAGAGCTTGCAGCACCCCAATGCCGTTAAGATTGATCAGGACGGCATCAAGCAGACTCTTACTGTGTGGATCCCTGAGCAGATCAATAGCATTCTGGTCAACATCAAGACCGCCATCGCCAAGGTCGAGGACAATGTTGTCGACCTGATGATTACCTATAAGGGCAAGCCGGTTACCAGTCTCGACTTCCGTTTTATGGATGGTATGAACTACTCGTTTGTCAACTCTGCCAAGGACGGTCTGTCGCAGATCGACCTGCACCCGGGCACGCCTGTCGACAAGCTCCAGATCAGGTATGAGTACGAGTTTGCCGGCCAGATGCGCCAGGATCGTGAGCTCGAGATGGTTGCCGAGGTGTTCAATCCCACACCGTTCCCAAAGGCAACCGTTGTAATCAATGGTCCCAAGAAGAAGGAGATGAAGGCCGTTCAGGAGCAGTTCGAGGAGACTGTCAAGGCCATGGGTGTGGCCGAGCATGCCACTGCCATGCAGCAGTCTCAGGACTTTGCACAGATCGTCGGTAAGATCATCACTGCCATCAAGTCCAAGAGCTATGGCTCTGTACAGAACTACTTCACCGAGGACGGTTACGACATGTTTACCCGACTCATCAATTATGGTACTGCAACGATTCTGGGCACTCCTAATCTCAACTTCTATCAGTTGGGCGACCGTGTCATCTGCCGCAGTGTTCCTATGAAGTTCGCGTTCAAGAACAATAACCGTTCGTTTGTCGAGGATGTCACCTTCACCTTCGATGCTAGCAAGAAAATCGAGTCTATCGCCTTTGGTCTCGACAAGGCTGCGCGCGATGATATCTTCAACCGCGATGCTGCTGGTTGGACTGACTCTATCCGTATGGTCATCGCCACATTCCTCGAGAACTACAAGACTGCCTTCGCGCTTAAGCGTGCCGACTATATCAAGTCCATCTTCGACGACGATGCCATAATCATCGTGGGCCACGTTATCAAGAAGGCTCAGAAATCTGCCGAGAACGAAAAGTACCTCGACAACGAGATGGTTAAGCACACCCGTCTTAGCAAGCAGGAGTACATCCGTAATGTTGAGCGCAACTTCCGTAGCAATCAGTTCATCAACATCCGATTTACCGATAACGATGTGAAGAAGATGGGAGTAGGAGCCGATACTTATGGCATCCAGATTCACCAGGATTACTATAGCTCCAACTATTCTGATACGGGCTACCTGTTCCTGATGGTCGACCTTAACGATATCGACCAGCCATGCATCAAGGTCCGTACCTGGCAGCCTAAGCGCGATCCCAACATCAATAGCACATTCGACAAGTCCGACCGTTATTATGGTCTGATATATGGTGGAAACTTCTAAACCGATATGAATAGATCTTTTATAGCAATAGTTGCATTACTCTGCTCTCTGGCTGCATCGGCTAGAGAGCGAGTTTGTTTTGATAGCGACTGGAAGTTCATCCTGGGCGATTCTGCGCAGATGGCTAGTCCTGAGTATAATGATGCCCATTGGCGAAAGCTTAATGTTCCGCACGATTGGGCCATCGAGGGCGATTTCTACGCCGGCAACCCGTCCGGTGCTTCCGGCGGCGCCTTACCTGGGGGAATAGGGTGGTACAGAAAAAATGTAAAAATTGAAAAATGTAACAATGTAAAAATTTTCCTGGAGTTCGACGGCGTTTACATGAACTCCACGGTCTACGTCAACGGCCACGAAGTTGGTTTTCGCCCTTATGGCTATAGCAGTTTCGAGTACGATATCACCCCTTATGTCCACGAGGGCGAGAACGTAGTGGCAGTCCGAGTGGATAACTCCGACCAGCCCAATTCCCGTTGGTACTCTGGCTGCGGTATCTACCGCCACGTATGGCTCACCAAGACCAACCCCATCCACATCAAACACTGGGGCGTCTACATCCACGATGGCAAGGTAGAAGTCGATTTCGTCAACCCCACAAACCAGCGAGTAAAAGTGGTCAACGAATTACTCGATGCCACCGGCAAGCCTGTCCCCCTGTCATTTCGAGCTTCCACCCCCATGTCATCTCGACCGAAGCGGAGAGATCTCTCGACTACGCTCGAGATGACAGGCTTGTCAAGAGATCTCTCCACTCCGGTCGAGATGACAGGCTTGTCAAGAGATCTCTCGACTACGCTCGAGATGACAATGCCGTCGAGGGCACTCTCCACTCTCAAGAAGTGGAGCTGCGAGTCTCCTTATATATATAAGGTACGCACGCAACTGATTGCGGGGGGCAAGGTTGTCGATGAAGTCGAAACCACCACCGGCTTCCGCGATTTTCGCTTCGATGCTAAGACGGGCTTCTGGCTCAATGGCAAGAACTTCAAGATCAATGGTGTTTGCGAGCACCACGACTTCGGTTGCTTGGGTGCTGCACTCAGCGAGGATGCCCTGCATCGCAAACTGGTCAAACTAAGGGCTATGGGCGTCAATGCCATCCGCTGCTCTCATAACCCGCCAGCACCTGAGTTGCTCAATATGTGCGACACTATGGGCTTAATCGTGATGGACGAGAGCTTTGATATGTGGCGCCGCAAAAAGACACAGAACGACTATGCTCGTTTCTTCGACGAGTGGCACGAGCGCGATCTTACCGACCTGGTTCTGCGCGATCGCAATCACCCTTCTGTACTGATGTGGTCCATCGGCAACGAGGTGCTCGAACAGTGGTCATCAGCCGATGCTGACACGCTCACCCTCGAACAGGCCAACCTGATTCTCAATGCTGGTCACGATGCCTCTACACTGGCCAAGGATGGTGAACTCTCAGTGCAGTCACTTCTTACCCAGCATCTGGCTGAGATTGTCAAGCGTTACGACACCACGCGCCCTATCACTGCTGGTTGCAATGAGCCCTCGCCCAACAACCACCTATTCAAGAGCGGTACCATCGATATCATCGGTTTCAACTATCACCACGAGAATGTCAAGGACGTGCCACGCAACTTCCCCGGCAAACCCTTTATCTTCTCCGAGAGTGTGTCTGCCTTGCAGTCGCGTGGCTATTATATGATGCCGTCGGACAGCATCTATAAGGCCCCCAAACAGTGGTGGTTGCCATATACCGATCCGTCGTTTATGTGCTCGGCTTACGACAATATGCATGCCTCATGGTCTAGCACTCACGAGGAGACGTGGGATGTCGTCAAGCATAACGCCTTCGTTGCCGGACAGTTCATCTGGACTGGCTTCGATTACATCGGCGAGCCCACCCCTTATGGTTTCCCTGCCCGTAGTAGTTACTTCGGACTGATCGATCTGGCTGGCTTCCCTAAGGATAGCTACTATATGTATCAGAGCGAGTGGACCGATAAGCCCATGCTCCATCTCTTCCCCCACTGGAACTGGCTCCCCGGCCAGGAGATCGACCTCTGGGCATATTACAACCAGGCAGATGAGGCGGAGTTGTTCATAAACGGAAAGAGTCAAGGAATCCGGAAAAAGTCACGTAATGCGTCATCTCGACCTTCCACCCCCATGTCATCTCGAGCAACGTCGAGAGATCTCTCCACTTCGGTCGAGATGACAGAAGGGGAGGCCCTGATGACAGGAGTGGAGGATGGTGCCCTCACGACAGAAGTGGGGGGCGGTGGTCGGATGACAGAGGCGCCGGGTGAGGATGGGGCCCCCATGTCATCTCGAGCGCAGTCGAGAGATCTCTCCACCGAATACCACGTCGCCTGGCGAGTGCGCTTCGAGCCTGGCGAAATCAAGGTTGTCACCAGAAAGTCTGGCAAAGAAGTCTGCACCCAGACCATCCGCACCGCAGGAGCTCCCGATCACATCCGCCTCAGTGTCGATTACAAAGGCAAGGACCTCACCTTTATCACCGCCGAGGTAGTCGACAAGGACGGCAACCTCTGCCCGTGGGCAGATAACCAGATTCACTTCAAGGGCAATGTCGTTGCCACCGATAACGGATGCCAGACATCGATGGAGCGATTTACTGCTCCAACCCGCCGGGCCTTCCACGGCAAGTGCCTCGTAATTGTCCGCGGAAGTGGCACTCTCGCTGCCCAATCGATTGATTTAGGGCAAGCATCGTTGAATTTCTAGCCAATTCTTGTTAAATTACTCTAAAATCACGATACGTTGGTTGCAGCGTATCGTTTTTTTTAGTACTTTTGCAAACTTTTTCAGAGTAACGATATAAATATGAGGCAATTAAAGATTCAAAAAAGCATTACCAACCGATCGAGTGAGGCACTGGATAAGTATCTTGTGGAAATCGGTCGTCAACCCCTTGTAACAATCGACGAAGAGATTGAGCTGGCTCAGGCCATCCGCCGTGGCGGTCCTGAGGGCGAGAAGGCCAAGGAGCGCCTTGTTACAGCCAATCTGCGCTTCGTGGTGTCTGTAGCCAAGCAGTATCAGCACCAGGGTTTGACACTTACCGACCTTATCGACGAGGGTAATATAGGACTGGTTAAGGCAGCTGAGAAGTTTGACGAGACACGCGGATTTAAGTTCATCTCTTATGCCGTATGGTGGATTCGTCAGAGCATTCTGCAGGCCATTGCCGAGCAGAGCCGTATTGTTCGTCTGCCCCTCAATCAGAGCGGTGCACTCAGCAAGATCAATCAGGAAATCAATAAGTTCGAGCAGATGCACCAGCGTCGCCCTTCTGTCACCGAGTTGGCCGAGCTCACTCAGATCGAGGAGGCCAAGATCGAGCAGACTGCCAAGGCCGACAGCCACCACATGAGTATCGATGCTCCATTTGGCGAGGACGACGACAACTCAATGGCCGATATGCTCAGCTCGGGCGAGGATACCCGTACCGACAAACTTGTTGATTACGAGTCGCTCACATCCGATCTCGACAACGTTCTGCGCAACGTTCTCAAGGATCGTGAACTTAAGATCGTAAAAGAGTGCTTCGGTATCGGATGCCAGGAGCGTGGTCTCGAGGAGATTGGTGCCGAGATGGGCCTCACTCGCGAGCGTGTTCGTCAGATTCGCGAGAAGAGCATCACCAAGCTCCACGACAGTGGCTACTCTCGCATCCTTATGAAATACCTAGGGTAACAATAAATCTGGCACCACCTGCATAGGTGGTGTCCAGTTCCACGTTACCACCCAACTGTTCTGCCAGCCTCCTGCTTAGAGGCAGTCCCAATCCAATACCTTCCTTGAAACTATCCAGTTTCACAAATCTGTCGAAGATACGCTCAGCTTCTTCAGCCGGTATACCGCTACCTGTATCCTCTACAGAAAGTTTCAACATATTTTCTTCCGTTTTTGCCCCCAAGGTGATACATCCCTTGCTGGTATACTTTGTTGCATTCTCCATCAAGCAGGCCAGAATGCGTCGTAGCATATTCTCGTTGGTTCTCAGTTTGAAGTCGTCGTCCAGTTCTGTCTCAACCTTTATCTCAGTCTCCTCTGTCACATAGTCCTGATATTCAGTCTGCAACCCTCGCAGCATATCGTTTATCTTAGGCTCGTCGTTCTTGTTCATCTGGTCGGTCGAGTCGATCAGCGACAGTCCGATTATCTCGTCCATCAGCACGGTCACCTGTCGTGTGCTCTTCTGCATCATCTTCGAGATATGCTGGCGCTCTTCGGGGTTGCCGGCCAGTTCCGGGTTCGCTATCACCTGTGCAAAACCGGTGATGATGTTCAGCGGCGTGCGCACTTCGTGGGTTACGTTCTGTATGAAGGCCGTCTTCATCTTTTCCGATTCCATCGCCTTCTTATACGCCTTGCGCAGTTCCTGCATGTGCTTCTTTCGGGTCTGTACGATGTAAATCAGCGCCACTATCAGCAGTGTCAACAGGAATATCGCGCCCAGCATGGCGTATGTGCGGTCCATGGCCGATTTCTTCTCAGCCTCATACAGTTTTATCTGGTCCTGGATACCCTGCATACTGTTGATTATCACCACGTTGTCGATAGAGTCACTGGCCAGAGATTCCTTCTTGAACGACTTGTAGGCCTCTTCCCATCTGCCAGCTCTTTCGTATATCAGCGGGATGGCGTCGGCACCCTCATCGCCCATTTCGCGCTTGGCGTATTCTATCGCTTCGTCCACCTTTCCTGTCGATGCCAGATAATAAGCCTCCATACTGCGCCCGTGAACCGATGAATGTCCCTGTTTCTCGCCCTCCTTATAGGCCTTGTAGCCCTCCAGGAATTTTGGTATGTCGCCACTATTATAATAGGTGAGAGTCTTTCGCGTTTCGATATCAAACACACGCTCGGGCGAGTATTTCTGGGCTATTTCCTTGGCTTTGTCCATCAGGTCGAATGCCTCTTGTGCGTCATCATCTATAGCCACATTTATGATATTCATGTAGATTGGCGGGATGCTCTCGTAGTAGCCGTTTTTCTCCATCATGTCTATCACCTCATACCAGCATTTCTTGGCTGCTTCCTTGTTGCCGCAGTATTTGTTTATGTGGCCCATCATGTTCACGGCCATGTACATCTCCTTGTCCAACTTCTTTTCGCGTAGCTCCTTCGACAGTTCCGCAGCCTTGGTATAAGCCTCGAATATCTTCTGTCGGTTCATCTCGAATATTATGTCGTTGCATCGCTGCGTGTAGTATCCGTGCAGGTCGTTCTGGTCCAGCAGGTAGTTCTGCAGGTTTGTCAGGTGAGTATAGAACCTGGCGCTGTCGCCATCGTTGAATGCATGAGTCATCGAGTCGCGCAGCACCTTATACTTCGCGTCGTTCTTATGGTCTGTGCTGGCAGCCGTTTCTACAGTGGCGACAATCAGGGTCGCAATCAAAAGTATTCTTCTCAGATTCATATCTTAGGGTAGTAGATAGATTGTTTTATTTGTTGCAAAGATATATTTTTTTCTTCAAATACCAAATATTTTATACTTTTTTTGTAACTTTGCAGCAAAAATTATTTGAATATGAACTATAAATCAGTCATGGCCCTTGCTTTTGTGGGTCTTATAACCGTCAGTTGCGGCAAGAAGAAACAGCACGATGATATTATTGTGCAGGAGACCGAAACCCCTCAGCCTCAGGCACCTATCCGTATGCAGGACTATAAGGATATCAAGGACGTGCAGTGGTTGGGCAAGCAGTATCAGGTCGAGGTCACCCGCACTGCCGACGACTCGCTTAAGATGGTCAAGGACGAGCTCGGCCAGCAGTTTGTCGACAACCGTATCACTCTGCGTGTCATCCGTTCCGATGGCAGTATCTTCTGTACCAAGACATTCACCAAGTCGGCCTTTGATGGTTGTCTCGACGATGACTATCGCAAGACCGGAATCCTCGAGGGCTTTGTGTTCGATAAGGCCGAGGGCAATCAGCTGTACTTTGCAGCCAGTGTTTGTCATCCCCAGACCGACGAATATATCCCCATGGTAGTCACCGTCAGCAATTTCGCCGAGGTCGGCATCGCCAAAGATCAGCAGATGGAGTAAACCGTTATGAAACAGCGTAAAGTCATTTTAATTGTTTGCGGCGTTTTCGCAGTGCTGCTGGTGCTGTTCTGCCAGGGGACAGGTACCTGGCAGCGTGAGCGCGAGCGCTCCGACGATGCCAGGTACCTGTCCCCTGGCAGAACCGGCAGAACCGACATCGCAAGCGGTATCGACACCGTCCCCATGCTCATCATGCAAGTTCAGCAGTGTTCCAAACTCTACACCGCCGAGTATCGTGTGCATAAGATCATCACTCACGATGATGCCTTGCGATTCAAGGGCCAGTTGCTCAGCAAGTCGTTCAACGTCAAGGTCCCCTTTGCCGATCGTAAGATTGCCATTCCGATGGATGCCAAGATCAAGGCCTATATCGATTTCTCCGAGTTTTCCGAGAAGAACATCGAGCGCAGTGGCGATAAGATTACTATTGTGTTGCCCGATCCTCAGGTGGTCATGACCAGTTCTAAGATCGATCAGCAGCATGTCAAGCAGTATGTCGGTTTGACTCGTGCTCATTTCAGCGACGAGGAGTTGGCCCGCTATCAGCAGCAGGGTAGGGAGGCTATTCTGCAGTCTATCCCTGATATGGGTATCGAGGAGACAGCCCGTGCCAATTCCGCCAAGGTCCTTGTTCCGATGCTCACGCAGCTGGGATACGAGGAGCAGAATATCACCATTGCTTTCCGCAAGGACTTTGATTTCAAACGCGGTCTTAACGGGTTAATTAGGATTGAAGATTAGTCTTATGAAGAAGTTTCATATTATAATAGGTGCAGTTGTTTTGATCGCAGTCGTTGCGATTTTCTTCTGGGTGCGGAGTGCCTTTAAGGATAATTACCTGGAGCTGGGCACCAACGAGAACATCGATCCCACGCCCACTCAGATACAGTCCATCCGCGACATTGGCGAATGGGAGTTCCTCTCCGTCTCTGCCGAGGAGATGGTCGACACCGTCCGCAAGGGCATCTTCACCGACGATGAGTTGGTCCGCATCTACTACGGCACCCTCCGCCTGGGCATTAACATGCAGCACCTAAGCGATAGCGCCATCACCGTCCAGGGCGACAGCATCATGGTAACGCTCCCCAAGGTAGGCCTCTTGGACAAGGATTTCATCGACGAATCCAAAACCAAGCCCTTCTACGAATCCGGCAAGTGGACCCCTCAAGCCCACCAGGCCCTCTACCAGAAAGCCCACCGCCAGATGCTCACCCATTGCCTGACGAGTGACAACATAACAGCCGCCCAGACCAACGCCGAGTCCCAGATTTCAAATCTGTTCAAGAGCCTAGGCTACAAGAACGTAAAACTAACCTTCGAATGACCCCACTCGCCGGCGCCCGTTCCCGCCCGCCCTCGCTCTTTGGTGGCTACTCGCCCCCAGCCGCGCGGCATACCCCTCGGTGTTTTCTGGTATTAGATATTGCGCCATCCGGCGCAAACCAGCGACCAGCTGCGCGTAGTCGCAATAAAAACACGCCAGGGCTATGATGCCCAGGCGTACCTTAGTGAAAGAGCGACGAGTAGGAGCGGTTGCATCCTCCTTTGAAGGAGGCCTTGGAGGTAGCAGTCTTCTTTGGTTCTTTTTCTTCTGATGTCAGAAGAAATGAACAGACACTAAGGGCAATGCCCTTAATATGAGATCCCTCGACTATGCTCGGGATGACATGCGAGGCATCTGCCAGGTACCTGTCCCTCTGACAGGATAAGTTAAATCATAAATCGCATTAGAATAAAAAAAGAATAATATGCCCAGACAATCACGAAAAGAGTCAGGAACAGGTATTTACCATGTAATGATGCGTGGTATAAACCACCAGAGTATATTTAATGATGAAGAGGACTATTACCAATTCATCGCAACTCTCGACAGAATGCGTTTTCGTTATGACGACGAGGGCGCTCCATGTGGGAGCAATTGTACTTATTACGCCTATTGCTTGATGTCAAACCATGTTCATTTGTTGATACGTGAACGTGCAGAAAGCGTGGGCGAGACTATAAAGCGCATTGCCAGTAGCTATGTGTTTTATTATAACCGTAAGTATGGTCGCGACGGTCATCTTTTCAAGGATCGATTCAAGTCAGAGCCAGTTAACGATATGGGGTTTTTCACCACATTGCTACGCTATATCCATCAAAATCCCGTAAAAGCAAAGCTTGTTGATAGGGCTAGTGACTACGCATATAGTAGTTGGGGCGAGTTTGACGGAACAGTGGAGCCGGTGTTCCAGATCTGCGATGTAGTGACAGTCTTGAACAGGATTCCGTTTGACGAACTGAAGGAGTGGGTTGACCAACCGCTGGAGGATGACGTGCCATGCCTGGAAATCGAAGATATTTCGAAGGGGAGGCCTTCGGACGATAAAGTCATGCTTTTGATTAAGGAGCGTACCGGTGTTACGAATAGTAGCGCATTCCAACAGTTGGATGATGGCATCAAACGGGATGTGTTGAAGTATCTGAAAACAAAAGGTGCCTCTCACCGCCAGTTAGAACGATTAACAGGCATCGGCCGCGGCACTATCCAAAGTCTGTAATCCTAACAGGTAATCCCCCCCGCTCGCTAGTCGCTCGCTCCATCCCGCCCTCGCTCTTTGGTGGCTACTCGCCCCCAGCCGCGCGGCATACCCCTCGGTGTTTTCAGGTATTAGATGTTGCGCCCTCCGGCGCAAACCAGCGACCAGCTGCGCGTAGTCGCAATAAAAACACGCCAGGGCTATGATGCCCAGGCGTACCTTAATGAAAGAGCGACGAGTAGGAGCGGTTGCATCCCTCCCTTGAGGGAGGGCCTTGGGTGGGTGATGCTTTCTTTTAGTTCTTTTCTTTTGCGCCGAAAGAAAAGGACAGATTTTTGTGCACTTTGGTAAGAGCAGGTACCTGTCCCCTGGCAGGAGGGGACAACCTGCCAGGGGACAGGTACCTGGCAGGCTGAGTATCGAGTTGCATGAAGTTTTCAAAAAAAAACTTGCAAGTTTCAACTATTTGTTTTATATTTGCAGCGGATTTTATAAATTTGCGATTATGGTAACAACAACATATAATCAAGTAGAAGTATCTCCTGTAGATGCGCTTTGGACATTAATACAGGGACAAACCAAGGCAGTAAGAGCTGCACTCATAAAAAGGCTGTTAGAACAGGAGAAGGCAACCATAGCAGCAAAAGCTGTTGATGCAAAGATGTTCACTCAGAAGATAAATGCTCTCGAGAACGATTCTGAGGGCTTCTTTAAATTGGGTGGCTTTATGGCTGATTCCGGTAGCAGTGCAGATGAACTTCTTGAAGAGGCTCTAACCGATAAATACGGAATCTGATATGAAAGTCTTTATTGATACTAATGTCATACTAGAATACTTCATGCATCGTGAGAAGTATGAGGTGGCTGAGAAGCTATTGAAAGAACTCCATAACAGAGATGCGCAAATGTTTATGTCGGTAGGAGCTTTTTATACCATACATTTTATAATCCTGAAATACTTACGTAAAGAACAGGGGCTGGTTGGCGAGGAGTGTTTGCGAAATCTTCGGATTATCTTGAATAAAATACTCCAAATGTTTGATGTCGCAGAACATGATAAGAATAGCCTTTTGCAGGGTGTTTCTGATAAAGGGTATAAAGACATAGAAGACAGTTGCCAGTATCAAGTGGCCCGGAAGGTAGGTTGTGCGGCATTGGTCTCATTCAATATCTCAGACTATAATGATCTGACAGTTGGACAAGTGAAAATCTACACCCCTGAACAGTTCATAGAAAAGGGATTGGTAAATGAGTAATTCAAGGACTATAAACATCAAGACCCCTTCAAGAAAACAGGAGGAGCACATCCGCAAAATCGGCGTTCAGAAGTATTTGTGAATCGAAGAACTGTGCTCAAACGAAATCAAACCAACTAAAACAATCTATATTTAATAAGAAGCTTTTCCCCGCTCGCTAAAGCTCGCTCCATCCCGCCCTCGCTCTTTGGTGGCTTCTCGCCCCAGCCGCGCGGCATACCCCTCGGTGTTTTCTGGTATTAGATATTGCGCCATCCGGCGCAAACCAGCGACCAACCAGGCATCTGCCAGGTACCTGTCCCCTGGCAGGTCGGTAGGCACCAAATAATCTATATCCATGCTAAAACACCGGGGGGGGTAGGGGCGAGTAGCCCCTATTAAGACAAACCATGCCGGACCTTTGATGGTCCGAGCATACCTATTTATAAGAGCGACGAGTAGGAGCGGTTGCATCCCTCCCTTGAGGGAGGGCCTTGGGTGGGTGATGCTTTCTTTTAGTTCTTTTCTTTTGCGCCGAAAGAAAAGGACAGACATTAAGGGCAATGCCCTTAATAGGAGATCCCTCGACTACGCTCGGGATGACATGCGAGGTTTCTGCCAGGTACCTGTCCCCTGGCAGGTTAGCATCTGCCAGGTACCTGTCCCTCTGGCAGGGTTGGCCAGGCGGCGCTAAGGGCTTTCATGGTGGGGAAGAGGATGTTTGCTCCGGCATCAAGGAGTACTTTATCAGGTAATGGACCGGTGTTGACGGCGATGGTGTAGATACCGGCGGCTACACCGGCGCGGATGCCTAGAGGGGCGTTTTCTACTACCTTTGCTTCGCTCGGTTGTAGATTGCCGGCTTTGCGCAATCCCATTAAGTAGGGATCTGGATTGGGCTTGCCTCGCTTTACATCGTAGGCTGTGGTGATGTTATCGATACTCACAAACTTCCCGAAATCGCGCAGGATGCGATTTATAAGCGGTCTTTGGCCACTGCCTGTTACTACGCCAATGGTGATGCCGGCTGCATGTATCTGCTCCATGAGCGATAATATCCCCGGCATGATGGGAGCCTCTGGCATAGAATGAAAAATGCGTGTTTTTTCATCGTACATCAGTTGCGATTCTTCTTCGGTAATCTCGCGGCCTTGTTGTTGTTTAACCATATAGCGAATGGTGTCTACGCCACGAGCTCCCTCAGTGGCGTAGGCATCATCGGCTGTCATATTGATACCGAACTTCTTCATCGACTGGACCCAAGCTACTGCATGATTCTTCATTGAATCATACAATACCCCATCCATATCGAAAAGTACCGCTCTTATCATATTGCTATATCTCCTACGGATTATACGGATTTTACAGATTTTTTTTCGCTGATGATACAATCCGATTAATCCGTAAAATCCGTAGGCCAAATATTTACTTCAAACGAGCTTTGATTGCAGCACTCTCAGCCTCGTAGCCGGGCTTGTCGAGCAGAGCAAACATATTCTTCTTGTATGCCTCTACACCAGGCTGGTTGAATGGGTTAACACCCAATACGTTACCGCTGATACCGCAGGCAATCTCGAAGAAGTAGATCATCTGACCGAGGTAACGCTCAGAAAGTCTTGGCATGCTGATGCGCATGTTGGGCACACCACCATCCACGTGAGCCAGCTGTGTACCCAGCTCAGCCATCTTGTTCACCTCGTCAACACGCTTGCCAGCCAGGAAGTTCAGTCCATCCAGATTCTCCTCGTCTGATGGGAACAGCAGCTTCTTCTCGGGTTCCTCAACGCTGATAACAGTCTCGAAGATAGTGCGCTCGCCCTCCTGAATCCACTGACCCATTGAGTGCAGGTCGGTAGTGAAGTCAACGCTTGCAGGGAAGATACCCTTCAGGTCCTTACCCTCGCTCTCGCCGTACAGCTGCTTCCACCACTCACTGAAGTAGTGCAGTTTAGGCTGGAAGTTCACCATTATCTCAATCTTCTTGCCGTTCTGATACAGACCGTTACGTACAGCAGCATACTGTGCAGCAGGGTTCTCTGCGAATGGTACGCTAGGAGCGCAAGCCTTCTCCATCTCCTGAGCACCAGCCACCAGTTCCTTGATGCTGAAACCAGCACAA
>JAEEGG010009850.1_pt1 | contig 21295 bp, 13 predicted proteins | sample 9134161 | NCBI WGS metagenome assembly JAEEGG01 (sample SAMN16246543, study PRJNA631951) | gut metagenome | biome: gut microbiome; feature: rumen; material: CR-attached | host: Bos | place: Iran: Karaj | collected 2018-10
TGGCATAAAATTCTAACTTTGATTTTCCCATGTTCTTAATGCGTTATGATTTACGTTAATAACGCAGAATTGGAGAAAATATTTGGTTCGTCTTCAAATATCACTTTTTCAACCGTACAGGTCGAAAAAGTTCGCGCGATCAGACCACCCCTGACCCCTCCTACTCAGGAGGGGAAATAGAATGACCTGCAAGAGCATTAAGGAAATTATTTAACCTAAAAACTTAGCGTATGAAGAAAAGGATCATTGAGATTGCGGTGAAGGTAGTAGTAGCCGCGCTCACAGCATTTTTGACGGCGATTACAACTACGAGCTGTATGGGCTACGGCCCACTGTTCTAAACAAGAATCCCCTCGCAAAAGTGAACGCATAAAGAACCCCGCCGTTCTGAAACCACTCAGGAACGGCGGGGATTTTTATTATCACTAAGAAAGTTTTATTCGAGGGCAGCAGCCTTATCCTTCTGGTCGGTAAGGGTGTAGACGTTGTGCAGCAGATACTGCCACTTCACGGTCTTCTGCTCGGGATCGAGCTCCTTAGCCTTCTCGAAGTCGCCCTGGGCGTCCTTCAGCATGTTCATAAACTTCTCGTGATCGGCGGGCTTCAGACGACCGGTGCGGAGGTCAGAATTAGCCTCGTTGAACTCAGAAGCCTTGTTGTACTTGCAGACAGCGCTGTTGAAGATACTGTTCAGGAAAACAGGCGAATTATCTTCCTTCACCTTGGCGAACTCAGCGATGGCATCGTCGTACTTCTTGTCCTGCATCAACAGGAATGCCTTATAGACGTGGGGCAGTGAAGAGTCGGGATACTTGGCCATGCGCTCGTCAGCGAGCTTGATCACCTCAGCGTTCATGCCCTTAGCGATGTAAGCATCAGAGATTGAGCTGTAGATCTGCTCTGCATCGGGATACTGCTTGTAGAGGTCGAGCATATCGGTGATGTACTGGGCTGAATCGGCAGCGGTCTTCTGCTTGTTACGCATGGTGTAGAGCAGGAAGTCGAAGCTGAGGTCATGGATCTGCTTAGCGGTATCAGCCACACCGATCTTGAAGTAATCAATGGCCTTGTCGAACTTCTCCAGATTATAGGCAGCGCGGCCTCCGTAGAAGGCAGCCACACCCAGGTTGGGGTCGTTCTTAGACACACCGTCGACACCCTCGAAGAAGGCAGACTTGGCGCTGGTGAGATAAACATCGAAGTTCTCGAAAGCCTCCTTGTTCTTCTCGTTGTTGGCCAGGTCGATAGCAGCCTGAAGCAGGCTCAGACGAACAGCACGCAGACGGTCCTGATTCTTCTGGCGGAACTTGATGGCCACCTTACCCTTTTCGTTGGGCTGCTGGTCGTATTTGTCGCACTCCATAGCGGCCTCGAGGGCAATCTTACCGGCAGCAAGCATACCATCGGTATCAACGGGATCGTTCTTCTGCATCACCGCATTGGTGGTCTTGGTATCGTCTTCCTTCTTAAACTTATCGTAAGCCAGGTCTACCAGTTTGTTGTAAGCCTTAGCCTTCTCGGCAGCGTCAGTCAGCTGAGAGAGAGAGCTGTTGATCAGAGACTGAGCCTCTGCATAGTCCTTTGCCTTGAGGATAGCCTTCAAAGCGTCGCTGTCACCGGCAAAAGCGGTAGCACTGGCCACCAGCATCATTGCCATCATCATTAATTTTTTCATAAGCCTTTTTAATTTACAATTTGACAATTTACTATTTTACAATTTAATTTTCGATTCTATAATTTTCAATTATTCTATCGAGTCGTATATTTGACGATTGGGGATTTTCGGGGTTTAATCCTGCTGGGGCTGTGTGGCCTCGTCGGTGATCTCTGCCTCCTCGATGTCCTCTTCCTCAGCCTGTGAGTGCATGACCTTGCAGACACTTGCGATGGTATCGTTCTTCTTGGCGAGGTTGATGAGACGCACGCCCTGGGTAGCACGGCCCATGACGCGCACATCGGCCACTTTCAGACGGATAAGGATACCCGACTTGTTGATGATCATGAGGTCGTTCTCGTCAGTGACCACCTTGATAGCTACCAATCGGCCAGTCTTCTCAGTGATGGCGAGGGTCTTCACACCCTTGGCGCCACGCAGGGTCTTACGGTAGTCCTCAATCTCCGAGCGCTTGCCGTAGCCGTTCTCAGAAACCACCATGATGGTCTCTACGTTCGGATCGTTGACGCAAACCATGCCGACCACCTCGTCGTCGTCGCCATCGAGACGCATACCGATCACACCGGTAGCTACACGGCCCATGGTGCGGACATCATTCTCGTCGAAGCGTACGGCACGTCCGTTGCGGTTGGCCATCAGCAACTCGTTGTGGCCGTTGGTGAGGCGAACGCCTACCACCTCGTCGCCCTCGTTGATATTGATGGCGATGACACCGGCGGCACGCACGTTCTTATAGGCATCGAGACGGGTCTTCTTGATGATACCCTGCTTGGTGGCGAAGACTACATAGTGCGACTGCATGAACTCCTCGTCGTTGAAGTTCTTGATACGCAGCACGGCGTTGATGGAGTCGTCGGGCTCGATGTTGAGCATATTCTGGATAGCACGGCCCTTCGAGTTCTTATCGCCCTCGGGAATCTCATAGCACTTCTGCCAGTAGCAACGGCCCTTCTGGGTGAAGAAGAGCAGCGTGTTGTGCATCGTGGCGGGATAGATGTATTCGGTGAAGTCGTTGTCGCGATGGCGTGCAGCCTTGGCACCGACACCACCACGGCCCTGCTCATGGAACTCATCGAGCTTGGTGCGCTTGATATAGCCCATGTGGCTGATGGTAATGACCACAGGATCGTCGGGATAGAAGTCCTCGGCATTGAACTCATGGTCGAAGGGAATGATCTCCGTACGGCGGTCGTCACCATACTTCTCCTTCACTTCGAGCAGGTCGTTCTTCATGACTTCCTTACAACGCTCGGGGTTGTCGAGGATCTCCTGCAACTCAGCAATGAGCTTCTGCAGGTCGTCGAACTCTTGATGGAGCTGATCCACACGCAGGCCAGTGAGCTGAGCCAGACGCATGTCAACGATGGCCTTTGACTGGAGCTCGTCGAGCTCGAAGCGAGCCTCGAGGTTACGCTGGGCATCGGTCGGGGTCTTACTATTTCTAATAATGTGTACCACCTCGTCGATATTGTTGACGGCAATGATCAAGCCTTCGAGGATGTGGGCACGCTCCTGGGCTTTACGCAGGTCGTACTTGGTGCGACGGATGGTCACATCATGACGGTGCTCTACGAAATATTTCACGCACTCCTTCAGCGAGAGCAGACGGGGACGACCCTTGACCAGAGCAATGTTATTCACTGAGAATGAGCTCTGTAGGGCGGTCATCTTAAAGAGCTTGTTGAGCAGTACGTTGGCATTGGCATCGCGCTTTACATCGACAACGATACGCATACCCTGACGACCTGACTCATCGTTGACATTGGCCACGCCCTCAATCTTATGCTGGTTAGCGAGATCGGCGATATAGGCTACGAGATCGGCCTTATTGACACCGTAAGGAATCTCGGTGACGACGATCTTATCGTGGGTGTCGCCAGTCTCAATCTCTGCCTTGGCACGCATCACGATACGGCCACGACCGGTCTCGTATGCATCACGCACACCCTGTAATCCATAGATGTACGCGCCCGTGGGGAAGTCGGGACCCGGGATGTATTGCATCAGGCCATCAGTATCGATGTCGGGGTTGTCGATATAGGCACAGCAGCCATCAATGACCTCACCCAAATTGTGGGTAGGCATGTTGGTAGCCATACCGACGGCAATACCATTACCACCATTCACCAAGAGGTTAGGTACCTTGGTAGGCATTACGGTAGGCTCTTCGAGCGAATCGTCGAAGTTGGGCGCCATATCGACGGTCTCCTTCTCGAGGTCGTCCATGATGTGCTCGCCCATCTTTGAGAGACGGCACTCAGTGTATCGCATGGCAGCAGGTGAGTCACCGTCGACGGAACCGAAGTTACCCTGGCCATCGACGAGGGTGTAACGCATATTCCAGTCCTGTGCCATACGGACGAGGGCACCATAAACTGAGGAGTCGCCGTGGGGGTGGTACTTACCGAGCACCTCACCTACGACGCGCGCACACTTCTTGTAGGGCTGCGTGGATACGTTGTTAATGTTCATCATACCGTAGAGGATACGGCGGTGGACGGGCTTAAAGCCGTCGCGGACATCGGGAAGGGCTCGGGCTACAATGACTGACATGGAGTAGTCGATGTAGCTGGATTTCATCTCTTCTTCGATGTTGATTTTGATAATTCTGTCGTTGTCGAATGTCTGATCCATAAAAACCTAAATTTTGCGTTTAAGGGCATTTTTAAGCCCGCTGACGCGTTTTTAACCGTGCAAAGGTAGTTATTTTTTTGCATCCCACCAAACCTTTTAAGCTTATTTAGCGGAAAGTTTTTTGGATTTTTGGCACGGTGTTTGCAGAATTATTTGTAACTTTGCACAGAATATGACAAGTCAGTTTACACCCAAGGTATCCGAAATCCTCGCCTATTCGCGTGAGGAGGCTGCCAGATTGGCCAGTCGTTCGGTAGGTCCGGAGCATCTGCTATTAGGTATGCTCAGGATGAAAGACGGTCCTGTGATCGACGTGTTCCGCCGTCTGCAGCTGAACCTGCCATCGATCAAGACCGAGCTCGAGAACCGCGTGAGGGAAGACGAGATACGACAGCCCATCTACACCAACGAGCTGGTGCTCAACGAGAAAGCCAGCAACATCCTGAAGCTGGCCGTGCTCGAAGCCCGCATCCAGCGCACCACGAAAGTTGACGAACAGCATCTGCTGTTGGCCATCCTGCATGATGCTGCCAACAACAGTGCCAAACAAATATTAGAATTGAACAATATGAATTACGAAGATGCGATGGCGATGCTCTTCGCCCCGCAAAATAAAGAAATCAGAAACGGCATCGGACTCCCCGACGAAGACGAGGAGGAATTCGAGGAGGTAGGCGCCTCCGGGAAATCCGGATCAGCGGGAAAATCCGGCACTACCGCCACCACCCAGAAGAAGCCGGAATCGAAGACGCCCGTGCTCGATACCTTTGGTACCGATCTAACGGCAGCTGCTGTTGAAGGCAAGCTCGATCCCTGCGTAGGCCGTGAGAAAGAGATACAAAGGGTGATTGAGATCCTCGGTCGCCGTAAGAAGAATAATCCTATCTTAATAGGTGAGCCTGGTGTGGGTAAGAGTGCCATCGTAGAAGGCCTGGCCCAGCAGATAGCCGCCCACCATACCAGTCCGATGCTCTTCGGAAAGCGTATCTACACCCTCGACATGACGGGCGTAGTGGCTGGTACGAAGTATCGCGGACAGTTTGAGGAGCGTCTGAAGGCGCTGATGAAGGAGATTGAGGCCAATCCCGATGTCATCGTGTTTATCGACGAGATACACACGCTGATAGGTGCCGGTTCGACACCGGGCTCGATGGATGCCGCTAATATCCTGAAGCCTGCATTAGCAAGAGGCACCATCCAGTGTATCGGTGCCACCACCCTCGACGAATACCGCAATTCGATTGAGAAGGACGGTGCCTTGGAGCGCCGATTCCAAAAGGTGATTGTGGAGCCTACGACAAGGGAAGAGACCTTGCAGATTCTCAGGAATATCAAGGATCGCTATGAACATCATCACCACGTGACCTATACCGACGAGGCCCTGATGGCGTGTGTCAATTTGACAGACCGCTACGTGACAGACCGCTTCATGCCCGATAAAGCTATCGACGCTTTAGACGAGACTGGCTCGCGCGTACATCTTTCTAATGCACAGATTCCACCCGAGATTGCAGAGAAGGAGCAGGAGATTGCACGATTGAAGGAGCGCAAGAACCAGGCTGTGAAGAATCAGAACTTCGAGTTGGCTGCGAGCTATCGCGATCGTCAGACCGTCTTGGAGGCAGAACTCAAGGAGATGAACGAACGCTGGAGCAAGGGCGAAGGCGAAGAGCGTCAGGTGGTGGATGCCGAGCAGGTGGCTGATGTGGTGTCGATCATGACGGGCGTACCTGTGCAGCGTATGGCTGAGCAGGAGGGAATCCGCCTGAAGGGAATGTCGCAAGAGCTGAAGGGCGCTGTGATCGGACAGGACAAGGCCATCGACAAGATGGTGAAAGCCATCCAGCGCAACCGTGTGGGACTGAAGGATCCCAACCACCCCATCGGCGTGTTTATGTTCCTCGGTCCTACGGGTGTGGGAAAGACCTACTTAGCCAAGAAGCTGGCAGAATTCATGTTTGGCAGCAGCGAAGCCCTGATTCGTATCGACATGAGTGAATATACGGAGAGCTTCAATACATCGAGACTCATCGGTGCCCCTCCGGGCTATGTGGGCTATGAGGAAGGCGGACAGCTAACGGAACGCGTGCGTCGTCACCCCTACTCCATCGTGCTGCTCGACGAGATTGAGAAAGCCCATGCCAATGTGTATAACCTGTTGTTGCAAGTGCTCGACGAAGGACGCCTCACCGATGGCAACGGACGATTAGTGGATTTCCGCAATACGGTGATCATCATGACCTCGAACGCAGGAACCCGTCAGCTGAAGGATTTCGGACGCGGTGTGGGTTTCAGTGCTGCAGGCAGCAATGGCCTGATGCTTAACGAAGAGGATAAGGAACATGCACGCAGCATCGTACAGAAAGCACTCTCGAAGCAGTTCTCGCCAGAGTTCCTGAACCGTTTAGATGAGATCATCACCTTCGACCAGCTCGACATGGAGGCTATCAAGCAGATTATCGACATCGAGCTGACGGGGCTCTACAAGCGCATCGAACAGATTGGCTACAAGATAGACCTCTCAGAAGAAGCCAAAGAGTTTGTGGCATCGAAGGGCTACGATGTGCAGTTTGGTGCCCGTCCGCTGAAACGCGCCATCCAGAATTATATCGAGGATGGGGTCAGCGACCTGATCGTGAACGGCAGCCTGCCCTTAGGCTCCACGATCCACATCACACTCCACGAAAACAAGAATGAGTTAGCCTTCAGCTAACTCATTCTTTTATAAATTCTCGCACTCTTTGAGCCAGAGGGTATAAGAGGCATCGCTCGGCATGCGCCAGTCGCCACGGGGCGAGAGACTTACGGTACCCACCTTCGGACCATCGGGCAGACAAGAACGTTTGAACTGCTGGGTGAAAAAACGGCGACAGAAGGTGGTAAGCCATTTTCTGATCGTTTCATCATTGTAAGTCTTGGCGAAGGCTTTCTGCGCCAAGACATAGATTTTCTTCGGGCTGAAGCCAAAGCGCAGGAAATAATAGATGAAGAAGTCGTGGAGCTCGTAGGGACCCACCAGGTCTTCCGTCTTCTGCTTGATCTTGCCGTTCTTATCAGCTGGGATCAGCTCTGGCGATATCGGTGTATCAACAATATCCAACAATGTATCTGTAGCCATCTCGCCAGCCACATACGTCACTAAGTAGCGGATCAACGTCTTGGGCACACCCGCATTCACACCGTACATCGACATGTGGTCGCCATTATACGTTGCCCATCCCAAGGCCAGTTCAGACAGGTCGCCGGTACCCACCACGATACCATTCACCTGATTGGCCACATCCATCAGGATCTGCGTACGCTCACGGGCCTGACTGTTCTCGTAGGTAGTATCATGCACCTTGGCATCATGGCCGATATCCTCGAAATGCTGCGTCACGGCCTTGGCGATGCTGATCTCACGGATGGTCACGCCTAAGGTCTTCATCAGCGTCATCGCATTGTTATAGGTACGGTCGGTAGTACCGAAGCCCGGCATCGTAATACCGATGATTCCCTTGCGATCGAGACCCAACTTGTCGAAGGCCTTCACCGTCACCAATAATGCCAACGTGGAATCGAGTCCACCACTGATGCCTATCACGGCCTTGTTGGCATTGATATGATAGAGGCGCTTGGACAGACCTGCCACCTGGATATTCAGAATCTCCTCGCAAGTGGTCTGCATATCGGCCTCCTTCGGAATGAAGGGATGGGGATCGATGTCACGGATCAGCTCGAAGTCGCGAGGCGTAACCGACTTAGCCATCACCCGACGGGCAGATGCCTGGCGCTGGGCGTTGATGAACGTAGTGTTATGACGACGCTCCGTACGCAGACGTTCCACATCGACCTGTGCAATCTGTATCTGTGGCTGGAAGGAGAAGCGATCGCCCTCTACCAACTGCTTGCCGTTCTCGAACACCATCGCAGCACCGCCATAGACCACATCCTGCGTAGACTCGCCAAAGCCACAGCTGGCATAGACGTATGCACTGATGGTCCGGGCACTCTGCTGAGCCACAAGCGAACGCAGATAATTATGCTTGCCTAAGAGATCGTCGCTGGCAGAGAGGTTCAGGATGATATCTGCACCCGCGAGGGCAAGGTTATTGCTGGGCGGAATGGGTGCCCACACGTCCTCGCAGATTTCGATACCAAACTTCACGCCATCGCACGTGGTGAAGATCACCGGCTCAGGACTGATGCTCACAGGACTACCTGCCAAATAGAAATCGGCTGGGGAGAGATCCTGTGCAGAGGCAAACCAGCGTTTCTCGTAGAACTCGCCATAGTTTGGCAGATATGTCTTGGGGATGATGCCAAGGATGGAGCCCCGCTGGATGACGGCTGCACAGTTATAGAGCAGATCGTTGACCACCACGGGCAGTCCTACGACTGAGATGATATCAAGCTTGCGGGTGAAGTCGAGCAACAGCATCAGTCCCTCCTCGGCCTTGTCGAGCAACAGCTGCTCACGGAACAAGTCCTGACAGGAATAACCCGTGATGCAGAGTTCGGGAAACACGATCATCTCCACGCCCTTGCCCTCAGCCTGGGCGATAAGACTCTCTATCTGCTGGACATTATATTCCACATCGGCCACCCTCACGACTGGCACACCTGCAGCCACTTTGATAAATCCGTATTTCATATCTTTACTTTTTGAACATCATTTTCAATAATCGTATAAATCAGCGCCGGTTCCTCGAAGAAATCATTCTCCTCGAAAGTGTGGAGCTTATAGAATTTCACACCATCGATGCGTAACGGCACATTCACAGGCGGTTTCAGCAGGAAATGCTTGTCGCGCTTATAAGCCAGCATCTGGATACAGACATGCTCCAAGCCCTGCAGATCCTCGCGCCCGAACTCCTCGATGAAAGCCTTTGTATTAGGTTCCACCTCGCCGATAGCCCGCACGCTGTAAGCCGTACCCTCTGCCGAGAGCAAAGTATAGCGAAGGTAATAGTTGCTGTCGTTCACTAAATACGACTCGAAACGCGTCTGCATCAGCTCCTTCACATTCATCGGCACAAAGGCCAGATAGGCGCTGAGCTTGTCGCCGCCCCTTCTTTCGAGAGGTGAGTGGTGAGAGGTAAGAGGTGAGAGATTACTCTGCTGAACCGTTGTTTCGGATTGTTTATCTTGCATTTCTCTTACCTCTGACCTCTTACCTCTCACCTCTGAATTCTGACCTCTTACTTCTATCACATGCCTGGTATCATAATCCTCTTCGCCAATGACCACCACCTCAGTGATGCGCATGGGCACATCGAAGCCGTCCTCGTCTTCAACGAGCACGATATCCTTTCCCTGGAAGCCGGACACACGTCCGCCTCCGACTTCACTTAGAAACCTTACTCTATCTCCTATTTTCATCAGAATCCCTCCCGCATAACTTTTTCAACATCAATCTTGCTCTTGTTGTTCAAAAGGTCCGACTCCTGAGGAATGTCAGGCACAGTGATCACAGGTTCGTCGTCCAACTCCTCAAGCATCTCACGGGTCTCATCCATGGCCTTGGGGATGTCATCATGCACGAGCGAATCAGCCACGAAATCCACGGGACGATAAACCGGTCCTCTTTCTCCGTAACCCGACATTGTTAGTGAAACCATGGCTATGACCAATAAATAGATTTTCTTCATATTGATAGTTTTAAATTCTGTCTACTTGTTTCACGCCTTTCACCACACGCAGTTTTTTGATCAGCGTCTCCAATCGCGAGGTATCGTCGAGCATCACTTCGAGATTGCCACTGAACAGACCGTCGTGGGAATCGATATTGATGGAGCGCAACACGAGCTTCTCGTCTTTCGAGATGATACTCGTCAGATTGTTCACGATGCCGATATCGTCGGTACCGATGATGCGCAGGGTGATGGAATACTGCGACGAGCCCTTCCCACTCCACTTGGCCTTGACGATACGATAACCGTAACGGCGTCGCAGCTCAGGCGCATTCGGGCAGTCGGTACGGTGAATCTTGATACCACCATTGATGGTAACGAAACCGAACACCGAGTCGCCATAGATGGGCGAACAGCAGCGTGCCAGCTGGTAGTCGATGCCCTTCAGGTTACGGTCGATGATGAGCACATCATCGTTCATCGGCACATTCAAGCCAGCCACCTTCGACTCGTCGAGTTCGAACTCACTGGCACTACGGGCCACATTGTCGCCCGTCACCACCTTCTCACCCTCCTTCAGCTCGAGGTATTTCTCTATCACGTCGTTGGTATCGAGGATACCGTCTGCAATCTGCTTGTAGAAATCGCTCACCTCCTTGAAGCCCATCTTCTTCACCACATGGAACATGATGGAGTCCTCCATCTCGATCTTGCGGTTCTTGAACTTGCGCTCCAGCATCTCCTTGGCAAAGAGACCGTCCTTCACTTGGGTCTCCTTCAGGGCCAAACGGATCTTCGACTTGGCGCGTGAGGTTTTCACGATGTTCAGCCACTCCTGACGGGGCTTCTGATTAGTCGATGTCAGCACCTCCACCTGATCGCCGCTCTTCAACTGATAGCGGATGGGCACCACACGTCCGTTGATGCGTCCACCCGTACACTGGTTACCCACCTTCGAGTGGATATGGTAGGCAAAGTCGAGCACCGTCGCACCCACCGGGAACTTCAATAAGTCGCCACGGGGTGTAAACACGAACACCTCGTCTTCGTAAAGATCCATCTTAAACTGGTCCATGGCCTCCAATCCATCGGAGTGTTCCAGCATCGAGCGAATATTCGTGAGCCACTCATCGAGGCCCGACTCCCCCTTCACGCCCTTATAGCGCCAGTGGGCAGCCACACCCCGCTCTGCAATCTCGTCCATACGCTCAGTACGGATCTGCACCTCCACCCATTTCTGCTCGGGTCCGAGCACGGTGATATGCAGACTCTCGTAACCATTCGACTTCGGCACGCTGAGCCAGTCGCGCAGACGTTTGGGATTCGGCTGGTACATATCCGTCACAATCGAATAGGCCTGCCAGCACTGCATCTTCTCCTGCGCCTCAGGACAGTCGATGATGATACGGATGGCAAACAAGTCATACACACCCTCAAACGGACATTTCTGCTTTTGCATCTTCTGCCAAATAGAGTGTATCGACTTGGTGCGTCCTTTGATATGACACTTGATGCCCGCAGCCTTCACCTTCTCTTCGATAGGCTTGATGAAACGGTCGATATAGGCATCACGCGAGGCCTTCGTCTCGTTCAGCTTCTCGCGGATGTGATAATAGGCTTCGTGCTCCAGATACTTCAGCGACAGGTCTTCGAGTTCGCTTTTCAGCTTATAAAGACCCAATTTGTGAGCTAACGGGGCATAGAGATAGGCTGCCTCCTGACTCACGGCCTGCATGAACTCCCCACCTCCTAAGAATGCGGCATGAGGGGCATCGCCAGTCTTATTCGACTTCAGCAGGGTACGCATCAGGTTCACACGGTCGGCAATCATTATCAGGATCACCCGCATATCCTCAGCTAACGACAACAGCAGGTTGCGAAAATTCTCGCTCTCCACAGCCGGGGTCTTCTTATATAATTGACGAATGCGGTCGAGACCTTCGAGGATACGGGCCACCGACGCCCCATACTGCGCTTCGACATCAGCCATCGAGAGTTTTCCTTCCTCAATCTCGGGGATGAGATGCACCGCCTGTATCGCATCGCCCTTCAGACCGATTTCCTCTGTAAGGATCTCAGCTGTCTGGGCAGCCATTTTCTTCTTTTCTTCGTATGTAAATGTGAATTCCTCCACCATAATTTCTACAATTTCGCCACAAAGATAGTGAAAAGTTAAGAATTAAGAGTTAAGAATTAAGAAAAAATGCACAGTGGGAGCAAATTTTTCATGATTCACTATTCACTATTCACTTATTTTCGTTAACTTTGCAGCATAATTTACTAAACACCTATCAATATGTTATCAGAAAAAGACTTAAAGCAAATTGCTCAGAAGGGTATCACCCAGGAGCAGATTGAGAATCAGTTGAACGAGTTTAAAACCGGTTTTCCTTTCCTGAAGTTAGAGGCAGCCGCCAGTATCTCACGTGGCATCATTGCCCCAGACGCCAGTGCACGCCAGCAGTATGAGGAGGCATGGAAACAGTACAAGGCCGCTGGCAAACGTGTGGTGAAGTTCGTACCTGCCTCAGGTGCCGCCAGCCGCATGTTCAAGAACATGTTCGCCTTTGTCGATGCCGACTACGACGTGCCTACCACCGACTTCGAGAAGAAATACTTCGACAACATCGAGAAGTTTGCTTTCTACGAGGCTCTCGACGCTGTCTGTCAGAAAAACGAAGGCAAAGGCATCAAGGCGCTCATCGCCGATGGCAATTATAAGGCAGTTGCAGCCAATATGCTGAAGGCTGAGGGACTGAACTACGGCCAGCTGCCCAAGGGTCTGCTGCTCTTCCACAAATATCCTGAGGGTGCTCGCACGCCGATGGAGGAACACCTCGTGGAGGGTGCGCTCTATGCAGCATCGAATGGTGAGGCACATGTCCATTTCACCGTCTCTCACGAGCACATGGAGCTCTTCAAGGCCAAGGTAGCAGAAAAAGCGGATAGCTTTGCCCAGAAGTATGGCATCAAGTACGACATCACCTTCTCTGAGCAGAAGCCCAGCACCGATACCGTTGCTGCTAATCCCGATAACACCCCGTTCCGCAACGACGACGGCTCGCTGCTCTTCCGTCCCGGAGGTCACGGTGCCCTCATCGAGAACCTCAACGAGATCGAGGCCGATGTCATCTTCATCAAGAACATCGACAATGTAGTGCCCGACCGTCTGAAGCATGAAACCGTAGAGTGGAAGCAAGTCATCGCCGGTGTGCTCGTTACCCTGCAGCAGAAAGCGTTCGAATATCTGCGCTTGCTCGATGCTGGTGCTACAGAGGCACAATTAGCAGAGATTGCCAAGTTCGTCAGCGAGAACCTCTGCACCGATGCCAAGAACAACAAGGTCGATGCCGACTATCTGCGCACGAAACTCAATCGTCCGATGCGTGTCTGCGGTGTGGTGAAGAATGTCGGAGAGCCTGGTGGTGGTCCGTTCCTTACCTACAATCAGGATGGTACTGTTTCGCTGCAGATCCTCGAAAGTTCACAGATCGATACTAACAATGAGGCCTATATGAAAATGTTCACTCAGGGTACACATTTCAACCCTGTAGACCTTGTTTGCGCCGTCAAGGATTACAAGGGCCAGCCCTTCGATCTACCTGCGTTCGTTGACAAGACAACAGGCTTTATCTCTTCTAAATCAAAATCAGGTAAAGAACTGAGGGCCTTAGAGTTACCAGGCTTATGGAATGGCGCCATGAGCAACTGGTCGACAATCTTCGTGGAGGTTCCCCTCGGCACCTTCAACCCCGTCAAAACGGTCAACGATCTCCTCCGCGACCAGCATCAGTAAAACAACAAATCCCCGCCAATCGGCGGGGATTAAAAATGAAGAGAACATTACAATACATACTCATAACGGCTATTTTAGCAGCCACTAGCTTCGCCGTTGGATTGTGGGTCTCAGAATACTCGGATAATACAGATGAATCAGAGTATTTTGATTTTCCTGTTCCTGTGATTTCCACCTCCCCTACCCTTGACTCCCTGCGTCAGCAGATGGAAAAAGACCGGAAGACGGAGATGGACTACTATTTAGACCGTCATAACGTGGAGGATGAGGGCTATGAGATGGTAGCGGCCTTTGCTGCCGGGAAACGGCATCAGGAAACGATCGACACGCTTAGCGTGTATAACGTAGGCCGCTGGAATGGCAAGAAGCGCGAAGGCACTGCTATCACTCGTGACAGCCTCGGACGTATCATCATCGGCAACTGGAGTGCCGACACCCTCAGGAGCGGATTACGCATAGACTCGACGGGCATCTACCAGGGCAGTTTTACAGATGGAAAGGCAGAGGGGCACGGATCGTATATATCGTCTGCAGGCCACTATTTCGAAGGCCACTGGACCAACGACCAGCGTGAGGGTTTCGGACTACAACTGTTGGAGAACGACGTGCTGACGGTACTGAAGACCGGATTATGGCAGCAGGATGTGTTTAAGGGCGAGCGCATGAACTACACCTCGGAACGCATCTACGGCATCGACATCTCAAAGTATCAGCACGGCAAGGGGCGTAAGCGATACCCGATACACTGGCAGAACCTGCGTATCAGCCATCTCGGTTCGAAGAGTCAGAAAAAGATCTCGGGCGTGGTGGACTATCCCGTATCGTTCTGCTACATCAAGTCGACGGAGGGCATCAGCATCCGCAACAAATATTATGCCACCGACTATGCCGCTGCCCGCAAACATGGCATCCAGACCGGCGCCTATCATTTTTTCTCGACACGCTCAAGTGGTTCAGCACAGGCCAAATACTTCATTGCCAGCACGCTGTTCCGCAAGGGCGATCTGCCTCCGGTGCTCGACATAGAACCGTCGGACGGCGACATCGCCAAGATGGGTGGCGCACAGGTACTATTCAGTAATATCCGCGCCTGGTTGCAGGCCGTAGAGAGGTTCTGCGGCGTGAAGCCCATCCTCTATATCAACCAGCGGTTCGTGAACAAATGGCTGCCTGAGGCACCCGACATCAAGTGCGACTACAAAGTGTGGATCGCCCGCTATGGCGAGTATAAGCCCGACGTGAAGCTGGTGATGTGGCAACTGTCGCCAGACGGTCGTGTGAAGGGTATCACGGGCGAGGTGGACATCAACGTGTTTAACGGCTATAAAGCACAGTTCGACGAATTTATAGAAAAAGAAACCATCCGATGAAAACGATCCTCATCTTGGTGGGCAAGACCACCGACAAGCATTTCCAAGCAGGCATCAGCGATTATGCTGAGCGCATCGGCCACTATATGCCCTTTGATATCGTGACCATTCCGGAACTGAAGAATACGAAAAGTCTTTCGGAAGAGCAGCAGAAGACGATGGAGGGCGAGCTGATACTGAAGCAGTTGCAGCCGTCAGACACGTTAGTGCTGCTCGACGAACACGGTAAGGAACTGAGGAGCATAGAACTGGCGAAGTGGCTGGAACAGAAGCAACAGACAGCCCGGAGGTTGGTGTTCGTAATCGGAGGCCCATACGGTTTCTCAGAGGCCGTCTACAGCCGTGCCAACGAGAAACTGTCGCTCTCGAAACTGACCTTCTCGCACCAGATGGTGAGGCTGGTTTTTACCGAACAGATCTATCGCGCGTGTACTATTATTAAAAGGGAACCCTATCACCACGAATAAAGTATGAAACGACTCTTCACCATCGCCCTGTTGCTTCTGCCGCTGACCATAGCCGCCAAAAGCAAAGTTCATGACCCGCAGATCAAATCACTGCAGGTGGTTGTGAACCAAGACTGGCTGTCGCCCGCCGTGATGCGATTGAGAACAGACGATGTGCTCAATGTAAGTTTCGACGAGCTCTCACACGACTATCATCGCTACATCTACCGCGTGGAGCATTGCGAGGCTGACTGGACGCCTTCGGAATCACTCTTCGAGAGCGACTGGTTAGAGGGATTCAACGGCAATCCCATTGACGACTACGACCCTTCGGTGAACACCACTGTGGCCTATACCCACTACCGGTTCCAGATACCCAACGACCGTATGCGCCTGCGCCTGAGCGGCAACTACAGGATCCACATCTGCGAGGATGATGGGGAAGAGCAGGAAGTGATAACGATTGATTTCTGCGTGACGGAGCAGTCGATGCCATTAGCCATGAGCGCCACAACCAATACCGACATCGACACCAATAAGAGTCATCAGCAGGTTTCGTTAGCGCTTAACTTTGGTGTGGAGCGTGTGACCGATCCAGCCAACCAACTACGGGTGGTGGTGATGCAGAACGGACGTGAGAACAACTGGAAAGTGAATCCCAAACCCACCATACTCAGCGGCACCGGCGCCGAGTGGCAACATGCGCGGGAACTGATTTTCGACGCAGGCAATGAATACCGGAAATACGAGGTGCTCGACGTGAGCCATCCCACGATGGGTATCGACCATATCCATTGGAACGGCGAAAGCTATGAGGTGTATCCCTTTACAGACGAGCCCCGCCCCCACTACCTGTACGACGAAGATGCCAACGGCTCGTTCTTTATCCGCAACAGCGACAACTGGCAGATAGAGACCACCTGTGAGTATGTATGGGTGGTGTATCGCATGAAATGTCCGGAGTTGCTCGCAGGAAACATGCTTATCGACGGACGATGGACAACTGATGACAATCCGACGACCTACGAGATGACATATGACAAGCAGGCAGGGATGTATACAGCCAGGGTTCTTCAGAAACAGGGCTATTATTCCTACCAATATCTGTGGCAACAACCCGACGGCAGCCTACGCGTGGCATCCTCGGAAGGTAGTTTCTATCAAACGGAGAACCGCTATCAGGCACTCGTATATTATCGTGGCATCAACGACAATACCTGGCGACTGACAGCCTACAGACAACTGACCATCAACCAACGGGACTAATGTTCCTGGATGTTATTCTGCCTATATTCTTCCGGAAGCATGTGGTATTCATGGAAGAATGAGGCAATGAAATAGTTGGGTGAAGAGAAACGGCATTTCCCAGCGATATCAGCAATATCCTCGCCCGATGTACGAAGCATCTCCTCAGCACGATCCATCATCACACGCTTGACAAGGGCACGCGGGCTCTTATAGATATTCGAGCTGATAAGCCGATAGAAACTCTGCAGATCCATACCGGCCTTCTCGCTCAGCATCTTCATGGATAGTTGGGAGATGCGCCTTTCATTGACGAAGTCGAGCAGCTTCAGCATGGTCTGTATGAACTCATCGCTCAAATTATTGGCCGCATCGCCACCGGTACCTGACACTTCCTCTTTCAAAGGAGCCAACACCTCATCCTTGGTATTGACACAACGCTCGGCAAACAGCTTAACACGACGAATGATGTTCTTTTCCTCACTGATCTGGCGCGAACGCATATTGGCATTGCGCACATAGAAATAGACATTCAGCAAGAAGAGCGACAGGAGAACCAATCCAAGCAGGACGAAAAGACCGGTAGAACGCCACCAAGGCTCATTGATGTGGATGACCCATACGCGAGGCTCAGTATCCCAGTCGTCGATACTCATAGAAGCCTGCAGTTCAATCGTATAGGTACCAGGAGAAAGGGAAGGAAGCGGCAGGTGGAACTGTCCCTTGCTATCTACCATTCCCTGTGAATTTGAAGGCGTCATGATCCGCCATGTATCGTACATCTCCTTGACTCGCACGCGGTAATAGGTCTGCTGCGGACGGAAATGATTAAGTGCGGAGAACGTCAGCGAAAGAGAGTTCTGATCATAGTCGAAATTGAACTCCTTTATACGAATCAGTGCCTGACTGAGGAGCACCTTACCATTATATTCCTCACCCGTACGTACACGGTTACCATTGATCATCAAACCCACCAGTTCCGGATGAAGAACGAAGCCCATAGATGACTTGAGGGTTAACATCTTACCAGGATTAAAGGTAATGACATGATCCATGGACTGCATAACAATCGTTCCATCCGACAGACAGATGGCCTTTCCATTGACGAATGACTCATCTGGAAGATTATCATACTGATTATAACTAATGATATCAACCACACGACCGTTGGGATCCAACTTCAGACATGAGATGCCATAGCTGGTGCCCACCCAGATGTTGTGATTCTTATCCTCGACAATAGAATGGATCACATTGTTCAGCAATCCGTCGCGTCGGGAATAAACATGTGGTACATTACTGGATTCTCGCTGATATAGGTGCAAGCCAGAAGAGGTTCCCACCCAGGTCCATCCGCGGGAGTCTTTCAGGAGGGCATTGACCGTCTTGCCCCTAAAAGTGCGATATGATGAGGAACTGGACAGTATAGCATCATACTTTAAAGCTTCGGGCTGTTCCCAGGTATAGGCGATGAAAGGCGGATTGAAAGGTCGCGAATAAAGCAGGCCCCAGTTTTCTGTTCCTATCCACATACCACCCTGACGGTCGAAACAAAGCGCATTGACATCGGTTTTCAGAACACGACCGTCGAACATTTTCAACTCCTCGACATGCCCGGCCTTACCCGTTTCCAATTCATATACCCAATAGCCATATTCGCAGGGGATATAAAGACGATTATCCTGTTTATCAAGATTGTTAAGATGATAAGGGGTTTCCAACAGGGTCTTCCACTCCCACTTTCCGACATTGAAAGAGAGCAGGATGGCACCTTTATTACCATTACGGATCTGATAGAACATAAAATCATCCTTATAAAGCACCGAAGACTTGTTGTATGTCTGAGCCTTGGTTTCATCATAGGGCTTACAAGAATTGACAGCAGTCCCCGTTGACAGTTCCACGACATCCACGACACCGGTCTCGTAGAACAACAACAGATACTTGCCCTGATAAGTCTCAATATCCTGCAAGTTACACTTTTCGCGTACCTTATAATATTGTTTGGAATCAACCGAATACAGGCCCTTATCTGTCAGCAGATAAGCGACACCATTGCCATCGACAAAGAAATCCTTCACTTCATCACTTATACCAAATTCGTGAAACACCTCTTCAACAGATTCGACAAACATCTCTGTAAGCAGATCGACACAGGTAACAGTATGCGTATTTTTCAACCACATGTGGTGATACTTGTCAACATACACATGATAATTGCCGAAATAGTTGGGCAACGGATACATATTCTCCTTCGAAGGATCGATGAAAGAAAAACGGGTGCCGTCGAAGAAATTTATCTGCCCCATGGTGGTGATCACCAGTCGGCCTGAAGTGGCACAACGAATGGTCTGGGCACTGTTATCGGCCAGACCGCTACTGGCATTATAAGCCTGAAATACACGTTTGCTGACCACTGCCGAGACCGACAGGGCGCAGGCCAATAACCACAGCGAAATGTATAATCGTTTGCTCATCATCCAAATTCGTGGCAAAGATACAAAGTTTTTTTTTAATTTTATGCGTACAAAGCCATAATTTTTTCTCAAATCACTTGTGCCCGAGCACAATATATCAGCTATTCATTGTCTTTTTGCCTTGATTTATGTCAATTAAGTAACAAAAAGACAGGTTTTCAACGAAAAAATTGATAAAATGTTTGTCATTTCAGATTTTTGATGTAATTTTGCAACCGAAAAATAAAATTGAGTATCAAATTCATTAAAACAACAAAAAAAGAAAAAAGATTATGAATGCAGCACAAGTTGTAGAACAGTTGAAGCAGCGCTTCCCCAATGAGCCAGAGTACATCCAGGCCGTTAGTCAGGTTCTTCCCACGATTGAAGAAGAGTACAACAAACACCCCGAGTTCGAGAAGGCTAACCTTATCGAGCGTCTGTGTATTCCCGACAGAGTTTGTGAGTTCCGTATCACATGGGTTGACGACAAAGGTAACGTGCAGACGAATATGGGTTACCGTATCCAGCACAACAACGCCATTGGCCCGTACAAAGGTGGTCTCCGTTATCACAAGAGCGTGAACCTTGGAATCTTGAAGTTCCTTGCTTTCGAGCAGACTTTCAAAAACTCACTGACAACCCTGCCTATGGGTGGCGCAAAGGGTGGTTCTGACTTCTCACCCCGTGGTAAGAGCGACGCTGAGGTGATGCGTTTCTGCCAGGCATTCATGAACGAGCTGTATCGCGTGATTGGTCCGGATGAGGACGTTCCCGCTGGTGACATCGGTGTTGGTGGCCGTGAGGTTGGTTATCTGTTCGGACAGTACAAGAAGCTCACTCACCAGTTCCAGGGTGTGCTCACTGGTAAGGGAATCCCATTCGGAGGTTCACTGATCCGTCCTGAGGCTACTGGTTACGGTACCGTATATTTCCTCTGCTCTATGCTTGCTACCCGCAACATCGACATCAAGGGTAAAAAGGTGCTGATCTCTGGTGCTGGTAACGTGGCTCAGTATGCTGCTGAGAAGTGCCTGCAGCTCGGTGCTATTCCTATGACGATGTCAGACTCTGACGGCTACATCTACGATCCAGATGGTATCACACGTGAGAAGCTCGACTATATCATGGAACTGAAGAATGTGGAGCGCGGACGTATCAAGGAGTATGTTCAGGAGTATCCCACAGCCAAGTACTACGAGGGCAAGCGTCCTTGGTATGAGAAGGCTGATATCGCACTTCCTTGTGCAACACAGAATGAGATCAACGGTGACGAGGCTAAGGCTCTCGTAGACAACGGTGTCATCGCAGTGGCTGAGGGTGCTAACATGCCTTCACTGCCTGAGGCTATCAAGATCTTCCAGGATGCCAAGATCCTCTACTCTCCTGGTAAGGCTTCTAACGCCGGTGGTGTGTCAGTATCTGGTTTGGAGATGTCACAGAACTCTGAGCGTCTTTCTTGGACTGCTGAGGAGGTTGACAACTACCTGAAGCGCATCATGAACGACATTCACGAGAACTGCGTGAAGTATGGTACTGAGAAGGATGGCTATATCAACTATGTGAAGGGTGCTAACGTAGCCGGCTTCATGAAGGTCGCCAAGGCCATGATGGCTCAGGGCATCGTGTAATCCAATGGATAATTGACAATTGAACCGACGCAAAAAATACGATAGAGGGCAGGTCTGAAAAGATTTGCCCTCTTTTTTGTTAAATTATCATAAATCCGCTGACTATTCACTATTCATTAACCACTATTCACTAAAAAAGCAGTACCTTTGCAGCCGCTTTGTCCCCCAACGGGGGAAATAGGGGCCGGAACAGGCGCTTGCTCCTATTGATTATTAACCCTTTAAAGATGGTCTGATAAACGTCTGTTCAGACCCTGCCCTGACAAACAAACGAGGGGCAACAAAATTATAAATTATGTCAGATTTAACAAAGAACGTTAAGCCGCTCGACGATTTCAATTGGGAAGAGTTCGAGAATGGCACGAGTGCCAACATCAGCAAGGAAGAACTTGACAAGGCTTACGACGAAACCCTGAACAAGGTAGCCGAT
>JAEEGG010009851.1_pt1 | contig 21295 bp, 15 predicted proteins | sample 9134161 | NCBI WGS metagenome assembly JAEEGG01 (sample SAMN16246543, study PRJNA631951) | gut metagenome | biome: gut microbiome; feature: rumen; material: CR-attached | host: Bos | place: Iran: Karaj | collected 2018-10
AAACACATCAGAAGAAAAATTAGTTCCGTTGCAAAATAATGAAAAAATATCGAATGGTATAATAGATAATAATTTAGGAATTCTTTTTGAAAACAATAATGGAGATATTGTTCTTAAATCTAAAGATAGAGCTTTGGATAATATTTTTAATAAACTTGATGAAAAACAACAAGACATGATCATTAAGAGGTATTATTATGAAGAATCTTTAGAAGATATTGGCAAAAAATATAAAATAACACGAGAAAGAGCAAGACAAATACTTGTTAAAATAGAAAACAAATTATTTAATGTTCACAAACCAGATATAAATAGATTCTTATTAGAATTTACAAAAAACATTTCTAATCTAAATATTGCCACCAAAAAAGAACTATATGAAAGCTTAAAAAATTATGGTAATCCTCAAATTCTTGTGATATATATAAACTATTTCATAAATAAATATATCAAAGATAAAGATTTTCTTATCGCTGGTAATATAAACTTAAATAAGATAAAAGAAATTTTGGAATCGATTTCCGTTGTCACAATAGAATATATTTATAAACAACTAAAAATAAAATTTAATATAAGCAGTGAAATTGTAGATAAATTGCTTGTAATTTTTGATAAGTTTATATTAAAAAAAGGATATTTAATTAATCCAACTTTGCCAAATAAAATACTATATTTATTTTATATTGAACAAAGGCCTATTCATATTTCAGAATTAGAAAATTTATATAAAAGAGAGTTCAATTCAACTAATGTTATACATAATTTATATGCGCAGGTTCAGAAACTAAGTGAAATTTCTCGTTATGATAGAGGCACTTATGTCTTAAAAGAATCTATCAGTAATCAAATATTGTGTGATAAAGATTTTATAAAGAAAATTATGGAATTATTAGAAAGTAGAAATAAAATATTACATATTAATTTTATAAAAGAAAAAATCTTATCTAAATATTCCTTGGGTGAAATAAAATACTTATTAGAATCTAATAAACATTTTAAAAATTTTGGAATGGAATATTACGGATTAGCTTTTTGGGAAAATAAAACAAGAGAACATATTAAAGATATTATATACAAATATATAAAATATAAAAAAAAGCCTGTTAATTTATACCAAATTGAACAATATCTTAAGAAATGTGGCAAAAACACATGTTCAAGATCTTTACATTCGTTTATATCTAGGTGTGATAATTTAAAAAAAATTGCTCCTAATGTATGGGGATTAAAAAGATGGAAACAATATCCTGCGTACGAAACACTCAATGTATCAAAAAATATAAAAAGGAAATAATAGATTGTTTTTTAATAAAAACAACCGTTTTTTGCGACAAGATGTTGTCGTAAATATTTGATATGATTATTTGTATAAATGAGCAAATTTTTTCTTTAACTTGTAGGTTAAATTTAGTAAAATATAGACTATTAATACTAAGGAGTATCTATATGACAAACCAAGCCAATACAGATACAAAATTCTTCACAAACGAACCAAATAATTCTTTATATGACAGATTTAATAAAACTTTACAATCAGCTAAGTATTTTGATGTTTTAGTTGGATATTTTAGGACAAGCGGATTTCACTTAATATATAAATCTTTAGAGAAAGTAGAAAAAATCAGAATTTTAATAGGTATTAATACAGATTATGAAACATATAAATTAATAAAAGAATCTGAAAAAGGAGAGTTATTTAAAACACAAACCCAAGCGAAAACAAAGGAAATAATAAAAGATTCTATAGTCAAAGAATATGAAAACTCTCAAGATAATTATGATGTTGAATTGAGTGTAAGAAAGTTTAAAGAACTTATCGCACAGAAGAAGTTAGAAATAAAAGCATATCCGAGTGCAGATATTCACGCAAAAGTATATATTTCAAGGTATGATAGTCCTCTTTTATATGGTTCTGTTGTAACAGGTTCAAGTAACTTTACGGAAAACGGTTTAAAAGCCCAGTATGAATTTAATGTAGAGCTAAAAGATAAAGTAGATGTAGATTTTGCATTGGCTAAATTTGAAGAGCTTTGGGAAAAAGGTGTAGATGTATTAGAAGATTTTGTTGAAACAATCAGTAAAAAAACTTGGCTCAATGACGAAATAACTCCTTATGAACTATATATAAAATTCTTATATGAGTATTTTAGTGAAGATATAAATACGGAATTAGATGTAAATATAGATGTTCCCGATAATTACATAAAATTAGACTATCAAACGGAAGCTGTTAAAACAATAAGCAAGATAGTAAGAAAGTATAACGGAGCATTTATTTCTGATGTAGTTGGACTTGGTAAAACATATATAACAGCGATGTATGCACAAACATTAAAAGGTAAAAAACTTGTTGTGGCTCCACCACCAATTATAGACAACTGGAAAACAGCTTTTAGAGATTTTGCCGTTACAAAATATGATATTGAATCAATAGGTATGTTAAAAAGAGTTGTAGAAAGAATAGAACAAAACGGAAATAATGACTACGATTACATATTCGTTGATGAAGCTCACAGGTTTAGAAATCCAAAGACGGAACAATATGAATTATTAAAACGAATTTGTGTAAATAAAAAAGTTATTTTAATAAGTGCTACTCCTTTAAATAATACTTTTTATGACTTTAAATCCCTTATAGGTTTATTCCAAAACTTAAGAAATAGCGATATTCCAGGATTAAAAAATCTTGAACATTTCTTTTCTTCAAAAAAAGATTATTTAGATAAACAAAAACCACAAAGAGATGGAAAAATATCTGATGAAGAATATAAATTAAGACAACAAGCATATATCAATGCTGTAAAACAGGTATCAAAAGAAGTTAGAGATAGAATATTAAAATTCATTATGGTAAGAAGAACAAGAACAGAAATTAAAACATATTTTAAAAAAGATATAGTTTCTCAAGGCTTATTCTTTCCTGATGTTCAAAAACCTCAACAAATAGTATATGAATTTGATAAAAGGACAAATAAAGTTTTTGAAGATACAATAGATGTAATAAAAAATTTAACTTATGCGAGATATATTCCTAAAAAATATTTAAAAGAAGATATTTCCGCTATTGAGAATACACAGCAATTAAATATGAAAGGATTTATGAAATCAAGGTTAGTAAAAAGGTTGGAAAGTTCTAAATTTGCATTTACTCAGACATTAACAAGAACAATAGATTCATATAAAAAATTTATTGAAATGTATAATAAAGGAACAGTATATATCAGTAAAGCTATAGATGTTTTTGATTATATAGATTCGGATAACACGGAAGAATTAGACAAGATAATAGATTCGGATGATATAGATAAAAAAAGAGTAGAAAAGTTTTCTTCAAAAGATTTCAGAGAAGAGTTTCTACCAAGTTTAAAAAAAGATTTAAATGATTTAGAAAGAATTCAGTCGGATTGGCTATCAATAACAATAGATTTAAAGAAAGAAAAATTCATCTCTGAACTACAAAACAATAAAACTTTTAAAAATAAAAAATTAGTAATATTCTCGGAATCGGCAGAAACAGGACAAGATTTATTTAAGGCATTAAAAACAATTTATGGAGAATCTGTAATATTTTATTCTTCTGCAGAAAGTAATTCTATAAAAGAACAAATAAAAAATAATTTTGACCCGAATATCAAAAACGGTAAAGACGATATTAGAATTTTAATCACAACAGATGTCTTATCTGAGGGTATCAACTTACACAGGTCAAATATAGTAATAGATTATGATTTGCCTTGGAATCCTACAAGAGTATTACAAAGAGTAGGAAGAGTCAACAGAGTAGGAACTCAGCACGATAAAATATTCATATACAATATATTTCCTACAACACAAGCAGATAAACAAATAGACTTAAAACAAAACATTATTTCAAAAATACAGGCATTTCATAATGCTTTAGGTGAAGATTCAAAATATTTAAGTGATAGTGAAGAAATAACATCTTTTAATTTAAGAGGCGAACATCAATATAATACATTAAATTCAAAAGAACAATTTGAAGATGGTATAGAAAACCCAGAACTTAAATATCTCGATATAATAAGAAATATTAGAGATAACAATACCGAGTTATTTAATAAAGTTAAAAATATGCCTAAAAAGGTAAGAACAGCAAGAATATCTAACTTACAGCAAGATAACTTAATTACATTTTTCAGAAAAAATAATCTTACAAAGTTTTATATTACACAGGGAACAAACCAACAAACAGAAGAAATAGAATTTGAACAAGCCGTAAAATATTTCGAATGTTCACAGGAAGAAACAAAAAAGCAGATACCACAACAATATTATGATTTTTTAAAGATAAACAAACAGAAATTTGAAGAAGACTGTATGGAAAATGAATTTGACGATAATTATAAAGTTCGTGGAAAATCAAAGGAAACAAGCATAACAAAATATCTAAAAGCATTATCTAAAAGTCCTAAATTTACAACGGAAGATGTTGAATTTATCAACTCCTTAATTAAAGTATTACAAACAGGAATTATAGCAGATAAAACACAAAGGAAATTAAATAATTTCTTAAAACAAGAAATGGAAAAAGTAGAAGGTTTTAATGAGTTAAAAATTCTTTCTGAAATAAGGAAACTTATTCCAAATCAATACTTAAATCAATACGATAATAACAAAAAAGCAAGTGTTTATAGAAAAGAAATAGTTTTATCAGAATTTCTTTATAAGGGAGTTAATTAATGCCAGATAATATAAATAAAAAGTTGGTTGAAGATACATTTGATAAAGAATATAGCAGAGAACAGTTCATATATTTTATAAAGAATTTATTGTATAGAATAGAAGAAAGAGATTCTTTTCATACAAATATCCCTTCACAATTTAAAGATTATATTAAAAGCTATAGAAGATTAGGCAAATACACTTTTACGGATACAGATAATTTTGACAAAATCATAGATGTAATAGAAGTTAGTTTAAAAAGAACATCTTCAATAGAAAAAGCAAGAAGTATGCAGAGAAATTTTGTCGCAAGGTATCTAAACGGCACTTTTGGCGGTGTTCAAAGAGAAGCCTGTTTAGTTGCTTTTATTAATGAAGAAGAACCTAAAGATTGGCGATTTTCATTAGTAAAAATGGACTATAAAACAGAAATTAAAACAGATAAAGACGGAAATAAAAAAAGAGTTGTTGTAGAAGAACTAACCCCAGCTAAAAGATTTTCTTTCCTTGTAGGAGAAAATGAAAATACCCATACAGCACAACAACAATTATTTGCCTGTTTGGAAAAATCTAAACAAGGACAAAAACTTACATTAGAAGATTTAACAAATGCTTTTAATATAGAAAAAGTATCTCAAGAATTTTTTGATGAATATAAAAAACTTTTTGAAATATTCTGTAAGGAATTACAAAGAATTTATAAGTCAGATTCTAAAGTAAAAGAAGATTTTGACAATCATAATATAATCGTTGAAGATTTTGCTAAGAAAACATTAGGTCAATTAGTGTTCCTATATTTTATTCAAAAGAAAGGTTGGCTTGGAGTAAAAAAAGATGAAGATTGGGGAAAAGGAAATAAGAAATTTTTAAGAGCTTTATTTGATAAAGAATATGTTTCATATAATAATTTTTTCAATGATATATTAGAACCGTTATTTTATGAAGCATTAGCCACATATAGAGGAACAGCATCATATTTTGATACTTTAAAATGCAGAATTCCTTTTTTAAATGGTGGATTATTTGAACCTATTAACAATTACAGTTGGACAACCACAGACCTTACAATAAAAAACACATTGTTTAAAGAGATTTTTGATGTTTTTGATTTATATAATTTCACAGTTAAAGAAGATGAGCCTTTAGAAAAAGAAATCGCTATAGACCCTGAAATGTTAGGTAAAGTATTTGAAAATTTACTACCTGAAAATATAAGAAAAGGTAACGGAGCATTCTACACACCAAGAGAAATAGTTCATTATATGTGTCAAGAAAGTTTAATAAATTATTTAGATACTCAACTGAACAAAGATACCAAAGTAATAGAAAAAGAAGATATTTCCGTATTAGTAAAACGAGCAGATTCAGTTTATATAAATAAAAATCAAGGAAATTCGGAAACATTACCAAAATCAATAAAACCAAATGCAAAACAAATAGACACAGCATTAGCAAATATAAAAATTTGTGACCCAGCTATCGGTTCAGGTGCTTTTCCTGTAGGTATAATGACAGAAATTGTTAGAACAAGAATGGCTTTGAATGATTATTTAGACGATAAAAGTAAAAATAGAACATCATATCAATTAAAGAGAAATGCTATAGAAAATTCCATATACGGAGTAGATTTAGATTCTGGTGCAGTAGAAATAGCAAAATTAAGATTTTACTTATCTTTAGTAGTAGATGAAGAAAATATAAAAGATATTAGACCATTACCTAACTTAGATTTTAAAATTATGCAGGGTAATTCTTTAATTTCAAGTTATGAGGGTATAGATTTTGATAATCTTTTTGAAAATAAAGAGAATGAAGAATTATTTGTTTCAGTCGAAGTAAAAGAAACTAAAAACAAAATTAAAGAAAAATTAGAGAAGTTTATAAATCTTTGTGATAAAGAAGATAAAGACAAAGGTAGAGAAGAAATTGAAAGCTTAATGATAGAGTTAATAAGAAAAGAATTGGAAAAACGCGAAAACGATAAGGGATTTTTATCAAATTTTCAGAACAAAAAAACTCAAGGTATAGAAAAAAATCTCAAATTGGTTGAAGAAAAAATATCAAATCTTATAGCAAATAGAGAAAACAGAAATTTTTTCCCTTGGAAACTCTTTTTTGCGGATGTCTTTAAAAAAGGTGGGTTTGATGTAGTCATCGGAAACCCACCATATGGAGAGAATATAAAAGACAATAAAGATTATTTTAAACTTTTTTACAAATGCACTGAGGGAAAATTTGAAATATATAAATATTTTATTGAAAAAGGTTTAACTTTAAATAAAAAATATGGAATACTTTCTTTTATAACACCAAATACTTGGTTAAATTTAAACTACTTCAAAAAAATCAGAGAATTAATTTCTAATTATAATATCTACCAAATGACAGAAACTTTATACAATATTTTTAATTCTGCAACAGTTGATACAATTGTTTTTTTTATAAAAAAAGAAAGCAAGAATAATAAGCTTCAACTTTATTCTCCAGATTTAATTAATTATAAAATCATTGATATATCGTTTGATGAAGATTTTATTTTTTATTCAAACAAAAATTCATTGGTGGACAAAATAGAATCTAATAACATTATTCCTTTGAATGATATTAGTGAAATATGGCAGGGCTTAATAGCTTATTCACAAAAAAATCAACCAAGAATATACTCTTCTTTAAAAAAAGAGACAAAATTCCATAGAAAATTGTTATATGGTAGAGATATTTTTCAATATGGAATTAAATGGAGTGGAGAATATCTAAAGTATGGTGATTGGTTGCATAGACCAAGACCATCTTATATTTTTGATAACGATAAATTGCTTATACAACGAATACGAAATCCTAAATTAAATAAAAGACTAATTGTAGCATTAGATGACCAAAAATTTATTAATGGAACAGGAATGTCTAATGTTATTTTAACAGATAAAAAATACTTACTAAAATACATAATCGCACTATTAAATTCTTTATGTATCAATTATTGGTTTAAGAATAATTTTACAGATGTAAATATAAAGCCTGAACAATTAAGAAAAATTCCTATTAAGAAAGCAAAAGAAAATATCCAAAATAAATTCTTGATAGTAGTAGATAAAATATTGAATTTAACCAAACAAGAAGACTACTTAGAAAATATTGATAGCCAAAATAAAGTCAAAGAATACGAAGAACAGATAGATATTATGGTGTATAAATTATACGAACTAACCTACGAAGAAGTTTTAATTATAGACAAAGATTTTAAATTATCTAAAGAAGACTATAATAGTCTAAAGCTATAATTTAATTCACTTCCTTAACTATATTGTAATTACCAATATTGCTATTTATTTCATATGCAATATTGATGTATTTATCTATATTGTTTATAAAATCATCCCATTTTACAGTATAAATATAAGAAGAATAACCTTTAAATGTATTGCATTCTTTTTTATAAAATTCTTTATCTTTTTTATTGAACATATTTTGTTGTAAAATTTTAAACAGTATATTAGTTTTTAGTGTTCTACAATTACAATTATTAACACAATTGTTATCTCTTATAAAATATTGATAAGAATTGCTATTATCTGGTAATACTATTCCTAACAATGCATTAGTTCTACTAATGTTATCTTCTCGTTTTATTTCTTTTAGAGAGTATGAAATCTCCCACGGAATCCATTGTTCTTCTTCACTTATATTATTATCTTTCATTCCTTTTGAAATTAGCACTATTGTTAAACTACTATGAAAAATCTTATCTCTTAATTTTGATTCTATTGTGCTATCCTTAAAATTACTTAAATCCTCACCGTCTTTTTCACCGAGATTAATATCTCCTCTATCTCTTAATTTCTCTTGTAATATGTCAACATAATTTCTAACAATTGTAGGATAGAATGTAGTATTTTTTAAAGCTCTTACATCGGTATCTTTATATTTGTAAGAAATAAAAATGTTTTTACCCATAAATAGCTCTCCTTTAAATACAAATATATGCACAAACTGAAATTAAAATAAAAACTATATAGAACATCCATATTGATTTTGAACAGAAAGAATTAAAATATCCTAATCTTTTATCAATATTCCCATCATATCCACCAATCGGCATTTTATAAAGTTCTATTTGATTTGTTCCTTTTTGAATATCTGTAGCAATAATATCATAGATGTATCTAAATTTTCTTTCTAACTGTAAATAATAAGTATCCAAAAAACACATTATCACTATTGGAATAATAGGTAATAATAAAATATAGTTATTAATTGTTGAATTTGCTGTATAAATACCAAAACAAGCTGTTAAAATTCCTATAGATATTCCCTTTAAAGTAAAAGAATTAGAGTTCATTCTTATTATAATGTTCTGAATCATTCCTAAATGCTCTCTCTTACATTCTATAATTTCTTTTTGTTCCATAAAGTATCTCCTTATATTTAATTATTTATTTGATATAAAAACTTTGTATATGTATCTGAATATAAATAATCAAGAACAGCATACGGTTCTTTTAATGAAGTAGGTATGCTTTTAATATCATCTATGAATAAATCTACTAAATGCTTTGTTCCTACTGATAATTTACCAATTATACCGCTATCCATAGCAATTTTTTTAATTTGTTCATTTTGTTTAATTCTATCTAAAAAAGGTTTTCTTATAATTTCTGATATTTTTAGCTCTGAATAAAGCCAAGGAGAAAAAGTGTATTCTTCATTATTTATTATATTAGTTATTGATATTGATGATGGTGTGTTAAGAAACAGTAAACATTCCGTTTTATCTATCATTTTTGTTAATGCCATAAGTAATACATTATGCACATAAGATGTAGAAATATTTCTTTTATCATAATCATATGTTTTCTTGTTTTCTAACAAACAATATTTCTTATCAATTTCTTTTAATAAATCGTTAGAATATTCCCAAATTAAAGAATCAACAAAACATTTTAAATTAAAATTTTTATATAAATAACCAGTTAAAGATACCGCTAATTTTTCATCTTTATGTGAATGTGATATAAAAATATGACTATCTATTGTAGGGAACCAATCTTTTTCTATTAAATTAAAATTTAATATTCCATCACTATCTATGTAATCTTTTAAAACTTTTTGTGTAGTGTTTTTTTGTTCTTCTAAAATTTTTTTCCCGATTAAATAAAAGTTGTTGAAATCTTTTTCATAATCAGCTATTGTTAATTTAAATCCTCTATACATAAAATTTTCTCCTATATCTTTTATAGAAAAATATAAATAAAGAAATGATTTTATATATAAAAATATATAAAAACAATTCAATATTAAGTTATTTATAAAACAAATGATTTTAAATTTAGGATAGAACTTCTATAAGGAAGATACAAAAAGAAAACAAATGCTATTACACAAACCGAAGAATCTCTATCCAAACTAAAATATCATTTTCATTTTTTTTACCTTTTGTTAAACTATCTTTGTAAGTTTATAATTATTACTGCTTGAGATTATATGATATGAAGCTTTTTTTGTCAATATTATGTATTATTTCTCAATAATATTTATTTCTTCTTGTGTTAAATCGTAAAGAGTATAAACAATTTTATCTATTTCCAATTGATATTTTTTTACTTGTTCTTGTGCTTGTTCATCTGATAAATAATTTTCTTTTGTTGTGATTGCTAAAATTTTATTCACAATATCAGTAATCATATTTTTTTCTTCCTCACTCGGAATATGAATAGGTAATGGCTTTAATTTTTCTAACTTAACTTGAGGAAAAACTCTTCCTGTTTCTTTAACTAATAAATTATATTTATATCTTAGATATTTTGAATTAAGTAAAGCACACAAATATTCATACGATATTTTATCAATATATTCAGACTTAATAACACCAGCTTGAATAGTATTCCCAAAAAATCTTTTACCAAATAAAATACTCCCTATAAAAAAAGGAGCTGTTTGTCTCCATATTAATTTTTTTTCAATTTCAAATATATTTTTGTTGTAGTATGTGTGTTCATTATCTTTTAACAAACTTTTATAATTATGTTTTAATATTTTATTTGTTGTTGAAGAAATGTAGTATGTATTTATTTCTTTACCTATTAGAATAGGAATATCTTTGATATTTTTTATATTTCCAGAATAAAAAATTCTTTCGGCTAAATCATTTCCACCTTTTTTAGAAAGTCCAATTTTTGCTCTTTGATATTTAAACCCACAATCTTTCATATCAAGTATTTTATACAAACATACACTATTTTTTAAATTGGATAAAGTCATATTTACGAAAGAACAACTTGTTTCTTCTGTTTTCCATAAAGAGATATTCAATTTAATATCTGTGAATGAATTTATATGGTTTTTAGGATTTTTTGTCTTTGTTAAATCACCAAATTTAACAAAATATTCAGATTCATTGGTGTTTTTTTTGATTATACTTATAGCAGTAGGAACAACAACATTTTCAAAAACATTTTCTCCTAAATCTATTATTGATTCTATTTTATAATTGAGTAATAATTGCCTTAAATCTTTATATCGTGGTTGTCTTAAAAATGTATTCGGAGTGATAAAAGTAAGCACTCCGTTGATAGATAAAATTCTTATTGATAAATCAAAAAAATATTTATAAATATCTTTAAATGCTTTTGATGTATCAGGATATGTTTTTTTTAACACATCAATATCATTATCTATATTTGCTCCATAAGGCGGATTACCAATGACGATATTAAACCCACGATAAATATAATCAGAATTTGTTATAAACAACTCGTTATTAATTCTATATTAAGGAGCTTAAGAATGATTTATGGTTATATCAGAGTAAGCACAGACAAACAAACAACAGAAAATCAAAAATTTGAAATTGAAGAATTTTCCAAAAGAAACAAAATCGATATTGATTACTGGGTAAAAGAAACAATAAGTTCAACCAAACAATTGGAGAAAAGGAAGTTAGGTAAGTTATTAAAACACTTGAAGAAAGGGGATATTGTAATATCTTCGGAGTTATCAAGGTTAGGGAGAAACTTATTACAGGTAATGAGTATTTTACATCAATGTATGAATAAAGAAGTTCAAGTATGGACTATTAAAGATAATTATAGATTAGGTGCAGATATTCAAAGTAAAGTATTGGCTTTTGCTTTTGGATTATCAGCGGAGATAGAAAGAAATTTAATATCACAAAGAACAAAAGAAGCATTAGCAAGATTAAAAGCAGAGGGAAAAGTATTAGGAAGACCTGTTGGTAGTAAAAATAAAGTTTTAAAACTAACAGGCAAGGAACATAAAATAAAAGAATTACTTAAGAATAAAGTTTCTAAATCAGCAATAGCAAGAATCTTAAAAGTTCACCGAATAACCGTCAGTAATTATATTAAAAGATTCTCTGTTGAAAAAAATTAAATATTGTAAAAACTTCTTATCAATCATCCCAATAACAACGGAGTTCTTTTTCTATTTTTTTTATGCTAACCTTGTTGTTGTCGCTCTGCTTTTGATATATATACTATACATTGTTTTTAATTGTTCTTTTGTTATCTGTGCTATACTCCGCCCCCTTTTAATTTATAATTCTCTAAATCCGTTGTCGTATTCTACTAAAATACAATCTATCTTGTCATTTAGTAGCAAGTCAACTTCTTCTTTATAATCTTTTAAAAATTTTCTTATTTCTTTTTCTTCGTTATATCTTTTTTTGTCTACCCAAACTATATAATCGTTTGTGCCGTGATTTCCAAATATAAAAGTCAAATCTTCCGTTATAATTCTTGCTATTTTCAAAAGTTTGCTTTCCATATTACACCCCCTTTACTTAAAATTTTGCTTTTTCTCAATATATCACATCTTTTTCAACGACAATGTAATCAATTTTTTTGTTCCTCAGTAGTTCTTTTTCTTTTGGATAATGTTTTAAAAGTTCAACTATAGATTTCTCTTCAAGTTTTACATATCTATCATGAACATCAACAATACTATCAATATCTTCAGAAAGAATAATATCTTCTAAACGCTCAATGTTTTTTAAAATATCATTATCAATAATAGTAACAACACTGGGATAAATACCTAATGGATCTTCTATTAAACAGCAAGAAGAAGAAAAACTATTCTCTATCCAAGCAACTTTCAATATTTCTATACTATGTTTTTCTTCATGTTTTACAACATCCTTTTCGCTATCTTGATTATTGGAAATTTCTTCTTCATCTTCTTCTACAGTATCATCTTGAACTATAATGTAATCAATTCTTTTGTTCTTCAATAGTTCTTTTTCTTTTGGATAATATTTTAAAAGTTTAACTATAAATTTATAGTTTAGGCTATAAAGAATGTTATCAATATCTTTAAAAAAATCAATGTCTTTTACAAGATTAATATCTTCTAAAATATCATTGTCAATAACAGTGATATCTCTGTAATAAATTCCTAAAGGATCTTCTTGTAATCCATAAGAGGAATTGCCCACCTTTATCCAAGCAACTTTCAATATTTCTGCACTATTTTTCTTTTCCATTTTTTTATAACCTCTTTTACACTCCCTTAATTACTGCCAAAGGGGAAAGTTTTACTAATTAATACTATCTGTTTATATTAATTTTTTCCAAATATTTTTTTATTTTATCGAAAAGTTCCAGGTGTTCTTCTTCAATACCTCTCCAAAGTGAATAATCAACTTTTGCTGTTTTATAATTTTTTGTTTGTTCCCATATCTTATCATAAAATTGTTTTATCAGTTGTTTTTTATCAATAATAATATCTAAGCATATATGAGCATCTGCATAACTATAATGTACATCGTTTTTACAAAAGTTTTCATATAATTCATAATCATCCGCAACCACAAAATGTACTTGATTATCATTAATCGGTTTTGCATAAAATATTCCGGTTTCTCCTTCATCATTAACAAAATTACAAATAGGATTTGTTATCTCTATTAAATTACATAAAAATTTTAAAACAATACTTATATCATCTACATAGGAAGTTAAACGAATACAATTTTCTTCATTGTTTTTATTTTTAAAATAAAAATTATAAGAACCAAACTCCAAATCAGCCTCTACTTTCAATTCTAAATTTTCGGAATAAACAGGATTGGTTCTATCAATAAGTTTTTTTATTTCATCATCATTTGCATCTTCTTCAAAATAAGACATATTTACCTCCTCATTGTCCATTATTTTCCGTAATGGTTCATTATCAACGGAATCTTTTATTAATTCATCTTTTAAAGAAACTAATCCTTTTAAGAGCTCTTGCATCTCATCAAAAGTTAATTTTTTAAGATTTTCATAAGTTTTTAAATGTTTTTCTATAATATGTATTATATAGTCTTGAACATCGGTATAATCTATACCCCATTCTTTACCGCATTTCCTGCAATGATAAATTGGTAAAAATGGCTCTACTATACATCCGGGACAATAAATAAACTTTTCATCATCTTCTTCATATGCAGAAGGATCTATAAATCCATAAACAATTTTAGCTATCTTTTTACTATGACATTTAGGACATTTTTTTGGAGTTTTAGATTCTTTTATTAGTTGTTGAACTAACTTCTTAAGTTTTGGCTTAATTTGTCTGAAAAACAGTACCATTGTATCTATTTTGTTTATAGTTTCTTCAATTATATTTGGCATAGAAAATACCTCCGTTTAGAGTTTCTAATAATAGTATATAAACTCGATACGACAACATATTGTCGTGTTTTTTTGTTGCTGATATTTTTGGTTGGTGTGTTATTGCGACAAGACGTTGTCGTGAGTTATTTGTATGATGTTATTAGCAAATCTAAAATGGGGAAAAATGGTGTTCTGTTTTCGAAAAGGAGAATAAAATGAAACTATTTGGCAAATTTGAAGCAGTAAAATTTCCTGAAGAAAATTTGATATTTATAACTCACGATACTTATATTTACTACATTTATAATTCAAAATATGCTTGTTGGCAAAAATACAAAAATGCAGGCAATGACAGAATAACTGTTAGTAACTATCCAGATGTTAGCAAAGAAGAGCTTAAAAAAGCATTGGGTGATATATTTCCACAAAAAGAGACTGATTTCATGAGGCATTGTCATCCTTCGCAATTATGGATTAGAGATATGATGGATTTACTTAAAGAAGATTATTTGAATTATATGTCTGATGATGAAATTTATCGTTCTGTTCATAAATTTCTGTTAAGGTCGACTATTTGTTATAAATCTTATTTAAAATTAAAAGAATTGTTTGATAATGCAATTACACTCAAACAAGATAATAAACAAGTTCTCCCACAAATTAAACAATTGTGTCTTACTATCATTGGGAGAGACATTTTTAAAAAGGAGATAGGTATAATTGATGGTCATAATAGTTCTTCTTATTTTTGGATTCAACCTGTAAGGATAATTGATTTTTCATATACAAATGGCATAGATAATGTTGCAGAAATGAATAGTGCTGAAATTTCAATTGAAGAAGATGATGTTGCCCAATATCTTACACCATTTCTTGATAAGTATTTTGATGATGAACTTGAAGCTAATAAAAAAAGAGTTGATAATCGTGGTAATGGATTTGAATGGTATTTAACACACAATTTTTATACATACGATGCAATAAATAACATGTTAAAAGATATTAAGGATACAATAGAAGCATTATCTTCTGGAAGGAAAAATGAATTTACAGATAAGTTAAAAGAAAAAAGAGGATGGGCTACATATGAATTGATATCTTCAGCAAATCTTACTGATGAGCAAATTAAAGAATACAATGACAATAGACCAAAAGAAGATGATACAGAAGCGGAACTGATTATTGATTTTTACAAGAGATTTATCTATAGAATGGAATATATGATGAAAATCGGAGAAGAAAAAGGATATAATCTAATTTCTTTTATGGGTCCATAATCTTTTCTTAGTTTTTTTGTTATACTAAAATTGAGGAGGAATAATATATAAAGGAAACTATCAAACAACAAATGAGTTTAGAGACCTACAAGAATATTGTAAGAAAAGAGTTGATAAGGTTGGTTGGAGAGAAAGAGTCGGACTTCATAATGAAAAGCAATGACAATTTGTTAGGTCTGTATTACGAGAAGAATTATGGCCCCGAAGGAGTAGCGGTAGCACTTAAAGCCGGACTTATTTAAACTTTTCTTTTAGCATAAAAATGCGACAAGACGTTGTCGTGAGTTGTTTGTACAATGTTTTTGCGGGAACAGTAATAAAGATGAAGGCACAGGAACATAGTTCCTTCTTGTTATTGTTTGGCTTTTACAAAGCCGGTTGCGATGTGCCCGAAGTGTTCCGGTCCTGAAACATATTGCAACTCCGCAAATTTATCGGATGGAGATGCTTAGCCGTGAGAATACGGAGTTTGTGTTTCCATTCTTGTCGGGAGTGTGTATAAGCGAAGCTAATCCCTTCGGGTCAGCATTCCCGGCAACGCAGAAAGTGTGTTCTTAATGGAGATGGCAAGTGCCTTATCGGTAACCCCTACTCCCGACGACTTTCTGCGATAACAGGCGATATTTCCATGTTAGACCGACAAGCAACCGGTTTAAGGGCTAATACTTCTCACGGGGCTCCGCTTGTGTTTAGCACTGATGATGGCACTTTTAAGTGACCTAACGACCGCTAATACTTCTCGCGGGGATCCGCTTGTGTTTAGCCCTTCCGTGTTCAGCGGTTTGAGTGGTATCGCCAAAAAGCAGGCGGGGGTAAAACTCCCGCCTGTGTTTATGTTTAATAAAAATGTTGATAAAATTGATAACAAATTAATAAAGATTTAAAAATAATACATTGAAAAATCAATAAATTATTTATTTGGTAAAATTAATGATAAATTTAGAATTTTTTAATAAGTCGGCTTAAAAAATGTGTTATTACAATCAAAAGTCGTGTAAAAAAATGTGTTATTAGTGTTAAAAGTTATGTAAAAAAGTGTTGATATATATTGAAAAGTTCTGTAAAAAAGTGTAAAATATATAAAAAATTAACAATGAGAGTATAATTTATGAAAAGATATGCAATAAAACAATTATTAGAATGGAAAAATAACCCAAATAAAAAACCATTAATTATTGAAGGTGCAAGACAAGTGGGTAAAACTTGGCTTATGCAAGAATTTGGTAAAAGTGAATATAGGCAAGTTGCATATATAAATTTTGAAAATAATTTACAAATGAAAATGGTATTTGATATGGATCTTGATCCTAAAAGAATTATACAAGATATAGGACTTAATACAAATTTAACAATAAATCCTAAAGATACACTTATTATTTTTGATGAGATACAAGAATGTCCCAGAGCTTTGACATCTTTGAAATATTTCAATGAAACAGCTCCTGAATATTCTATCATTGCAGCCGGTTCTATGCTTGGAGTAACTTTACATAAAGGAACATCTTTTCCCGTAGGTAAAGTAGATTTTATGACATTGTATCCTATGTCATTTGTAGAATTTTTAGAGGCTATAGGAGAAGAAAGATTTATACCTTTTATGGAAAAGCTGGATTTTCAAACAATATCTGTTTTTAAAGATGTAATTGTTCGTTTATTGAAACATTATTTTTATATAGGTGGTATGCCGGAAGCAGTTCAAGACTTTGTTATTAATAAAGATTTTATTAGAGTAAAAGATATACAAAATAAAATTTTGAAATCTTATGAAATGGATTTTTCAAAACACATAGATTCTAATTTAGTTGAAAAAATAAAATTATTATGGAATTCAATTCCGGCTCAACTTTCAAAAGAAAACAAAAAGTTTATTTATGGTGCAATAAAAAAAGGTGCGAGAGCAAATGATTTTGAACTTGCAATTGCTTGGCTTAGAGATTGCGGGTTAATTTATCAGGTTCATAGAGTAAACAAGCCGATAGATCCTTTAAAATTTTATGAAGAATTTTCAGCATTTAAAATATTTATTTTAGATATTGGTTTGTTTTGTAATCTCAGTAATGTTTCATCAAGTTTGTTGATAGAAAACAAGAAAATCTTTGAAGAATTTAACGGAGCATTAACAGAACAGTATGTTCTACAGCAACTTAAAACCAAAGAAAAAAATATTTTTTATTGGTCAACAGATACAAGCAGAAGTGAAATTGATTTTATGATACAATCTGAAGAAAACGTCATTCCTATAGAGGTAAAATCTACAATAAATTTACAGGCAAAAAGTTTAAAGTTTTTTAGAGAAAAATTTAAACCAAAAATATCAGTAAGAACATCTCTTGCAGATTATAAAAAGACGGATGATTTATACGATATTCCATTATATATGATAGAATTCATAGATAAAATTATAAAATAAATAAAGCAGGTGGGATTTTGAGCTCAAGAGTACGCTTCCCCACCTGCTTTTATGTTTGACAAAATCGGATTTCCTTTACACTCCTTTGATTACTGCCAAAGGGGAAAGTTTTACCAATATCTTTACCAAATCTTGTTGTTCCTGCATAACCATATCAATATTTTTGTAAGCACTTGGTGCTTCTTCCAAAGAATCTTTTGTTGTAACCGAATGAATTATACCTTTATCATCAAGCATTTTCTTTTCTTGTTCAAGATTAAGAGTATCTATTGCCTTTTTTCTGGACATTACCCTTCCTGCTCCGTGAGAACAGGATTTAAAACTTACCTTGTTTCCCAACCCTTTAACTATATAAGAGTTTGTTCCTTGTGAACCGGGAATAATTCCGATAGTATTTTCGTCCGCTAATGTGGCACCTTTCCTGTGAACCCATACTTTTTTGCCGAAATGTTCTTCGCATTTTGCATAGTTATGATGTATGTTTATTTCGTCCGCAAATTCTATATCGGCAACATTATCTGCCAATATTTCTTTAATGAATTTTGCAATGTTTTTTCTGTTTTCATAAGAGAATTTTAAACATAAATTCATTTCTTTTAAATAGTTGCTTGTTTCTTGTATGGCTATAGGTAAAAACGCAATTTCATCTTTAACAACTTTATCTTGATGAAATTTTGTGCACAACCTTTTTGCTTGTTTGTTGTAATAATCGGCAACTTGTTTCCCTAAATTTCTTGAACCGGTATGTATCATAAACCATATAAAGCCGTCATCACCTTTTTGAATTTCAATAAAATGGTTACCGCCGCCTAAAGTTCCTATCTGCTTTTGTGCGGAAACATATTCCCTTTTACAGATGACAGTTTCATCCCATAAATTCAAAGAAAATATTTCGTTTTCTTGTTTTGTTTCATGATGTTCAAATCCAACGGGAACCGCTTTTTTTATTTCTTCAACAATTTTTACAAGTTTGTTCCTTTCGATGTTTTGAACGGAAGTTTTTACCGCAAGCATACCGCACCCGATATCTACACCAACCATATTAGGGGAAACTGCATCATCGAGAGCAACTACTCCGCCGATAGGCATACCATACCCGGCATGAGTGTCCGGCATTAAACATACATTACCGAACAAACAAGGATGTTGTTCTATGTTTGTTGCTTGTTTTAAAGTAAGATCGTCAGGATCCGAAGCCCAACACAATATATTTTTAGATATTTTGTTCATTATTTACTCCTAAATTAAGTTTAAGTTCAATAGTATGAAATTAAACATTGTTTCAAGTCTAGGTCTATACTAGTACAATATTTAATTAACTAAAATTAGTTCAATAATTTAGGTAAGATTTAAATCTTTTCGCTTAAAGCGACCTGGAATACTCTCCCTTCGATTTAATCTTATAGACAACCTTAAACTATTGTCATACTATTGAACCAATACAAGAGCTCGCTAGGTCGCTACTCTGCCGTCGTCGGCTCTGTATTTTACACTTTGGAAGGTCGCCAAGTGATAAACACTCATCCTTCATTTAAACTACACAGCAGGAGGCGATTTTCTTATTAAAAGATTTTTACGAGAGAAAAAGAAAGTATATATAATTAATGATGAAAAGATGAATTTTATAATTTTATAGTTTTGTATGTGTATAGATTATATTTGCACAGGTATTTTCTTTGATAAATTTTATAATTTTGGCAACTATAATCTTATACGGGGCTAGTACCATAGGATATGGATACTAACCTGTTTAGTCTCGTCATTAAATATATATCAAAGAACTTAGTTCACCTTTCTTTTTCTCAAGAGAAGAATATTGCTATTCTTCTATTATAACTTGTGTGCTGCTATTTAACTTTTGTATTTCTTCTTCCAAATCTTCTATTTTGTTTGTTAAGGATTCTATATCATTTAATATTTTTTCTTGTTTGATAGTAGGTTCATAATAAACAGTTTTATCTATTTCAGGATAATATTTTTTTAAAGATGTATCACTTATATAACTATTAACATGCAATAGAAACGATTTTTGTGCTTTATAAATATTTAGTTTACTTAACAAAGGTTTTATCGGTTCGTTAGCTTTATCTATAGCAACAACTAATTTTTCCAACTCTTTAGCTTTGTTGCTAACAGCTTCTAACCATTCTTCACAACTTAAACCATTTAATAATAATTTGTTTTCATTCTCCGTTACTTCTTTTATTATTATTCTGCTAGATAACATACTTTTTAGGTCTTTAAGTTCTTCCTGTAATTTGTTTCTTTTTTTAAATGCTTTATTCAAATTCATTTTATTTTCTCCTCTACAATTTTATTTTCTAAAAATATTGTATAAAATGATTGCGACAACGTCTTGTCGTAAATTTTGTTGTAAAAAAGGATGATAAATCTTTCTTTCATAAAAGTAGTATAATATTGCATTATGTTATTGAAGATTACAAAACTTTCCAAGTTGGGAATTATCATAGAAGCAATATTAGTGGGGATTTTGTCCGGAATAATAGTAATATTGTTTAATTGGTGCATTTCTAGTTTGTTTTCTTTTAACCAAAGTTTTTTATCACAAATTCCGTTAATATTAAAAATATTTGTATTTCCGATTATAACTTGTTTGGCAGGTTTAATTGTGGGAATACTTGTGTTTAAGGTTGCACCCGAAACAAAAGGGAGCGGTATTCCTTTTGTAAAGTTGGCATTGATGCGGTTAGGTAAAAGAATAAGAATCAGAAGTATGTTTATAAAATTTGCAGCGGGTGTTATAGGTATAGGCAGCGGCTTTTCTTTAGGCAGGGAAGGTCCGAGTGTTCAGCTTGGTGCCGGTTGCGGTGCCGTGATTTCAAGATTATTTAAAAAGAACGGAACAAAACAACACAATTTAATAACTGCAGGTGCAGCTTCGGCAATAGGAGCAACTTTTAATGCACCTGTTGCCGGAACAATTTTTGCCGTTGAAGAACTTACAAGAAAGTTTTCCGTTTCAACATTGTTTACCGTTCTTATAGCAACAGTTTCCGCGGTAACCGTATCAAGACATTTTGTGGGGGAAAATCCCTCTTTTTTTATACCGGAACTGCAAAATCTTCCTAAAATTTCGTTGGAAAGTCTTGTTGTTTTTATAGTGTTGGGAATAATTGTAGGCGTTTTCGGTGTGTTGTTTGCCAAAACAATTTTCTTAAACCAAAAAGTGTTCGATAAAATAAAAGTTCCAAACTATATAAAGCCTGCAATAGCAGGTTTTGTTATAGGTATCGTGGGTGTTTTCTTACCTTATGTTTTAGGTTCAGGCAACATTTTTATTTCACAATTGT
>JAEEGG010009852.1_pt1 | contig 21290 bp, 15 predicted proteins | sample 9134161 | NCBI WGS metagenome assembly JAEEGG01 (sample SAMN16246543, study PRJNA631951) | gut metagenome | biome: gut microbiome; feature: rumen; material: CR-attached | host: Bos | place: Iran: Karaj | collected 2018-10
AGGACTTGTCCTGTTCGAGGACGGGGTCGAGGGATTCGAGGAATTCACGGACAGCCTGATGGAAGAGGGCCTGGTCCGGATCACGGGCGACGACCTTGTCATAGACTTTCTGAAGGTAAGCATTCTTGATTGCCATTTTATTTATCTCCGTTGAGAGTTTTGATTGTTAAAGTTTTTAACGGCTCAAAAGATAGCAAACCCGCGACAAAAAGTGAAAAACAGAGCCAAAAATCTTCAATTTCTTACATTTTTGTAAGTTACTTTTTTGAAATAAATCAAAATAGCCAATTTTAACAAAATTTCAACGAGCAACGGAACGAAAACTTACATTTTTGTAAGTTAGCAATTTTCCAGCACAAAAGTAAAAATCATTTTACATCATTACGCAGTTCACGAGCGTTTCATGCAGGATGCCGTTCGAGAACACCACCTGCTCGCCATCCACGAACAGCATCGGGGACCCGTCAATATGGGTGGATTTTCCGCCGGCTTCCTCGACAATCAGGGCTATCGCAGCGACATCCCAAGGGTAGCTCATCGTCATCACGAAGCAGTCGATGCGGCCGCACGCGGTAAAACACCCCTCCACCACTGCCGAGCCAAAGCACTTGACTCGCTCGAACACCTCGGCCTCGCGGGCGAAGTTGCGAGAGTTCTGCGGATTGATCTTTTCGGGATTGCCCACGTTGAAGTCGCCGTTCGAAACGATGGCGTGCACCGGGTCGGCTTCTTCGCTCACATGGATTGCTTTGCCGTTCATGAAGGCGCCACCACCTTTCACAGCAGTAAAGACTTCGCCCAACCGAGGAAGGTTTACGACCGCGACCAACGGATTGCCCTCGAAATGGAGCGCGATGGAAATACCCCAGAACGGGATGCCGCGGCTAAAGTTCACGGTTCCATCCACCGGGTCAATTATCCAGCAGTAACGCGAGTCCGCGCCCTCGATGACGCCCGCCTCTTCGGTACGGATGGAATGCGTCGGGAACGCACTCCTGAGCCCATCGACAATCAGTTTCTCGCTAGCGATATCGGCTCGGGTCACCACGTCCTTCTTGGACTTGTACTTCACGTCGCCCAGGTTCTGCTGGAGTTCAAGACAAAGAGCCCCCGCCTGTTTCGCGAGAGCTTCAGCAACAGATAAAAAATTTTGATAATCGGACATAATGATTAGCGATGAGCGATGAGCTATGAGCTGTGAGCAGTGAGCTGTGAGCGACTACTCGCTGTCAGCTTCGGGGTATGCGCAGCAGCGGAAGCCGATAGACGACGACTTATAGAACGAGGCCGCCATCCTGTAGGGGACCTTCTCACCGGTAAGGAAGACCTTTTCAATATGGTCGGGCACATAGACCAAACCATTAGAAATGGACTTCAACCATTCTTCACCGCCATTTTTGTACTCAGAATAAGGAGCATAATCGACACCGAGGGAATTCCCGCTGGAATCCTGGACATTGAAGAACTGCAGCGAATCCTTGAAGTCCTTCTTCGTAAGTACCTTGAACAAGGTCCTCGATGTATCCGCCTCATAAACAGTGTCTACCCTAGTCCCTTCGCGGTACAGGAAAACGGAATCCTTGGTATAGGCGAGACGAGTAAAGACGGGGAATCCCCTATTGGTGCACTGCGCCTGCGTCTCGATGTCAAGCCCGTTCATCGTCTTGTAGGAACCGCCCTTGAGAACAGCGATAGTATCTTCGGAACGTCCATTGACCCATTCCTGCAAATTTCCCGACAAATCATGAACGCCCCACAAATTGACGCAGCGATGATTTCTCTTTGCCAATCCCACCGCAGACGAGGAGTCTTCAGAACCCACACCGCAGTTTTCGAACAAGAACGAGGACATGGGAATGGTGTCGTCTTGAATTACGCCATACGTGAGCGTACCCCCCGAAAGGCAGGCCAATTCCCAATCGCGTTCGTTGCAAAGGCTCACCTTGAAACCGCTCGCCGAAATAGCCTCGCAGGCAGCCTGCGCTTCGGAATGGAAGATATCACGAACAAACTCACCGGAGTCGTTCATGTGTTCAAACCTCTCCATGCAGAACTTATTCGTATCAGAAAGGGAAATCGCGACAAAACCTTCCGGACATTCAAGTTCCTTGGAGAGTGCGCCCGGTGATACATAAACAGTGTCAATCAGTGCACGGGAATAATAGCCGGACACATCCCTGGAGCGTATTCTCAAGATAACCGTATCTCCCGGAGATACCCAGCGGATCGTATCCGCAATATAGCGACCGCCATCGACAACGACCATTTCGCCGTCTTCCCAGTCAAAATCCTTCACGTAATTTGACGAGGGGCCGCCAGAAAAGCGCATCGGTTCCCAGGAGTCTTTCAAAGGATTATAGCGCAAGATCTCGTACGACGCAACAGAGTCGTAGCAGGAAGATTCAACGCAGCCCTTCGGGAAGACCAAGGTCGTATCTGCCACGATGCCATGATCCATCATGAGCGGGTCGACCGAGCGGCTCCAGAAAATGACAAGCCTGTTGTTGCTGTCGAGCCTTGCAAGCCCGGTCCCGGGATACAGCGTATCCTCGATTGTGACAACGGCCGTCGACAAGAGCGGGGCAATGGAATCCGTGGTGCTGAGCACATGGGAGACCTCTTTCGACGAGTTACCTGCGGAATCCAATGAAGTGATACCGATAGTATACTTGGATTCACTATGGAGTCCCCGAATCGTCAATTTGAAGAGGTTGGCGGAATCGTTCTCCATGTCAAACCCATTCCCATCGAGGACGGCCAAGCGCAGGACATTCTTTTCCTTTGACGAGCGCGACGTGGAATCGACGACCAGGCTATCGTGAAGCATGCGAATCCTAGCATGCCGGACGGTATCCGAAAACGCACCTTCCATAGACAGTTTGAGCTTGCGCAGGTCCTCACTCTTGTCATCGCTCGAAATAACAACGTTATAACCCGCAATCGGACCTGATATCTCAGATGGCGTATGGAAATTTCTCTGATCTGTAGGACGCGTCCACTCGATCCAGCCACCCAAAGTCCACACAGAGTCGCGGATGCTGACAAGGGACGGAGCCTGGCTATCCCTCAAGAAGAAAAACGCGCGCTGAACAAGGCCCGCATCGCCCTTGGAATACTTGCAGTAAATCGCCACCTGAAGGGTATCGTAACTCCCCTTCTTGAGAAGCTTCTTGACTTTACGGGAAACATCAATCGTGTCAACAGTCTTCCCCTTCTTTTTGGAATACTTCAGAACGGTGTCGCTCTTGTCTAACTGCGAAGAAGACACGCTCTTCGACGTGTCGTCAATGACATCGGTGCCCAGCCAAAGATAAATCCCCTCCAGCTTATCCGTCGACATCGGATACTGGAAGCGAACCCGGTAGCACGAATCGCCTTCGGCAGCCTTGGGACCGCAAGTGAGCATGACGCTCATATCCATGACCTCGCGGTCGAACGGGTAGTCCGTACCGTCGTCTTCGTCGGAACAGGCAGAAAGGATTAGCGCAAGAACCGAAACAACAAAAAAACTGTAGAGTCTAAAAAATCGCATGTAATTCACGACATTAATTTAGAAAAAACGGAAGACGACAAACGAGAAACGGCGGGCAAGAGACAAAAAAACCGGACGCAGATGCGTCCGGTTTTCAAATTCGACTCAAAAGAGTTAGTTGGCTTCTTCCGGGTAAACGGAGACCTTCTGACGCTTTGCATCGAGGCGTTCAAACTTCACCTTGCCATCAACGAGGGAGAACAGGGTAAAGTCCTTGCCCATACCGACGTTGGTGCCCTTGTGGAAGTGAGAACCGCGCTGACGAACGATGATGTTGCCAGCCTTGACGACTTCGCCCGCGTACTTCTTGACACCAAGATACTTGGCGTTACTGTCGCGGCCGTTACGTACTGAACCTTGACCTTTCTTATGTGCCATGGATTAAGCCTCCTTAGCCTTGCGGAGAGAGTTCTTCTTGACCTTGGCCGGCTTGGCGATACCCTGAGCGATCTTTTCCTTACGAGTGAGGGGCTTGTTCTGCTCCTTCTGCTTGGCAAGGGCAGCCACGCGAGCGCGGTTGCGTTCGATAACCTTGGAATCGACCTTTGCGGATTCTGCGCCGGAGCGAAGTTCCGTGACCAGCACCTCGGTATAGCCCTGACGATGACCGTTACGGCGTTCGTAACGGGTACGGCGCTTCTTCTTGAAAACGATGACGGTGTCATACTTGCCGTGGGCAAGCACTTCGACCTTCACGGAGGCGTCGTTCAGGACAGGGGTGCCGATTTGCACTTCTTTTCCTGCGAAAAGAAGAACGGACTTGAGCTCCAGTTCGGAACCAACAGCGGCGTCAAGAGTGGGGACCTTGTAGGCCTTGCCCAGCTCGACTTTATACTGGAAACCACCTGTTTCAACAATAGAATACATTTTTGTAATCCTTTTTTGGTTGCTATTGGGACTCCAAATGTAGCAAAATTCGGGGAATTGTAAAGGGATTTGGCCTCCTATCGGCCATTTTTTTCTAAATTTCCCACGAAAATTTCATAAAGGACATCCGAATGAACAAGATTATGAGCCTTGACGGCGACTGGCAGATGAAGTGGGACACCGAAGATTCCGGAATTTCCAACCGCTGGTACGCCACCTACCCCGAAGACACGGAAACCGTATCCGTTCCGCATATCTGGGAAAGGTCGTTTGAAAAGCTCCTGATGTCGCAGGATTGCGCGTTCTACTTCAAGCGTTTCACCATCGAAGACGAGAAGCAGGTCACCAAGCGCATTTTCCTCCGCTTTGAACGCATCGCGACGCATGCGACCGTCTGGCTCAACGGCAAGCTCCTCGGCGACCACTTCGGCGCCTACACGCCCTTTATCCTCGAGACGCAGAAGGCCATCAAGCTCGGCGAAGAGAACGTGCTGTGCATCCGCGTGGCGAACATGGGGGCTGCAAACAGCCGTATCGACTTCGGCCGCGAATCCTCCGAGGGTGCGAACGACCGTTTCGCCCACCCCGGCGAGATGCCCGTCGGCCTCCCCTGGAACCAGTACCCGTTCGGCGGCATCTTCGGCCATGTGGACCTGGTACTCGGCAACGCGGCCTTCATCTCCGACCTCCACGTGGAACCGGACATGGACCAGGAACGCGTGGCGCTCGAAATCAGCTTCAACAACCCGCGCGGCTTCAATACGAGGCTCCGCATCCTCATGAAGAACCCGAACGGCGATGTCTACGAATGGTTCAAGGACAGCCCCAAGCTCGACAAGGAAAACGCGACACTGCGCCTCGTGCTCGGTATCAAGGACTTCAACCGCAGCAAGTGCGTCTGGAGCCCCGACCATCCCAACATGTTCGCCGTCGAAGTCCAGATGGAAATCAAGGGTGGCAAGGGCAAGGATCCCGAATACTCCTTCCCCGTCATGCGCACGTTCGGCTTCCGCAAGTTCGACTGCCTCAAGGGTGACTTCTACCTGAACGACGCCATCGTGAAGATCCAGGGCGTATGCTACAACCAGCAGTGGAGCGAAGGCGGCCTCTGGACGACCGACAACCCGAACTTGAAGAAGGACCTGCAGGCCGTGAAGGATGCCGGTTTCAACACCATCCGCAGCTGCGGCGCACCGCTCAGTACGGAAGCCCTCGACATCTGCGACGAGATTGGCCTCCTGGTGTTCCAGGAATTCCCCATCCACACCATGAAGTCGACCCCTAGCGGACTCGAGCACGCGAAGAAGCTCATCAACGACATCGTCAAGGAACAGCACCACCACCCGTGCATCGCCTCGTGGGTCATGGGTTCCGAAAACGGCACGTTCATGCTGCAGAACGGTAACAAGCTGCTGAACGCCATCAGCCCCATCGACATGACGCGTCCGGCCATCAGCAACCTCGACAGTATCTACATCGACAACGAAGGCAACTTCCACAAGGATATCGGCAAGCTCCTGCCCGTTTCCGTCGACCGCATTTCGCAGTTCGCGACCCTGGCCGTGAACCCCAAGATGAACCCGAACGCCGCCTACACGCACTACCTCGCCCACTGCTTCAACAAGGACGAGGAAGAACTGATGGTCCCGGATTCGGGCCTCGGCGACAGCCACTTCCAGGACGAAGACGAGAACGCCACGGAAATCGAGAACAAGATGCTCGTGACGCTCAAGAACCACACGATCCTTCCGAAGAGTGCGACCAACATCAAGGGCCCACGCGGTGTCAAGAACCAGAAGGCCGTCAAGAACTTCTACAAGGCGCTCGAGACCTTCGTCAAGGAATCCGGCCTCTCCGTATGGGACAGCGTCGACGCGTTCATCAAGGACGCGAACAGCATCGCCACGAAGAGCAAGCTCGACCAGATTACCGCCTTCCAGAGCAACCCGCAAATTTCGGGATTCTTCCTGGGCCAGTGGGCCGACCACGGAATCGACTTCAGCGGCATTTGCGACGAGAACCGCAAGAGCAAGGGAATCGAGGACTTCTGCAAGACCATCACGACAAGAAGCCGCGTCCTGGTCAGCGAACTGGAACACGTGGTCGCACCGCAGAGCGAAGTCAGCTTCCAGCTCACGCTCCTGAACAACGACCGTTTCGAGAACGTTTCCGTCGACGTGAACCTCGTGGACGAAAGCGGCAAGTCGCTTACCTCGCAGAGCCTGACGCCGGAGGAGCCCGCCGGAAAGACGAGCCTCACGCAGCTCGGCATCTGCACGCTGATGGTCCCGCGCAAGGTCGGCAAGTACGAAATCCGCATCTCGCTCAAGGACAACGGCAAGGAAGTCAACTCCTCCGTCGAAGACCTGATCGTCATCGACCAGGCCGACGTGAAGAACGCCATGAGCAAGGTCTGCTTCCTCGACAACAGCGAAGAATCGAGCGACGCCCTCGCCGCCCTCAGCGGCCCGGAAAAGATTATCTTCACGGCGAACCTCAGTTCCTGGCCCGACGAGATCCTCTCCAAGATCGTGGACGTGACCAAGAACGGCGGCAAGACGCTCCTGCTTTCGGACATGACGCAGGAAGATATCGACTTCTTGAACCAGAGCCACAACTTCGACTTTACGGTGGAAGCGCACTGGAGCACGGGAGCAAACGGCACGAGCCTGCACTACCTCCCCAAGGATTCGGCACTCCTCCCCGTTTTCGGGAACAAGAGCGTGCTCGACCACAATGCCGCAGCCGTGATGCCGGGACTTTCGCTGAACGAGCTGCCGGGTGCGACCGTGTATGCACGCTCCGTGAGCATCAAGGATGGCGAAATCAAGACGGGTGTCGACCTGCAGAAGCTGCCGTTCGGCGCAGGACAGATTGTTTTCAATCAGTTCAGCGTGTTCGAAGGCCTCGAAACCAACGCTCTCGCGGACGCACTCTTTACAGCCATCGTGAACCTGCTCTAATAGCGGCAAGATTGTAAAAAAGAGACCCAGTGCGGAGAGAAACGCACTGGGTCATTACACCCAAGTCCGATACCGGCGACTACAAGACCTTGTCGCGGGTAAAAACAAACCTGTATTAGTAAAATACACTAAAGTGTGACGAAAATCAAGTTTCTATATTAAAATTATGGCAAAAAATTATTCCAACTTGGACGAATATTCCGACCTCCTGGCCCAAAACGCCAAGAAGGCCAGCAAGAACCTACGCACGCTCTCCGGCGAAAAGAGGAGCGCGGTGCTCAACCTCGTCGCAAAAATGCTCCGCGAGAAGAAGCCGGAAATCCTTGCCGCGAACAAGCTTGACCTCGAAGCAGCCGCCGGAAAGCTCGACGACTCGAAGATGGACCGCTTGACCCTGAACGACGCCCGCATCGAGGCCATGGCCAAGGGTGCCGAAGAAATCGCCTCCTTCGCAGACCCGCTGAACAAGGTTCTCGAAAGCCGCGAACTCAAGAACGGCATCAAGATTAGCCGTGTGGCCGTGCCTATCGGCGCCGTATTCTTCATTTTCGAAAGCCGCCCGAACGTGACCATCGACGGCGCCTGCCTCTGCTTCAAGGCGGGCAACTCCGTAATTTTGCGCGGCGGTAAGGAATCGCTCAACTCCGCGAAGTGCCTCGCCGGGATTTTCCATGAAGCGCTTGATGCAAACGGCATCGACAAGGACGCCGTGCAGCTCGTGACAGAAACGAGCCACGACCTGGTGGGCATGCTTTTGCAGCGCAACGACTGCCTCGACCTTGTGATTCCCCGCGGTGGCGAACGCCTGATCCGCGCGGTAGTCGACCAGAGCAAGATTCCCGTCATCAAGCACTTCAACGGCATCTGCCACGTGTACGTGGACAAGTCCGCCGACATGGACAAGGCGGTAAACATCCTCATCAACGCGAAGACGCAGCGCACCGGCGTGTGCAACGCCATGGAATGCGTGATTATCGACCGCCATATCGATGATGCCAACGTCAAGAAGCTTTTGGATTGTCTCGCCGACCGTGGCGTGGAGCTCTTCGGCAACAAGGATGCCCAGGGCCACGACAGCCGTATCAAGGACATCGGTGACGACTCCAATTACCACCACGAGTACCTCGCCCTCAAGGCAAGCGTCAAGTTCGTCGATGACGTCGCCGAAGCCTGCGACCACATCGAAAAGAACAGCAGCCGCCACACCGAAGCCGTGGTCGCCGAAGACGCGAGCGTGCAGGACTACTTCGTGGCGAACGTAGACAGCAGCAGCGTGATGGTGAACGCCAGCACGCGCTTTGCCGACGGTGGCGAATACGGCCTCGGCGCCGAAGTGGGTATTTCTACCGACAAGCTGCATGCCCGCGGCCCGATGGGCGTGGAAAGCCTCTGCAGCTACAAGTGGATTCTCCGCGGCAACGGCCAGGTTAGAGGTTAAGATGAAGTTCGAAGACCTGATTAAGGAAGTCAAGTTCGAAGTCGAAGTGGACGGCGTAAAGCTCGCGCCGGCAATCGTGCAGGATGCCGACAAGGGCGACGTGCTGATGATGGCCTGGATGAACGAAGAGGCCCTTCGCCGCACGCACGAATGCGGAGAGATGGTGTTCTGGAGCCGTAGCCGCAAGGAATACTGGCACAAGGGCGACACCAGCGGAAACGTGATGACGGTCGTGGAATGGGCCGCTGATTGTGACTCCGACGCGCTCCTGTTCAAGGTTCGCATGCAGGGTCCACAGGTCGCCTGCCATACGGGTGCCCGCAGCTGCTTCTTCAAGACCTGCGACAAGTAGTCTTCAGATTAATTATCTAAGGGATTTCTTCGCTGATTCCAGCGTTTCGATGACTTTGTCGCACCAGGCGTCGAATTCGGGGTCGGCCTTCTGGAACTCGGGATGGGCAAGCACGTATTCCACGGTGCGCCGGATTCCCTGATCAAAGCGGACCTCGGTGTGGAACGTGGGCACGGCGCACTTGAGTTTGAAATTATCGAACACCACAGAATTCGCCTTGTCACCGATGAGGCTCCCGAGCAGGTCGTAGTCGCTCACATCTGCAAGGAACTGCGAAGACACGTAGTACGGCTTGAGATCGACGCCGAGCGCATCGGCAACCGCCTTGTAAATCTGGTTCCAGGTAAGAGTCTCGTCGCTTGTAATCTGGAACGATTCACCGATAGCATGAACGTTGCCCATCAGGCCCACAAAACCGCGTGCGAAGTCGGTGTTGAAAGTCATAGTCCAGAGACTCGTGCCGTCGCCGTGAATGATGACGGGCTTGCCTTCGAGCATGCGCTTCGCGACTTGCCAGCTGCCGTTCTTGCCGTGGACGCCCAGCGGGATGCTGCGTTCGTCGTAGGTATGGCTCGGGCGCACGATCGTAATCGGGAAACCTTCTTCGCGGTACTTGCGCATCAGGAACTCCTCCCCCGCAATCTTGTTGCGGGAGTATTCCCAGTACGGGTTCGCAAGAGGCGTGCCCTCGGTAATGCGGTAGTCCGAAAGCGGCTTCTGGTAGGCGCTCGCGGAACTGATATACATGAACTGCTTTGTACGGTCTTTGAAAAGACGGTAGTCACGTTCGAGCGCACTCGGGTGGAACACGATGAAATCGCAGACCACATCGAACTGCATGCCCTTGAGTTTATCTGCAACGGCAAGTTCGTTGTAGATGTCGGCGTTGATGAGTTCAACACCTTCGGGAATGTCGCCCGCGGGGCGGTTCCCGCGATTGAGCAGGTAGAGTTTCCAACCCTGGGATGCAGCAAGCCGCGTGATGGCCATGCTGATGGTCCCCGTACCGCCGATAAAGAGCGCTTTCATGGCGCTACTCCAGCGTTGCGTGTGCTGCGATCTTGTAAATCTCAGTCACATCCTTCGCCTTGAGCGGGACAAAGCCCCAGCCGTCGCCCGGGTTCAGTTTTTCGACCATCTTCGGGATATCCTCTTCCTTCGCGCCGAGTTCTGCAAAGTTAATCGGCATGCCGATAGAATGCAGGAAGCGGCGGAAGGCCTTGATGCCCTCAAGGGCGGTGGCCTTCGGGTTCTCGAAGTTCATCTGGCAACCGAACACGCGGGTAGCCATCTGGGCAAAGCGCATCACGTTGTGGTCTACCACGTATTCCATCCAGGAGGGCATGATGACCGCAAGGCCCGCGCCATGGGCGCAGTCGTAAAGTGCCGAAAGTTCATGTTCGATGGCGTGGCTGTTCCAGTCCTGACTGCGCCCGCAGCCCACAACGCCGTTGTGGGCTACCGTCCCCGCCCACATGATGTTCGCACGCACCTGGTAGTTGGCGGGGTCGGCAATGGCGCGCGGGCCCTCCTTCACCATCGTGAGGAGCACCGCCTCGCACAGGCGGTCGGTAATTTCCACTTCAAGCGTATTCGTGAAGTAGCGTTCAAAGACGTGCGCCATGATGTCGGTAATACCGCAGGCCGTCTGGTAGGCCGGCAGCGTGCAAAGCAAAGCCGGATTCTGCACCGCGAACTTCGGGCGGATATGCTCGCTGCTCGCACCGCGCTTGAGCATGCCGTCTTCCTTGGTCACCACGGAGTCCCCGCTGCCCTCGGAACCGGCAGCCGCAATCGTCTGCACCACGCCAATCGGGAGCGCAGCTACCGCCGAGGCCTTGCCATCGTAAAAATCCCAGAAATCGCCCTTGTAAGGAACACCCATCGCAATGGCCTTGGAGCTATCAATCGTAGAGCCGCCGCCCACCGCAAGGATAAAGTCAATGCCATTCTGGCGGACAATCTCGATGCCCTTGTACACGAGCGAATCGTGCGGGTTCGGCTTCACGCCGCCAAGTTCCACATGCGGGATACCAGCAGCGTCGAGACTCGCCTTGACGCGGTCGATGAGCCCCGAACGCACGGCGGAACCGCCACCGTAGTGGATAAGCACCTTCGTGCCGCCATACTTCTTGACAAGCGCACCGCATTCATTTTCGCGGTCCATGCCAAATACAAATTCCGTGGGGCTGTAGAAATTGAAATTTTCCATATTCCATCCTTTTTCTTGTTTTTTGCTTAAAATACAAGAATTTTGCCGAAAATGCGCACAAATTCGGCTTTTTTCTGTGTACAGGGGGAAACAGGCTAAGCCACTTGTTTTCTCTTCTTCCTTTTTGTATATTCCTTCCCAAACACCAGAAAGGGTGCTATTAGATGATCGCTATCCGCGCAAGCGGGGCGGTCTTTTTTGTTTTAAAAAGGAATTGAAAATGACAAAAAACAAGAAAAAGACTGAATTGGTTACAGTGAAACCAGGATTTTCACTGATTGACGAGAACTTGCTCAAATCGAGAATTTACACAATTCGTGGAGCAAAGGTAATGCTCGACGCAGACCTAGCCGAGATTTACGGGTATAGTACCAAAGCGTTCAACCAACAGGTCAAGAATAATATTGAGCGTTTTGCGGATGATTTTCGATTCCAATTGAGTGACGCAGAAATTCTACTTTTATCGAGGTCAAAAATTTTGACCTCGATACAGGTGAAAGGCGTAAAAGGAGGTCGGTCCTATAAACCTTATGCCTTTACCGAGCAGGGCATTTATATGCTCATGACTGTGCTGAAAGGCGATTTGGCGGTACAACAGAGTATGGCGCTCATCCGCCTTTTCAAACGGTTAAAGGATTACGCCGTTTCGGAAGGTCTGTTGCTTCATGGCTCGGAAGTCACCCCGCTAGCGTTGCAAACCGCCCAGAACACAAGGGATATTGCCTACGTATCGGCAGATGTCAAGATCCTTTCTGGCGAGGTGCATGAAATGCGCGGCGAATTCTGCAAGATGAACATGGACCTCCAGAAGGTCATGGAAAATTTCGTGGACCCGAGCACCCACAAGCATTTCTTGATTCTGAACGGCCAGCGGCTGGAAGCAGACATCGCCTACACGCAAATCTACGGCATGGCGAAGAAATCCATCACGATTATCGATGACTATATCGGCGTGAAGACTCTCGACCTGCTGCGCCAAATCGCAAAGGGAGTCTCCGTGACAATCTATAGCGACAACCGCAGTTTTGAAGCCCTGACGGAACAGATGCAGAAGGATTTTCTTGCCGTGCGCCCCGATGTGAAGTTTGCCATGAACAAGACAACGGAGAAATTCCACGACCGCTACATCTTCTTGGATTACGGCCTGAAAAGCGAGAAACTATTCCACTGCGGAGCATCTAGCAAGGATGCCGGCAACAAAATCACCACCATCATACAAATCGAACAAACGCAGGCGTACCACTGCATTATGGAGATGCTGAAGAAAAAGTGAATGGAGCCATGTTTTTTTATTTGAAAGGGGAAAGCCTTCCCCTCGCTTCAGCTACGCCGTCATGGCGGGCCACGACACGCCATCTAGCCGTATCTTCCGCTACCCCTTCAAGCGGGGGCTCAGACGCCGCCCCCGCAACGCCCTAGGCTTAGTATTGTCATTGCGAGGACCCTGTAAGGGGACGCGGCAATCAAGTGCATTTGTCGAGTCTTGCGCTATTTTGTTTGGCTTGCCAATTTCTCGTACATTTGCAGCAATTTCGTAACTACATCCATTTCGCTCATTGTTTCTTTGAAGCCGTAAGCCTGCATAACCGCCTTATCGTTAGCCTTATGGGCTTCTAAAAGGTCAGTGTACAGATGCATATTCTCGCCATACATATCTGCCAAAGAGCTATCAGCATACTTTTGTCTAGCGTCTAATATTGCTTGTGCGGTTTGTTCAATTTTTGCCTTCTGTTTCGCTGTAGGGCTACACCACGGGAAATTATTATACACGATTGTATTAGAGTAGCGGAATCGTGTTTCCAACTGACCGCAAACCGTTTTTACCCAAATTATATGCACGCTACTTGTAAGAACGCCAAAATGAAATAAAGATGCTAACGGAATCAGTGAGTTTGCATCACCACAAATAACATCGGCGGGCATATATCCCATAGGGATGTAGTCTCTATTTTCAGAAGAATGTCTAGGAATGAGGATATATTCAGTGCTAGGTTGCCGAATTTCCATAAACCTAGTTGCATAATCAGCGTATTTCCGAGTTGCAGCCTTCTTGCTAGTTAAACGGTATTCCCGAACTTGATTAACTCGTTCCATGACAAGAGGCATACTTTGTAGTTCTTTCGGTGTAGCATCTAACAGCCATAAGCACCATCGCTTTTTATTATGCAAGTATTCTTCTGCTCCGTAGAATTTACGAATGAACTTCTCCGCCAGCGGTTCTTTTTGTAATAGGTCACTTCGTTCTTCTGCGGTAAGAAAAAGGTTTCCATCATCTGTGGCTGCGCTACCCTTTCTTATTTGTGGTATATTTGTAAGAGGTTTAGTAGATTTAGTAACATAAAAGTTATCCAAATCCAACAGATAACCATTTATATTCTTACAAATAATACTAGGGGCATCTTTGGAATAAACCACTTTGGGTTTATTAGACGAGCAACAACTAAAGCCTACAATAACACAATGGACGTGAGCTTTTATATTGGCTTCACTATCCCATCTAAATGTTCTATGTGCAAAATTGATTACTATGCCATAATTCTCAAATAAGGGTTTCCAAATCCAAGCGACCTGCTGACCTTGACAAATAGAATTTGTAGATACAAGAGCGCATTCAATTTGTGTTCCTTGTATATACCTACCGGCTTTTGCATACCACCCTGTCACATAATCAATTTCGCCAGGATTCTTGCATTCGGGGAAGATAGCCTTTATTTCTTCCCGTTTTACGTCATCCATTAAATAAGAGCCTATAAAGGGAGGATTACCTACAATGTAATTTAATTCATATTTAGGAACCACAGATTCCCAATCAATAGTCAAAGCATTCGCTTCTACGATATTTGCATAACTTTTCAAAGGCAAAAAGTTCAAATCTTTCTGTATGATATTTGCGGTCTCTTTCAACATTTGATGTTCCGCAATCCACAAAGCAGTCTTTGCGACAACAACCGCAAAGTCATTGATTTCAATGCCATAAAATTGGTTGATGCTTACGTAAATCGCATTATCAAATACATCAAGCATTATTTTGTTATTAAACCGCATTTTTAAGCATTCATTTTCCAGACGACGAAGACACAGATATGTTTCCGTCAAGAAATTGCCACTGCCACTAGCAGGGTCAAGAAATTTAAGAGAACCTAATTTCTTTTGAAATGCGATAATAGCATTTGTCTGTTCGGTCTTACTCCTAATCTTCTTGATGGCTTCAAATTCAAGTAGCAGGTCATTTAAGAATAAGGGGTCTATGACTTTATGGATGTTTTCAATGCTAGTGTAGTGCATTCCCCCTTCACGTCTTGTAACGGGGTTCAAGGTGCTTTCAAAGATTGCACCGAAAATTGTCGGGCTGATTTCCGACCAATCAAAATCATTAGATGCTTGCTTGACGAGTAAGTTCTTGATTTCGTCTGTTAATTGCGGTATGGTCGTATCTTTTTCTGTAAATAGTCCTCCATTCACATAAGGGAATGCTGCAAGGACTGGCTTCATATACTCGTCACGGTGTTCGGGCTTTTGGTCCAACACCTTAAACAGTTCCAATAAGGCTCCACGTAAATCGGACGCCTCATATTTAGACAAGTAATCCCCGAAACTAGACTTGCTCCCAAATACTCCCGCGTCCTCGGCATAAAGGCAAAAGACTATGCGAACACATAGCATATTTAGGCTTCTCAATGTCGCTGGGCTTGGATTGTCAGCGTCGTGATATTGGGCTTTTATCAAGTTGTATAAATTCCCAATAATATCACCTGCTTTTACGGATACTTCAAATTCTTTTTGCAAATGTATATTCTTGTCATTTACAAGGAATGACAGACGATAGTATTCCTTTTCAAGGTCCTTCAACCAGATTTCTTCGGGATCTTTATGAGGATTTTCCATATCGTAGATTAGGAACGACTTGAAATTGCAGGTAATGATCCATCGTGGATATTTGGAAAATCCCAACTCCATAGCATAGCGCTTTGCCTGTGAGAAGGGGTCTAGAAGCGAACCATCCGATTGCTTGGTGGGAGCTTTCAAATCCTTGTCAACGCTTTTCTGTTCTATAAGGACTTTCGTAGCAGAAATATATCCGTCTGCACGAGAAGAATGGTCTAGTTGTACATTGATTTCAAAATCTATGTAATTAGCAAAATCTTGAATTCCGAAAACATGACAGAGAAGATCACACCAAAACTTTTGACTTTCGCCAATTTCCTTGCCTTTATCTTTCCAATCATTAGCGAATTTCTTTGCAGCCAGTTGTTGTTCTCTTGGCGTCATCATATTTGGGGCATCCTTATCAGCGAGATAAGTCCCTATGCAAAGGAAAGACTCTATCAATTTTTTGAAAACAAAAAAAGGCGTGGAGTCGTTCTTGCGTGCTTACCGCAACTGAGGGCTACCACACCCTACCAATCAATAAGCACAAACGACCCACGCCCCAGATGGGACGTGAGTGTTCGTCTTACTCTCGATTGGTTTGAAAGTGGTAGTTTCAGTTGCGAGAATAAGAGACGAATCTCAAAAATTCCGGTCGCTCCGCACCATTCGGTACGGGGCTATGTCATGGGGAAATAGTAGTAAAAAAGTGACTGGATTCTTACCCAAAGGGCATAACTCAACCTCAAAACTAAGGTTTTGGGTTTCGTATATCGACTTCGCCTTGCGGCTACGCTCAGAATGACGATAAAAGGGAGACGCCCCGTCAAGCGGGGCATGACATTTGGACGGGCGGGCGGGACAAGCCGGGGTTTTAGGGGGCGGAGCCCCTTAGGCGAGGGGGTGCTGGAAGACTTGCCCTAGTTCGGTCTGGATCCTTCGACTTCGCCCTACGGGCTCCGCTCAGGATGACACTAGGGCAAGGCTGCAAGCAGGGGGAGGCTTCCCCCGCCAAATCAATCAGTTATTCCTTCCGGGCATTATTTTTACAATTTCATACCTGCGGGGCTTGAATTTTATTAGTTTTCGGGTATGGAACTTCGAGTTTTGCGGTATTTTCTGGAGGCGGCGCGGTTGGGGAATGTCTCTCGCGCGGCGGATAATCTTTGCGTGACGCAGCCGACGGTGAGTCGCCAGCTCAAGGAGTTGGAGGAGGAACTGGGCGAGAAGCTTTTCGAGCGCACGAATTACGCGATTCGGCTGACGCCTGCGGGGGAACTCTTGCGGGAGCGTGCGGAGGATATCCTTTCGATGGCGGACAGGACGGTGCAGGATTTCAAGTCGCTGAAGGAAGACGAGGTGGTGGGTGAAATTGCCATTGCCTGCGCGGAATCGCGGAACGTGAATTTTCTTTCGAAGTGCATCGGGATTCTCCGGGACGACTATCCGAAGATTAAGTACAACTTATATTCGGGCGACAGTGAGCGCGCCCTGGAAAAACTGGACAAGGGCATTTTTGATTTCGCGGTGGTTGTAGACAACGTTGATTTAGAAAAGTACAACTGCCTTGCGGTGCGTTCGGTGGACCGCTGGGGCGTGGTGATGCGTCGCGACGACCCTTTGGCCAGGCGGGATTTCATCGAGCCGAAGGACTTGCTCGACAAGCCGCTGATGGCGTCGCGCCAGGCGATGGTGGCGGATTTGCCGAAATGGTTCGGCGACGATATTTCGAGGCTGAACGTGATTGTGGGGCTCGATCTTTCGTACAACGGTTCGGTGCTTGCGAAGGAGGGCACGGGCTACCTGCTCACTTTCGACGGCCTGGTGGATACGAGCCGCAGTTCGCGCCTGTGTTTCAGGCCGCTCATGCCCGAACTCACCACCAACATGTACATCATTTGGCGGCGGGGCCAGCAGTTCACGCGGGCGGGCGAACTTTTCCTCGACACGCTCCGGCACGTGCTGGGGGAATAGAAACAGACAAACGCCCCATTTTTAAGGTTTAAAACGGTTGTACGCCTAAATCGGTGTCGCCGTCTTTGACTTTCGCAAGGATTTCGAGGCCTGTCAAGTCTTGCATCATGCGGATGTTGTCATCTTCCATTTCCAGATTTCCGCTAGAGCCGTAGCGGTTTACGATGAGCCCGCGGACATCGAGGCCGCGGCTACGGGCGTATTCTACTGTGAGCACGCAAGCGTTAATGGAGCCGAGCGCAGCCGTCGTCACCACGAGAATCGGGAGGTTCACGGTCTTGATAATGTCTTCGAGGAAAATCTTCTGGTCATCATAGCGGATGGGGCAAATGATTCCCCCGCTGCCTTCGGCAAAAATAAACTCGTGGCGAGCGCAAGCCGCATCAAAATCGGCTTTGACCTTCGTCAACTCCACGGAATTTCCTTCTTTGCGGGCAGCAAGATGCGGAGAGACAGCCTCTTTATAGACATAGCTCACGAGCTGTTCCTGCGAATCAGGAAGATTTGCAATGCGCTTCACGTAGTCGGCGTCACCGGCGACCCATTTGCCGTCGCGGAGTTCTGCGCCGCTGAGGGCGGCCTTGTAGTAGCCCGCATCGATGCCGGAATCGCGCCACCTTTTAACGAGAAGGGCGGTCACAAATGTTTTACCGACATCGGTCCCTGTTGCTGTAACGAAATATCCCTTGTTCATACACCCTCTTTTACCGCCTGCGCAATTATGGACGCAGCGGTTTGAAGCTGTTCTTGCGTATGTGTTGCCATCAGGCTTGCACGCAGGCGGGCTTGCCCCTTGGCGACTGTCGGATAGCGAATCGCGGGAATCAGGATTCCCTGTTCCTGAAGCTTTGCAGAAATCTGCATTGCTTTCGCCTCGTCACCGATGACAATCGGCACAATCGCCGAAGGAGACTGTTCTACGTTCACGCCTTCGCGCCGCAAAGCATCACAGAAAAATTTCACGTTATCGCGCAGATTTTGAACGCGTTCAGGATGCGCATCGATGTAGCGCAAGTTATTGCAGGCGGCAGCGGCAACGGCAGGAGCCATCGCCGTCGTAAAGATAAAGCTGCGTGATTTGTTCTTTAAAAATTCAGTCAGTTGCTTCGGGCCCGCCACGAAGCCGCCTTCGGCGGCGACGGCTTTGCTCAAAGTCCCGACGGTTACATCGGCGTGAGCACAGCCGTAGTGTTCGGCAAGTCCGCGGCCGGTCTTGCCGAGCACGCCCGTGGCGTGGGCTTCATCGATCATCAAGAGGCAATCATTTTCTTTCGCGATACGCAAAAGTTCCGGCAAATTCGCGAGGTCGCCATCCATACTGAAAACAGCATCTGTTACGATGAGTTTGCGAGGAGCCGGCAATGTAGGCGCATACGCACGAGACTTGTCCGCTTCTTGAATCACTCGCTGCAAATCAGCCATATCGTTATGCTTATAAACAAAGCACTTGGCGCGGGAAAGGCGAATTCCATCGATAATGCTGGCGTGGTTCAGTTCATCACTAAAAATAAAGTCGTTCTTGCCGCACAAAGCCGAAATCGTACCGACATTCGCCATATAGCCCGTGTTGAACGTAATGGCGGATTCTTCGCCTTTGAATTTGGCGATAAATTCTTCCAGTTCCTGATGCGGCGTCTTGTTGCCCGTCGTAAGGCGAGCGCCGCCGCTACCTGTACCCCACTCAAGAACCGCTTGAGCCATCGCTTGTTTGAGTTTGTCGATGTTGGCGAGATCCAAGTATGAATTTGATGCCAATAAAATTTGTTTTTGCAAAACTCCATTTGCAGAGCGGATTTTTACGCACGACGATTCCGGCGTCTCCATCAAGCGCATCGAGCGATAAGTGTTATTCGCCCGCGCCGCTTCCAAAGCGTCTTTCGTAAATAAGTTTAAGATTCGTTCGTTCATACTATTCTGCCCTGGATCCTTCGACTTCGCGCCTTACGGCGCTCCGCTCAGGATGACACAATTCCCTTTTTACATATACTTATTTCATTCAGGATGACGTGTTTCTCCATCATCAACATCACTGCTTTTGACACGGAGTAACATCTACTAACACTTTCTTCTTCTGCAAGTACTCGATGCATTCTTCGGCAGAAGCCTTGCGCGAATCAAACAAGAAAATGCGGCCTCCGTTTTCATCGCCCATTTCCTTCATTTTCATGATGCGCACATAGCCGAGTTCCTTGCTCGCAACATAGCCCGTCACGTAATTCGGGTCATCGCTCACGCAAAATTCCGCCACCATTCCGGGAGCATTCGCCACCTTGGTCGCAAGCACAATTGCTTCGTTAAAATGATTCTTGCAACCGTCCACTTCGCTCGAATGCAGCGCATCCATATAAGTCGCACGTACACCGCGTTCGTGGTCAGGTTCCAGACGCTCGCCTGTCGCGATATCGTACAGCATCGCACCACGCATCGGGAAAGTCGCACGCAAGAGTTCAGGCAAATTCTCGGCGAAATTTTGAAGGCCAGCATTTTCTCCCGTTCCCTTCGGCATGCTCAGGGAACTTTCTTTATTCACATCCAAAACAGTTTTACTAACTAGTCCAAAAGCCTTCTCCAACCCTTCCTGCCACGTATCTACATCGATACGCGTCACGGGCAAAGCCTTCAAAACCCGGATATCGTTTTCGTGAACCTTTTCAATTTTCACGTTGATAAAATCCGGATCGCCCTTGGAATGATTCATGGCGCGACGCACCATCGCCGTACACACAGCCTCTACGGAATCCCGGCCCACAATACGTTCTGCACCGGAAATATGCTGTTCGTATTTCTGTTCGCCTTCGCCCACCTGCTGCGAGGCACGCATCTTTAAACTATAATATTCCATAATTCAAAATAAACTAACTTTTCTGTTTTGTTATAATCGTCATCGAGTGGACTTCTCCTTTTCTAACTTCACAAGAAAGGAGATTCCCGGTTGGAGCCGGGAATGACAAAATCAAGTAAACACCTCGATTATAGCAAAAATCACTCATGAAATTCATCTTCGCCTTCTACGACAGGCGCGGGTTCACATTCACCAATCATCTTGATGGCTTCGCAGATACGGTCAATTTCAGAATCGGTCGTAATGAGCGGAGGCATTGTGTAAACATAATTGCAGAACGGCCTGAGCCACACACCGGTTTCGCGAATCACGCGCAGAATATCGTCTGCCGAAGGTTTCGCCTTCAGTTCCAAGACTCCAATAGCACCGAGAACTCGCACGTCGGCCGCATTTTCAAGCGAACGGAGCGGTTCCAAATTCTGCTTCAAACGCTTTTCGATTTGAGCGACACTCATGGCATAATCGCGACTTTCAAACAGCGAAAGCGAAGCAATTCCCGCGGCACATGCCAAAGGGTTCGCCATGTACGTCGGACCATGCATAAAGGCAGGAATTTTGCTATTTGTAATCGTTTCGGCAACCTTCTCGGACGCGACGCAGGCGGCCATCGTAATGCTACCGCCCGTGAGTGCCTTGCCGATACACATAATATCCGGCTTAATGCCAGCATGCTCCATCGCAAAACGCGGGCCCGTGCGGAAAAAGCCCGAAGCGATTTCGTCCAGGATCAACAGGATGCCGTAACGGTCGCAAAGTTCGCGGAGAGCCTTCAGGTAGCCCGCGTTATACAGCCACATGCCGTTTCCACCCTGAAACACGGGTTCGCAAATCACGGCAGCGATTTCATCCTTGTGTTCTTCGACAACTCGCTCCATCGAAGCGAAATCCGCCTTGTCCCAAGCCTCGTCAAAGCGGCAGTTCGGACGTTCCGCAAAATAATGATGCGGCATGATTCCGCGGAAAAGCGTATGCATTCCGTCAGGGTCAGAAAGCGCCATCGCGCCTGCGGTGTCGCCGTGGTAGCCACCCTTCAAAGCAACCAACTTGCAACGCTCCGGGCGGCCCAGCGAATGCTGGTACTGCACCGCCATCTTGGCGCTGCATTCTACGGCGATGCTTCCCGAATCCGCAAAGAAAATTTTGTTGAGACCTTCCGGCAAAAAATTCACCAGTTTTTCGCCGAGTTCAATCGCAGGTTCGTGCGTAAAACCGCCAAACATCACATGGCACATCTTTTCGCTCT
>JAEEGG010009856.1_pt1 | contig 21288 bp, 11 predicted proteins | sample 9134161 | NCBI WGS metagenome assembly JAEEGG01 (sample SAMN16246543, study PRJNA631951) | gut metagenome | biome: gut microbiome; feature: rumen; material: CR-attached | host: Bos | place: Iran: Karaj | collected 2018-10
TGCTCTTACAGAGCGTCATTTGCCGCGGCATTTCAATACCCAGGGCGCTGCCCTGGGCTGACATCTTTCTGCCCCTTTGGGGCGTCCCAAGCCCCTGCCACTTACATCTTGCTCTAAATGCCGATGGTTAGGAGGGTGCAGGTAATGATGAAAAATATTTACCGGACACTATTCATAAACAATAAAGGCAGTCTCGGTCGAGGCTGCCTTTATTGTTCTTGTCGTTTATAGGTGTCAGTACAGAATCTTCTTCCCGTTGATGATATTGATGCCCTGTCTGGGCGAACTGAGTCGCTGGCCTATAAGATTGTAAGTCCCGCCATTTCCTGTTGTCCGCTGACTGCTGTCAATAGCCTTGACCCCCGTAGGGATAGGACGGATGCCTGTGAGGCCGAAGTCGATATACTGGCCGCCTCCTTTATTCGTGCACTCGATGGCAATAATGTTTGTGTCGTCGGGAGTAAGTGCGTCCAATGCCTCCTTATTGATGGGAATGTACTTGTAGGCAGTGAGATAGCCGCTCTCTTTGAAAGCTTCCACACCATTGAAATATACCGTAACGTCCTCGTCGTGATGAATCCTCGCCGAAAGGGCCGCCATCTGCTCAGGCGTGTATCCGGTCAGGTCGAGGTGATAGCGGAGGCGTATGACAGAGGAATTCCACGAAGTGTGCACGAAGCTTCCAGGAGGATTGCCTGCGCCAAAGCCGGACAAGCCTTCGCTCCATGAGTTGTCGCGGAAGGTCTGCTTTGTCCAGTTTGTGCTTGTGGCAGTGCTCGAAGCAGTCAGATATTTCCATTTCTGCGGCTCTTTCTCTGCAGTGGGCAGTACGTCGCATTCCTCATAGAAGAAGTTGCTCAACAGGTATTGCAGTTCGCTCGCTTTGATGACCAACACCGACCCTTCCTGCGCCTCTTCCGGCAGTTGGAGCTCGTATTCGTTGCAAGGATACCATTTGCACTCGGCTGCATTCCCGCTCTTGCTCATGGCTTGCCTGTTCTTCTCTGTCGAATTATAGAGCAGGAACCAGCCTGAACCGTCGAGGGCAGGGAAGGTCTGCGGCCCCCGGCTCTTGGGTATTTGTGAGCTGAAGATGCGTTGAGGCTCCGAGAAGGTTGTCCCCGCCACCTTCAGGGCGTTGGTCTGCGTCTGCATGATGTTTCTGTCGGAGTTATAGAAGATGCCGCTATATGTGTCGCCCGTTTTCTCGAAATGCATGTCGTGGACAGAATAGGTGTTGGAATAGATGACGCGTGGCGAGATGAACTTTTTCCAGTCGCTCGTCGTGGTGAGGTAAATGTTGTTCTTGTCGCCACTTTTAGCACTCCAGTAGATGAAGAACTTTGATGTGGCTTCGTCGTAGATCCATTCCGGTGACTCTGCCTTGCTTATGCTTGAAGAAGAAGGCTTTACCTTTATGTCTCCATTCTCTCCAGGCTGCCAGTTGACGAGGTCTTCGCTCTGCAAATGGAAGAAGCCCGTTTGGCTGTCGTCTGTATAACCGGCAACGAGATGGAAGATATCCTTTCCGTCGATGGTGGCACGGCGAATGAAAGGTGCCTTCATTTCTATATCAGCATATTCGCCTCGAAGGATGGGACGGTTGCCATTGATAGTAGTCCATTTCGCTCCGTCCAGACTATATGCGTAATGCAGCTGCTGGCTTGTCGGCAGAGTGTAGGTCATCAGATAGGCTTTGTCGCTGACACTCGTGAATTCAGGAGCAGGAGTCCTCGCTGGCATCGGCTCTACTTGTATGTCGTCAAGGGAAGTGTAGTTGCGCATCTTCAGTCCGCAGTCGATGAACTGGCCGCCTGTCGTCTGCTTGCAATGGATGGCGATGGTGTTGTCCGAGCCGTCCAGCTTCAGCGCCTGGAGTCCAGCAGGCAGGAGTGGCCATTGCTCGTATTTAGTGTTGTAGCCGGTCACTTTGAGCGTGAGCTTTCCGTTGATGTATATCTCAGCATCCTCGTCATGGAAGAGCCAGAGACGAAGGTCTTGAATCCTGCTGGCATCGAAATTGTTGATTTGGAAGGTGCGCCTTATCCAGATGTCGCTGCTTGTCCATGATGTCCTTCCGCCACCACCGAAACCAGCTGCGCCAGTCCTCCAGCCGGAAGCGTCGAAGTCCGTTGTGTACCAATCTTCTGCAGGCTCCGTTGTGGTGTATTTCCATTGGATGCCCGACTTCTCGTCGCCAGCTGCCACAATGGTCGTGGCGTCGCTATAGCGGCTGTTGACGGTTCTCAGAATCTTTGCTCTCATGGCTTCCTGCTGTGCCGGCGAGACTTTCAGGACTTTACGATCGTACGTCAGGATGCCATTGCATTCCTGCTCCACATCGGTGATTTGCGTGTATACTGACATCCAAAGGCCTTTGTTCTTTTGGAGTTCTTGCAGGCGGTCGGTGTAGTGGTCGTAGAGGTTGGTGTAGGTGTCGGCATCATCCACAGTCGTGTAGTTCACGTCGGAACCAGCCCACATGTGCCCTTTAATAAAGAGGTTGATGCCGCCGAACTCGCCACAAGAGGCCACGCGCTCGTTTACAGGATTCGTGGCAGCATTGGGAGAGGGGTAGGAGTGAACATCCAGGAAGTCGCCCATCTCCACATCCGTCCAACCCGTCACTGCATGTACGAATCGGCCAGGGTCATGATTGGCATTGATGACGCTGTTCACGGCTCTGTGGGTGTGGCCCATGCCTTGTTCGGTATGCTGACCCCAACCTTCGTTGATTACCACCCAGGCACCGATACAGGGATGTTGGCGAGTGGCATCGATGAGCATTTCGTTCTCATGGTAGAAGTTCTGCATAGCATAGTCGATATTGCCTATTGCTCCGCTTCCACATCCCGATGGCATATCCTGCCATACAACCAGCCCGTGCCTGTCGCACCACTCGAACCAAAGGTCGTTCTCCAACTTGATGTGCTTGCGCACCATATTCATGCCAAAGTCTTTCATGACTTGCAGGTCATAAACCATTGCTTCGTAGGAAGGGGGTGTGAGGAGGCCGTCGGGCCACCAGCCTTGGTCGAGAGGACCGTACATATAAAGGGGCTTGTTGTTGAGGAGCACAGCAGGATGTCCGTCCACCATTCCGCGGGAGAACTTCCTCATGCCAAAGTATCCGCTAACCTTGTCCGTCTCCTGTCCCCCCTCGTTTGCTTTAATCTCCAGATTGTAGAGGTTAGGCTCGTCGGGGCTCCATAGTTTTGCGGAAGGGATAGGCAGGATGAAGGTGTCGTCCGAGCTTCCTGTCTGCTCGGCAATCACATTGTCTCCGTCTTTTACGGTTAATGACACAGAACATGGTGCAGAGGTCTTTACCTTTACGGAAACGGTGGAGTTGTCGATGTCGGGAATCGGCTCGTAGCTTTCAATATGCGTGGGGCTGACAGGCTCCAGCCAGACTGTTTGCCAGATGCCGCTATTGGGCGTGTACCAGATGCCGCTTGGCGAAACGCTCTGCTTTCCGTTGGGTTGTCCGCCGTCTGTCGGGTCCCAAACGGCCACTTGAAGTTCTTGTTCCGCACCTTCTTTTAGGAAAGATGTGATGTCGAAGAAGAAGGGAACAGAACCGCCATCATGAGTGCCAGCCAATTGTCCGTTCACATATACATAGCAACGCCAATCGACGGCTCCAAAATGCAGCAGAATGTTCTTGCCGCTAAAGCTCTCGGGCAAAGAGAATGTCCTGCGATACATGTGCGTGGCTTTCCTGTTGGAAGCGTAGCTCTTGTCCATGATGCCGGAAAGGGCAGACTCCACAGGGAACGGTACCAGAATGGCTTTTGAGAAGAGCGTGGTGCCTCTCTCGTAGCTGTAGTTGATGCTGGTGCGCTTGAAGTACTTCCATACGCCGTTCAGGTTCATCCAATCCTGTCTTTTCATGGATGGGCGTGGGTACTGAGGCCAAACATTCTCTTCTGTCAACTGTTCGCCCCAAGGTGTCATGACTGGAGCAGTCTGCTTTGTCCAAACACTTTGCGCAAAAGCGCTTTCCGAAAGGGTTAGCACGATGGCTGCGGTGGCTATCATGCCACGGATGATTCTGTTTCTCATTTGTGTGTCTTGTTATTCTGTTTCTCTAAATCTTTTCCTTGGCAAAACTAGATGCTTGGGAACTCGTCGTCTTCTTCTTCGCCGAAAGTGGTGTCGGAAGTGATGGTGTAGCTACCGTCAGGACCGATGGTAAGGAGGAAGGGGCATATCATGTCGCTTTCTGGGAAACTGATGCATGTGTTGAAGTACAGTTTGCCTTCTTCGGCTCGGTTGAAGCGCAAGCCGTCTATAATACCGTATTTCTTGAACTCCTCCGGAAGCTTCGATCTGAAGTCTGCTTTCGTGAGGCTGCCATCGAAGAGTTTCCTGCCATCCTTCGTGATGAGCAAGTTGAAGCGGTTGTCCTTGTACTTTGTTCCGTCCTCGTCAATCACTTCGGGCAGATTGTCGTCAGGGCGACGGGTAATTGTATATACCACTTTGTGACTGCCCTGCATGAGCGAGTCGGTATAGTCGTAATCAGGTATGCTGCGCACTTCGTCTGTCGTCTGCTCTGTCTGGTTAGGGTCTTGTGATTCGGTCTTCTGAGGATGGCAAGAGAAGAGGAGGAGAGTCCCTATTCCTAATATAAATAGATGTTTCATCATGATTGGTGTTGTGAATTATTAGAAGTTGAATACCATTGTTCCGCCTTTTTTGAGTTCCTTGACGGGGATTTGGAAGTTGGGGAGAGGCTTGCCGTTCCAGGTGACGCTTTTACATTTGCCGTTTACCCGTTTGCCATTTACCATTTTATGGTTTTGCCCTTCGGTGCGGATGGTGACGGTTGTCTTGCCGTCGTTGCCGAGGTGGAGCGTCACCTTGTCGAAGAGGGGTGGGAAAAGCTCAAAGACTGCTTCGCCGACGACGAGCGGATACATGCCGATGCTTGCAAACACATACCAGGCACTCATGGCTCCGTCGTCCTCGTCCATTTCGAAGCAGTAGCCGCGAGGCTGGTTCACAAAGGCGCAGCCCACAAATGGAGTGGGGTAGGCGTCGTTGCCGCCGTAGCGATGCGTGATGCTTTCCGTGGCAAGTGTTCTGACGATTCCCGATGTCTCCTGAGGCATGCCGAGACGACCGAAGAGGAAGGGCACATGGATGTCGGGCTCGTTGCCCTGGTTGTAGAGCTCTTCGCGGAAGAACTGCTGCAGCTGCGCGGCAAGCTTCTCCTTGCCGACGAGCCGAATCATCCGCGACAAGTACATGGGCGCGCCCCATCGATACTGCCATCGGGTTCCTTGATAGAGGCCGTTGCCTTTCATCTTGGTGTAGGTCTCGTCGATGTCCTTGAATTCCTTTGGCCAGATGCTGTCGAAGATTTCCTCGCCTCTGCGAGTCCACTTGTTGGCATCTGCCGTTCTGCCTTGCTCGCCTGCCAGTTGTCCGAGAGCCCAGAAGTCGCCGCTTGCTTCGAGGCATTGGTCGGGACTCTTCAGGCTGAGTCGCTTCACCTCTGCCACCATGCCTGGATAAGCGTCAAGAAGCGAGGGGATGCTGATGCCTTGACGATAAGCGTCGAGAAGCGTGGCTATGGCGTGCTCTGTTCGAACTGTCGGCACGCATTCGTAGTTCGTGCTCCAGTCCTTCTTGCCTGTGATGTAAAGCTGTGCCAACGACTGCATGATGTCGGAAGAATGGCTTTCGTCGAGGAGCGTGATGAGGGGGAACTTCGTGCGATAGGTGTCCCAAAGCGACCATGAGCTGTAGTATGTCCAATCCTTTGCCTCGTGCACCTGGTTGTCTGTGCCGAGGTAGCGCGTCATCGTGCGGTCTGTGACTTGGAACGGGCTGTGGAATGTCCTATATAAAGATGTATAGAAGATGGTCTGCTGGTCTGCCGTTCCGCCTTCCACCTCGACTGTCGAGAGCAGACGCTGCCATTGGCGCTCGGCACGTTCTATCAGGGAGTGGAAGTCCGTGCGCCATACTGCCTGCTCGTTCATCTTGTCCAATTCCTCGGCGAAGCCTGTCGACACAACCACTCTCACCTCCACATATCGTGCCGAGAGTTCGGGGAAGGTGAGGCGTTTACGGCCGTCGGCAATCGTGTCGAGCACAAAAGGCGAGCTTGTGTAGAGGCGGTAATGGAGGAGGTAGTGCCCTCTGCCACAGGTGTTTGCGCAATCAGCAAAGCCTTGCCCCATTGAGGGCGACTTCTGCTCGAAGCTGGCGCCGAATATCTTGTCGAAAGCGGAACGCGGATTGAGCAAGAGGACGGCTTTTGAGGGGTCTGGGAAGGAGAAGCGCTCCACAGCCATTCTCCTGTCGGCAGTTGCCGTAAACCACACGCCATTGCTCAATTGAACACTATAGTATCCGGGAGAAGCCTGCTCGGTGTGCTTCAGGAGTCGAATGTCTTGCCCCGTTGCGTCAGGCATCAGGGAGACATTTCCGCCACATCCGCTTCCGCCAACACCGGAAAGGCGGTTGATGCTGAAGCCCGAAATGGTGGGCTGTTCGAAGTCGTAACCTGGATGCTGACGTGGCTTGCTGTCGGGGCAAACCTGAATCTGACCGTAAGGGACTGTGGCTCCCGGCGTCATCTGCCCATAGTCGTCGGCTGTGCCCATGTAGAGGTTTACTTTGTCGAGTACAGAACCCTGCTGGGCGTTGACTGTCGTGCAAAAGAGCGCGGCATAAGCAAGTGTTAGGAATGAAGGTATTTTCATAGAAGCGACTGCTATAATAAAGGTTAAAAGATTAAAAGGTTAAAGAGTATATGGGATGTTTCCCTTCTTTTGTGTGCAAAATTACAATTTATTTGTCACATTCTTTCAAATTGAATACATTTTTTGTCAAGAAATGATTATCTTTGCTTCCGTTATGGGCTTTATGATATGAAATGGCAAGGTAAAAGATGTGAACTGGGGCTTTGGATGGTGCTTGTGCTGATGCTTCCTCTCGCCATTGTGGCACAGCCTCGGCGCAGCACAAAGCGAGGGCTGTGCGAGAACAATCCCCATTATACCCGGGCGTGGGCTGATTCGCTTAAAGTGGGCATTAGCTGGACATACAACTGGGCTACTACACCCAGCCCCGATGGGCTCTATACGGGTGCAACGGACGATATCCTTTTCGCTCCGATGTGCTGGAACCAACGCTTCGAAGAAAAGAAGCTGCGCAATTACCTCGACAGTCATCCCGCCACGCAAATCCTTTTGGGGTACAACGAGCCGAACTTCACTTCCGGCGATGGTGGCTCGAACATGATTCCGTCGGTGGCGGCATTGAACTGGCCGAAGGTGGAGCAGATAGCTGAGGACTACGGCCTGATGCTCGTCTCTCCCGCCATGAATTTCGGCTACAAGGCCTTGAGCGATGGGAAGGTCTGGGGGCTCGACGAGTGGCTCGGCGCCTTCATCGAGGAATATCAGAAACGGAATGGCGGGCGAGACCCGCGAATGGACTGCATCGCCCTGCACACCTATATGAACTGGGCAAGTGCGGTGGACTGGTACGTCAACGAATACCTTTATTCGGAAGAACGCGACCCGCGTTTGCTCGCTTATTTCGAAAGAAACGGGCGGAAGAAGGTCATGCTTACGGAGTTTTGCGCATGGGAAGGGGACAAGGACGGCTTCGTCACCACAGAAGAGAGCCAGATAGACCAGATGGTCGAGAAGGTAAGGGTGCTGGAGCAAAGCCCAGACGTGGCCGGCTATGCCTGGTTCATGGGCATCGGGAGCAACTTCACGAACGATTTCCCCTACAACCACATCTTTACCGGCAGCGACAAAGCCCTGCAGTTCACCGACTTGGGGCTCGTCTATACACACATGTCTTCGTTCGACACCCTTTGGCACTACAAGCCCGGACAAATGATTGCGGCAAAGGACTACATCGACATGCGCGAATGCAAGATGCGCCCAAGCACCGACCATGAGAGTCCCTGCGCCTTAGATGTGACCCGTTTCCAGCAATACAAGAACTGGAAGAACGAGACAATCACGCCTTATGTGGAATACCTGATAAACGTAGGCTCGGAGAAGCGATACACCCTTTCGCTTCGGCTCTGCAACACCAGTGGTGCCACAATCGAGGTCCTCGTCGACGGGAAAAAGAAAGCAACCGCTCGGCTGGCCTCCACAAGCGGCCAGTGGGCCACGCAGACCGTCGCTGTGCCTTTGACACCCGGTAAGCACAGGATGCGGCTCAATAATGTCAAGCAGGCCGACAACCGCATGAACTGGCTGCGCATCGAGGGCGAGGAAACAGACACCATAGCCGACGCTACGGGAATGGCCCCGCCGATAGAGGAGTCTTTCCATTCGCCTCTCCGACCCGACCAGCAGAGCATCTGCGACCTCTATGGCCGCCCCGCAAGTTCGCGGAGTCACGGCCTGCTGATTCGCACCACCAGAAAGGACGGTCGCGTCGAGACGAAAAAAGTCTTTAGCCCTGCAAGAAAGCGATGAGGCCGTCGCGGTATGACATGAAATGACAGTTGGCACAACGGAAGCCCGAGCCTTATCAGAGAATTGTCGTACCTTTGCAGAAAAATTTAAATGATATGGAAAAAGAAATTTTACATTTAACACAAAATGAATTGGTTAATACAATCAGTGAAGCAATTTCTTTAGCGTTAAACAGAGAAAGAAAGCACCTTAATGAAATGGCAAGGGTTGGGTTTTGTGATACTTATGAAGTATATGTTAGAACAAATGACCTAGGATATATCCCACATTTCCATTTGAGAGATGCTGCAACGCAGGGAGAAAAGTTTGAAACTTGTATCCAATTGAGAACAAACAAATATTTTCATCATGGCAATTATACCGCAACATTAAACTCAAAAGACAGAAAGACATTAGCAAATTTCATGGAAAGTATAAATCCGAGTTTGAATATGACAAATTATAAAGCAACTTGTATTCTTTGGAATATGAATAATTCAAGTGATAACATAACAGAGGAAGAAATGAATGTTATCCCTGATTATAGAAATATTGAATAAAGTTTTTGTTACTCGGATATTTCATTTAATGTAAATTAATATATTTTTCACTTTATACGGAATGAACCTAAATAAACAATTTCTATTGGCTTAGAGCATATTGCCTGCTTGTTTTGTAAACATTGCTGTCCGGTAAAAATTTTTCATCATTACCTGCACCCTCCTAACCATCGGCATTTAGATCAACATGTGATTGGCAGGGGCTTGGGACGCCCCAAAGGGGCAGAAAGATGTCAGCCCAGGGCAGCGCCCTGGGTGTTGGAATGCCGCGGCAAACGACGCTCTGTAAGAGCAAAAGCACTAAAACACAAGGCTTTTGCCCCTTTGGGGCGAAATCTACTTCTGCGTCATAAACCCAGGGCGATGCCCTGGGCTGACATCTTAATGGCCTTTCAGGCCGGATTAACCGGACAGCAATATTTTGTAAACATTTTTCCAAGAGAGACGCGTTCTGACGGCTTGTTTTTTGTTTTGTGGCACTTTCCTACCTGAAACGCCGAAAATGGGCTTAAATCAAATCGCCGCTGATAATCAATTGGTTGCAAAACCAAGTTTTCAGGCGCAAAGCAAAGAAAGTATATTCACCACACGCAGAACGGTCAAACAGCGCATGGTTTGAGCCGAAATTTCGCCTGCGGAGATGGGCAACTCCACACGCGGTAATTACCAACTTCGCGTGCGGCGTTTGCAATCTTCGCGTGCGGCGTTGGTAAACGCCCTGTGCCATACCTCAAAACGCCGCACTTCATCATGCAAAATATTGTAAAGATTTTTGTTGCTGTACGGTAAGGTTATTTCATCATTACCTGCACCCTTCTAACCATCGGCATTTAGTGCAAAATGTGATTGTCAGGGGCTTGGTTCGCCCCAAAGGGTGTGGAATCACCCCACCTCGGCCTTCGGCCACTCCTCCCCTTACAGGGGCGGAGAGCAGGCATCCTAACTCCCCTCCCATCTAAGGGGAGGGGCGGAGAGCAGGCATCCTAACTCCCCTCCCATCTAAGGGGAGGGGCGGAGAGCAGGCATCCTAATCCCCCTCCCATCTAAGGGGAGGGGCGGAGAGCAGGCATCCTAACTCCCCTCCCATCTAAGGGGAGGGGTAGGGGTGGGGTAACAACTAAAAGGCAGTTCCCGAGAGGCAATTTTTTGCATTTTATATAATGGTAGATGTGCTTTTTGTAGCAGAAATGACCGATATCATGATTTATTTCGTGCTTTTTTGCAAAATCTTTGCAGCCCTTCTTTGAGGAATGATGAAATTTTGCTAACTTTGTAAGGCGAAACTTACAAAGAGACATAATTCCGACCTCAATACTCAAATTCCCAATAATTACCATTTTATTAACTCTTAATTTCCACAACATGAAGAAAGTTACGCTACTTCTTGCGGTGCTTCTCGGCTTCGGATTGGCCTCCCGTGCGGAAGGCTATGAAGACTTAGTCTATGAGAACGGCATCGTTCAAATCTCCACGTCGGAGGATTTGAGAAACTTTGCCTTGGCAGTCAACGAGGGCAACACGGAACTTGATGCCGTGCTGACTGCTGATATTGACTACGAGGATTTCGTGATGATAGGTGATATCGGCGACCACAAGTATGCCGGTACCTTCGACGGCAAGTTCCATTGCATCACCTACAATGTTACGTTCAATGCTGCCAGCTCCGGCCTGTTCGGCGGCCTGTCGGGCACAGTGAAGAACCTGAAGGTGGACGGCACCATTACCACCGGTATAAACAAAATTGGCGGTATCGTGGGCGAGTGCTTCGCGGGCACCATCGAGAACTGCTATTCATCGGTCGACATCATTGGTACAGCCGTGTTAGATGCCTGCTATGCCGGTATTTGTGCACGATGCAGTGCAGCCGGTGTGGTCATCCGCAATTGCATCTACGACGGCACCATTGAAACTCCGGGAGCAGGCAACATGGCCAGTATCGTGGGTTGGGCCGGCGATGGCTGCAACGCTACCGTCACAGGCTGTGTGTTCACCGGAACCATCATCGGCGACGAAGCTTATCCTAACGAGAATGTCAGCTACACCATTGCGCGCCGCCCAACAGTCGTATCGGTAAGCAACTGCTTCTATGTAAACGAATGGGTTACCTATAACGAGGGCAGTACTCAGGTGACAGAGGAGCAGGTGGCATCTGGAGAACTCTGCTATATGCTCAATGGCGACCAGACTGAAATCAGCTGGTGGCAGACGCTTGGCACCGATCTTGTTCCGCTGCCCTTCTCGAGCAGCCAGCAGGTCTATGCCGCAGGTAATCTGGACTGCACAGGCTACAGCGCCGACGGCTCGGATCTCACCTTTTCCAATACAAAGACACAGGACATCCCCGACCACGAATATGAGAACGGCTTCTGTATCATCTGTGGTAAGGCAGATCCCAGCATGGCTCCTTTGGTTGACGGCTTCTATCAGATAGAAACAGCCGATCAGTTTGCTTGGTTCGCAGGTCTCGTAAACGGCGGAAACAATACTGCCAATGCGAAATTGCTGGATGATATCGACATTTCCGACCTTGACTTTACCGTTATCGGTACAAGCAGCAACCATTACAAGGGTATCTTCGACGGTAACTACAAGACCTTGACGGTTGACCTCTTTGCCGAAACGAGCAGTTGGGGCCTGTTCCGCTACCTCGACGGCACTATTCAGAACCTGCGGATGGATGGCTACCTGACCAGTCCTTACAACAAGGTTGGCCCGTTCGTCGGCGAAATATTCGGCGGAAAGATCCTGAATTGCGTGAGCGAGGTTCAGATTACAAGCGAGTATGGAAGCGATGCTGCCATTGCCGGTTTTGCTGGTCGCGGCAGTGCCGACGGTTCTACCATTGAGAACTGTATCTTTGCCGGCACCATTTCGGGTACGGGTTACAACTGCGCCGCCTTCATCGGATGGTCAGGCTCCCGGTCAACCCTTACGAATTGCGCTTTCACCGGTACTATCGACATCGATACCAGTCAGGGCAATGCCTACACCTTTGCACGCAATCCGGACAATGTGACTTGCAACAATTGCTATTTCGTCAACGAGTTCGGTTCGCATCAAAACAATACAACCCAAGTAACGGCCGAAGATGTCACAAGCGGCATGCTTTGCTACATGCTCAATGGCGACCAGTCGCAAATCATTTGGAATCAGACCATAGAAGACGACAGAATCCCTGTCCCGTTCCCCACTCACGAACGCGTTTACAAAGCTGGCGATGTTTGCGGTAATGCTTACGATGCAGACTCCTATGCAGACTTTGTTCAAAAGGTTCTTGCCGCAGAACGTGGATATTGCACAGACCTCCTGGCACAGAAGAGCCTTGTGGAGAGCTATCAGGACGCATTGGATGCTCTGGAGAATTGCTCTGACATAGATGCCTTCATGGCTAAATGGAACGAAAACCTCGAATTGCGTGCCAGCGTCATCTCTTGTGCAGAAGCTTACGCTGCTTACAAGGCAAAAGTAGAGGATACAGACAAGTATCTGGTAGAACACGACGATTTCTCTGGCTCGAAGCGTACGGAACTGGAGGAATACCTGCGCACATATGATGAACCCAGCGCCACATTCCCCAGAGGAACAGCTCTCTATATCTTGGAAGAGTGCGAACTTTCCGAAGAAGAGATTAGAGCAGAAACCCAAAAGATAGATGCAATGCTGGAAGCTGCAATCACGGAAGAACCTTCTGCAGGAACAGACATGACGATGCTGATAACCAACCCCACCTTCGTGGATGGCTTCAACGGTTGGGAAGGCCAACTCGGAACCGGACATGCTGGGGCAGAAGGCAGCACAATGCATGCGGCTGAATGCTGGAATAGTACTATGGATATGTCCCAGACCATTACAGGCCTTGCAAATGGTATCTATGAGGTACAAATCAATGGCGCGTTCCGTCCCTATCCGGGTGCCGACGACCTGTTAAATACTAACTATGCCGCCATGCTCATGGCAAACGGAGTAGCCAACTATTTTCAGGTGCTCATCGAAGATATGCTCCCCTCAGCCGATGCTGTGGATGGCATCAACTGTAACCTTACAGGAGAATATCCCGACTTCGAGGCAATGGACTTCGAAGGCAACGACGGCTATGTGCCCCGTGGACTGGTAGGCTATTGCAGAGCATTCGAGAGCGGACGCTACCAGAATGCAATCCTCGCGAATGTCACCGACGGCACCCTGACGATTGGAATCAAGGTGCTCGGCACAGGCCATGAGAACGACGCCCTGGGCTTCGGCAACGTGAAGCTCATCTATCATGGCGAGCTGGACCAGGCCGGTGCAGGTCTCGACAATGTCCTGGAGTCACAGGCAGCACGTGCTAATACGATACTCAATAAATATGAGTACAAAGCCGACGAATATACCATCTATCCCAACTTCTCTGAAGAGATAAAGAAGAAGCTGGGATTTGCGATAACTGCAGCGGAAAGCGCAGTAAGCAATGAGGCAAAGCTTGCCGTTGTTGAGCAGTTCTCCGAACTCTTCCAAGAAGTATATGATTGCAAGAAAGCTTACATCCATCTGATGCAAGAATATGACAAACTCAACGACATGATGAGTGATATGAGCGCATTCTTCAACGAAACGGAAGTGAATGAAATCAATACGCTTCTGGAGCAGCTAATCAGCTACTACGAGGGTGCTGCGTCTGCCGAGGAAGCTCAAAAAGACCATCTGTCAGCTCTCTCGTTCATGCCTAAGAAGGTGGATGGTGTATATCAACTAGGCACTCCAGTCGAACTGGTTCTGTTTGCAGAACTTGTAAATGCCGGCGAGACAGATGCCGATGCAGTTGTGACAAACGACATCGATGCTTCTGATGGCGATATGCCGATGATCTCAACAGTGGACAACAAATATGCAGGCACCTTCGACGGCCAAGGCCACACTATTACCTATACCATGTATGCAACCGAGGAGGGCGTAGGTCTCTTCCGAGCTCTTACCGGCACCATCAAGAACCTGAATGTTGCAGGTACCCTCAATACTTCCATGAAGAAGGCAGGCGGCATTGTTGCCGAGATTTTCGGCGGCACGATACAGAACTGCATCTCTTCGGTCAATATCGAATCCGACTTCAATGACGATGCTGCATACGCAGGCATAGCTTTCCGTGCCAGTGCTGCGGGATGTGTCGTCAAGGATTGTATCTATACCGGTACCATCAATGCTCCCGATGCATTCAACCTGTCAGGTATCTTGGGCTTCACGGGCAGCGACTGCTCTTCTACCGTCAGCAACTGCCTGTTCATGGGCACCATTATCGGAAACGACAAGAGTACGGATAACCCCTCATATACCATCTCTCGCAACCCATCCGTTTCGACTGTGGTGAACTGCTACTACATGAATGGCTTTGGTCTTCCCAATGAGGGCTCTGTTGAGGTAACAGCCGAGCAGATTGCAAGTGGCGAGGTTGCCTTCCTGCTCAATGGTGACCAGAAGGACATCCAGTGGACTCAGACGCTTCCCGGTGACAGCTATCCTATTCCGTTCCCCACTCGCGGCATTGTTTATGCCAACGGCTCACTCAAGTGCGACGGCAAGACTCCCGTGGATGGAACAACGGTTACGTACAGCAACACCGAGGGCAGCACCATCGAAGACCATAACTTCGAGAATGGCTTCTGCACAGAATGCGGCACTCCCGACCTCACGATGGCACAGCTTATCGACGGCTTCTGGCAGATTGGCACGGCAGAGCAGCTTGTATGGTTTGCCAAGAAGGTTAATCGCGGCGACACCAAGGACAATGCCCAGCTGACAGCCGACATCGACCTGAGCAAGGTGATGGACGAGTTCCCCATGATTGGTACTACAAGCAAGAAGTACGAAGGCATATTCGACGGCCAGTGCCACGCTGTCAACATCAATAAGGTGAATGAGGCAGAAGGCTTCGGCTTGTTCCGTGCCTTGAGCGGTACCGTTAAGTATCTGCGCACTACTGGTACGATCAACACGTCGGCCAAGAGAATCGGCGGTATTGTCTGCGAGGTATATGGCGGCACCATCGAGAATTGCGAGAGCGCAGTCGAGATAATATCCACCTTCAGCGGTGATGCCCTTACCGGTGGTATCGTGGGTCGCGGCAGCGGCGACGGCAGCGTCATCAACAACTGTCTGTTCAGCGGCTCTCTCAAGAGCGAGACTGCATGGAACTGTATTCCTATCGTTGGCTGGTGCGGAAATGTAACCTACATCTCCAATACCCTTTCCGCAGGAACTATTGATGTGCCTCTCTACGCTAATGGTACTCCCTATTCTCTGGCTCGCAACCCAGGCAATGCTAAGTGTACAAACAGCTACTTCTTGACTCAACTTGGTGATGTGAACGAAAACACTTCACAGGTAACTGAGGAGCAGTTGGAGAATGGCGAAGTGTGTGCTATGCTGAATGAAGGTCAGGAAACTGCTCAATGGACGCAAGTCGGAGCATATCCCATTCCATTTGCCGGAACTGACTATGCAGATGGCATCAGAACGATTGTCAATGATCATTTGACTGGTAGCGATGCTATATACAACCTGGCTGGTCAGCGTGTAAGCAAGGTTCAGCAGGGCAGGATTTATATTGTGAACGGCAAGAAAGTTCTGTTCTAATATGTGGAATAAAGGGGCAAGGGACTTTCCTTGCCCCTTTATGTTTTTCTCTATATAATATATAATGTATAGAAAGGTATTCATTCTGGCTGTGTGTTTGTCTGTGGCGGCAGTCGCAGTTCAGGCCACCCCTACCTTCAACAAGGCGCATGGAGTATGCAAAAGCCCGTTCTTGCTGAAGATAAAAGGTGAGGAGGCGGGTGCAGTCGTCAGATATACTACGGATGGTAGCGAGCCCACAGCAGAAAGCCCGCAATTCACGACAAACCTCTATGTCGACGGCACCACTGTCTTTCGCGCAGCCGAGTTCCGGGACGGTGTCAGGTGCTCCGACATCGCAACGTCATCCTATATCTTTCCTGGCGATATCCTTGCGCAGCCTGCTTTGCCAGAAGGTTATCCGGAAACATGGGGCTATTTCAGTTCCGGTGGCGGAATAGCGCCTGCCGATTATGAGATGGACCCCGAGCTGACATCGGAGCGCGTGTATGCCAAGAACATCAAGGATGCTTTCTACTCCATTCCTACGCTCTCCATCGTTACGGACAAGGAGAACCTCTTTAACAAAAAAAAGGATGAGGCGACAGGCGGAATCTACATTTATACAGGCGATACGGAAAGCAACGGGCGTGGATGGGAACGTCCGGCTTCTATAGAACTGATGGGTAACGGGCATGACCTCTCTACCACTTGTGCCCTGAAGATTCATGGCGGTCAGGGGCGTGTGCCCGAGAAGAATCCAAAACATTCTTTCCGCCTCACTTTCAAAGAAGAGTATGGTGAGAAAACCCTCAGATATCCCATCTATGGCGAAGATAATGTGGCGCGTTTCAATTCGCTCATCGTTCGCACATTCTATAATTATTCATGGATTCATTCTGATGCCACGCAGCGCAACAGAGCTCAGTACTGCAGGGACTTGTGGGCACGACGCATGCAGAAGCGCATGGGCTACCATACAAGCGACGGACTCTATGTGAATGTTTTTATCAATGGCCTTTATTGGGGGCTATATAATCTGTCGGAACGCATTGACGACCTTTACTGCAAATATCATTTCGGCGGCTTGAAAATCGAATACGATGTAATAAAACGAGAAGATTACCTTGAGGCTGCAGAAGGTACACTCGACAAGTGGAACCAACTGATGCGTCTCTCGGAAAAGGCTTATTTGCCAGACACATATAAGGTCATTATCGGGGAATTGCCGCAAAAAGCAGGCGAAGGGACTGAGGTCCTCCTCGAGGTTGACAACTTTATCGACTACATGCTCATCAACCACTATTGCGGGAATGCCGACTGGGATCATCATAACTGGATTGCCGTTTGCAACAGGGATGATTCAACGCAGGGATTCCGCTTTATCTGCTGGGATTCGGAGCAGACTTTGTTCAGCGCTTCCAAAAATGTTCTTGACATAAACAACCGAGATTGCCCGACATACCTTTTCCAGAACATGATGAAGAATGCTGCTTTCAAGCGTCGGTATATAGATCGAGCCTACAAGCATCTGGAGGATGAAGGCGGTCTGCTTCGCTCTGAGAAGGCACAAGAGCTTTGGGACAGTTTGCAAAGCGTCATATCGTTGGCTGTTTATGCGGAGTCGGCTCGTTGGGGAGACTATCGCAAGGATGTGCATCCAAGCGGCACGCGTGAGCTTTATCGGGCTGATGTCCATCATGCCAATGAGAACAGGAGAATGCATGAGGAGTTCTTCCCTCAGCGCACGGCAAACCTTATCGCTCAGCTCAAGAAGAAAGGCTGGTATTCCAACACTCCCGCCCCTGTGTTTATGCTAAACGGGAGAGACTTGGCGGAGGGTGATACCATACTCCTCTCCGACAGACTTACGCTTTCGCAAGGCTCTTATATCATGTACACCACCGATGGCAGCTATCCTGTCTCGTGGATGGACAATGTGGCTGGAGAAGAAACATCGGAGGCCAATCGCTACAGCCTTGAGAACATCGCTCCAACGCTTGCCCCAGGGCCTGCTACACTTCGGGCCATCAGCAAGAATGGCGCCGACTGGAGTGCAACTGTCACCCGCAATGTTTATGTGCTTGATGAGGATGACCCCACCTTTGCCATCGCGCCCAATGCAGTCTCTCCCTCAAAAAACGGACTCTACAATATGTCCGGTCAGCAATTGTCAAAGACGCAGGGCAGAGGCCTGTATATCTTAAACGGAAAGAAATACGCATTTTAGTTTGCGGTTCATGGTGCATAATTCATAATTATTTTATACTTTTGCACACAGAACAGCAAATCGTAAATGGAAAATGATTAAAAGGTAAACAGTAAGATGGCTACAGACATACGGAACAAGTACATTGCAGTTTCATACAAACTCTATTCCAAAGGTGCCGACGAGACACCCGAACTGATTGAAGAGACTGCCGAAGGCGAACCCTTTATCTTTGTAAGCGCCTTGGGAATGACGCTCGATGCGTTCGAGGCTAAGATAGTGCCTTTGAAGGAGGGCGACAAGTTCGATTTCACGCTCGACTCGAGCGATGCTTATGGCGAATACGAGGCTTCGGGAAAGCAGTCGCTTCCTCGTAAGGTTTTCGAAATCAACGGCAAACTCGACTCGCGCTTCATCTTCGAAGGCGCCGTAGTGCCTCTCGCAAGTCCCGACGGAGCGCGTTTCAACGGCACTATCGTCGAGATTGGAAAAGAGGCGATAACTGTCGACCTCAATCATCCTCTGGCAGGCAAGAGCCTGAACTTCGTAGGTGAGGTTCTGGAGAGCCGCGAGGCAACAAACGACGAGGTTCGCGACGCCCTCAACCAGATTACGGGTTGTGGTGGCGGCTGCGGAGGCTGTGGCGGCGGCAGCTGCGACGGCTGTGAAAGCAAAGGCGAGGGTTGCGGCGGCTGCAAGTAGGAGGCGAAAAGTATTCTAACTCAAGAACGGATAAACTACATACTACCTACAAAACACTTAAAAGACAATATACAATGAAAGCAAGAAACATTTTAGCAACCTTGCTTCTGATGGTAGCAGGTTTGCAGACAGCAACGGCACAGAAGATGGTTGTCACGCTGAACGACAATAGCAAAGTAACTTACAGTATTTCGCAAGTAAAGGAAGTCTCGTTTGTAGAACCCGGGGAGCACGACTATGTCGACCTTGGCTTGCCAAGCGGCACATTGTGGGCAACATGCAACGTGGGCGCCAGCAAGCCCGAGGAATATGGCGATTACTTTGCCTGGGGCGAGACAGAGCCGAAGGACCACTATGACTGGAACACGTACTTTGACACTGATGATAATGGCAGTACGTTCAAGAAGTATAATAGCAATGGTGGTCTGACTGAACTTCTTCCTGAGGACGATGCCGCTACGACTAACTGGGGCAATGACTGGCAGATGCCGAGCCTCGAGCAGATAAAAGAACTATATGACAGCGGCAACACCACGACAGAATGGACGCAGCTGAATGGCGTGGACGGCCTCAAGATAACTAGCAAAAGCAACAGCAACTCAATTTTCCTGCCCGCGGCGGGCTTCCGCTACGAAACGGGTCTCTACGACGCGGGCGTGTACGCCATCTACTGGGCGCGTACGCTTCATCCGAGCATCAACTTCTACGCGGCCGGCCTAAAATTCTATTCGAATGATATTTTAAGCGCGGTCGGCAGCGGCCGTAACTACGGCCGGAGTATCCGCCCTGTGCGCGTTAACTAATGTTGAGCTAAAGCTTCCTTGATGCTTTAACACCTCCGCATGCGTCTGAGCACCTATTGGAGCGCAAGAAGGGCGCGCTGTTAAGCGCGGAGCAGAATTAAGTCCCTCAGCCGAACAATCCCAAAACATGGCGTATGTGAAAAGTAGAAACAGATGGCAACATTGTTTGATGTCAATGTCCCTGCTATCTGTAAGCATCTGAAGAATATAACAAAGACGCACCTGCCACGCGAATGTTTTTGGGGTGCTTTTCCCCGCCCTTAATGGGGGTTACAAACGCCGCAGGCGGAAATGCCCATCGCCGCGTGCGGAATTGCCCATCGCCGCAGGCGGAAATGCCCATCGCCGCAGCCGGCGTTTGGAAGCGTCGCATGGGGAATTCTAACTTGCTGTATATCAGGAGCAAAATCGACACGCGAGTAATTCGCAAACAACACATGTGTACTTTCCAAACTACACATGTGTACTTTGCAATTTAGACACGTCTAATTTGCCAACCACACTGCAGCTGTTTACAAACTACACATGACAATCGTTAATTTTTCATCTTCAATTTCCGATTTTCAATTATATGTTGTACCTTTGCACCCAATAAACCTTTAGTTCTTCACATATAATATGAACTCAATAGGAACGCTTTTCTGCCTCACCTCTTTCGGAGAGAGTCATGGACCGGCCATTGGCGGCGTCATCGACGGCATGCCTGCTGGCATTGAAGTAGATATGGTTTTCGTCCAGAAGGAGTTGGCTCGTCGCAAACCCGGCCAGAGTAACCTCACCACAGCTCGCAAAGAGGAGGACGAAGTGGAGTTGCTGAGCGGCATCTTCGAGGGCAGGACGACGGGCTGCCCCATCGGCTTCCTCGTTCGCAACACCAATCAGCACAGCCAGGACTACGAGAACATGCGAAATGTGTTCCGCCCTTCGCATGCCGACTTTACCTACGAGCAGAAGTACGGCATCCGCGACCATCGCGGTGGCGGTCGCAGCTCGGCTCGCGAAACGATTAGTCGAGTTGTGGCTGGAGCCTTTGCAAAACTTGCCCTTCGTCAGCTTGGCATCAGCATTCAGGCTTACACGCAACAGGTTGGCGACATCGCTCTTCCTGGTTCATACAACGATTATGACCTCTCGAGGACGGAAGAGAATGCAGTTCGTTGTCCTGATGAAAAGGTGGCAGAGCAGATGTTTCAACTCATTATGAAAGTGAAGGCGGAAGGCGATACGATAGGCGGCGTAATAGCTTGTGTTGTAAAAGGTTGTCCTGTTGGACTTGGAGAGCCGGTTTATGGCAAGTTTCAGGCGAGACTTGGGGCAGCGATGCTCAGTATCAATGCTGTGAAGGGCTTCGAATACGGGCTTGGTTTCGCTGGCGCAAGCGGCAGGGGAAGTGAGCAGAACGACATCTTCGAACCGGACGGGAAAGGCGGTGTCACTACCCGCACAAACAACAGCGGCGGCATTCAAGGCGGCATCTCTAACGGACAGGACATCTGGTTCCGAGTTGCCTTCAAGCCCGTCGCCACCTTGCTTATGGAACAGGATACCGTTGACAGTCAAGGCAATGCAACGAAGCTTACTGCCCGAGGCCGCCACGATGCTTGCGTCCTGCCGAGAGCCGTCCCCGTTGTGGAAGCGATGGCTGCCATCACGATTCTCGATGCCTACTTGCTCAACAAGTCCACCCGCATTTAAGATATATTCTAAGGAGTCAAGGAGTTGAGGAGTTTTCTTCAGAAGAGGCTCCCTTATTCCTAAGATCCTTCGCCAAAGAAACAATCTCTAAGGAGTCAAGGAGTTGAGGAGTTTTTTACAGAAGAGACTCCTTTACTCCTAAACTCCTTAGGAAAAGAAACTATCTCTACGGAGTCAAAGAGTTACGGAGTATCTTCTGAATAACTAAAACTCCTCTCTTCCTAAACTCCTTAGACAGAAAAAAGTAAATGGATAGAAACTACACATACCGCCTGCTGAAGTGCCTCTAC
>JAEEGG010009857.1_pt1 | contig 21288 bp, 1 predicted proteins | sample 9134161 | NCBI WGS metagenome assembly JAEEGG01 (sample SAMN16246543, study PRJNA631951) | gut metagenome | biome: gut microbiome; feature: rumen; material: CR-attached | host: Bos | place: Iran: Karaj | collected 2018-10
TGGTCGGCTATCAGGCTGAAGCCGTGACCCTCATAGCCTTCACCCAGGTTGACGGTGTCGCTAACCTGTGTGGTGTCGCCATAGTTGATGGTGAGCATCAGGGTGAGGGTGCTGTCGACGAAGTCGTTGCTGTCAACTATATGGAAGATATAGGTACCCGACTGGTCGAAGGTGAGGCCGTCGAACTCGAAGTTCTCGCACGACGAGGTGATGAGGGTGTCGTTGACGGGGATGAGGTCGGGCTCGCCGAAGACCGGGTAGCCGCTGTTGGCATTCTCGAGGTCGCTGCGCCAGGTGTAGTAGATACCTGTCGAGTCGTTGTCGCGAACCCAAGCGTTGAGGGCGCGGGTCAGGTTGGAGTAGCCGTCCACAGTCTCGGTGAGCAGCACATTGTTGCCCTTACCCTTGAAGGTGGTCGACTTCTGCGGAGCTGTACCTAAATTGAAGCCCACCATATTCTCTGCCATACCATCGACATAGTAGCAGTTGCTGATGCTGACGTTGTCATCGATGAAGCCGGCAATACCACCAACAAAACCATTGTTCTTGTCGTAGTCGGCAACACCGTAGACATAGTTGTTGTTCATCTCTATATCCTTGGCATAGCCGATGAGACCGCCCACGCGCTGCGATGTGCTGGAAGAGACAAGGCGTGCGTAGTTGTTGTTGAAGATAGTCCTGTTGTTGGACTTGTTCATCACAACGGCGCCCTTGCTGTAGCCGATAATAGCACCGACGTAGAGGGCCGACAGTTTCGAGATGTCGATATAACCGAGGTTCTGAGCACTGTTGTTCCTTACGGTGTCAACACCTTCGAGGAGGCCGAGGAAGCCACCGGCATAGATGGCGTTACCGAAAGCACCAATCTTACCTGCTCCGCCAGTACCTTCCACCAAACTCAGCTTACAGCCAATCAGAGACGAGTTGACCATATGCGAGATGAAACCGCCAATGGTGTATTCGCCGAAGATGGCGCCTCGCTGGATGGTGACATCCTTGACGAGGGTGTTCTCTGTTGCCTCGCCGACAATAGCCGAGACGTAGGTGTTACCGCGGACCATAGTGGAGTCGACAATGAAGTTCTTGATGGTGGCACCCCTCGTCTGACCGAACATACCGACAAGCGGGAGAGTGGTCTCATTGACAAGGATGTTGGTGACGTGCTTGCCGTTGCCGTCAAAGACACCTTCGAACGGGTTGTTGGCGTTACCAAGCGGCGTCCACTTGTGGGCTGACATATCGAACGGCGTACCGTCGGTAGGATCAAGAGTGATGGTATTGAAGTGGAATGTCTGTGCATTCTGGCTGTTGTAGCCGTTGACGGTACTGATCAGCCAAGCAAGACCCTTCTCTGTCTTGATAGTCACATTGCCGTAATAGTCGAGGTCATAGTCCCTCAGCGTAGCAGTATGCTCATTGCCTTCGACATCCCTGTTGTCGAACGAAGTGACGTGCTGCCACCAGTAGTCGCCCGGCACGTAGAAGATAATCGGGTTGTTGACCTCCGAAGATGTACCTACCACGAAGTTAGCAGCCTCGGGCGACGACGGGTCGTAATCCCATCCAATGAACTCCCAGTTCGAACCGACCGTGGGGGTCAAGTGCAACACCTCACCGGGGCAGACTTCGAATTCAGGACGGTAGTTGTCATTGCTCATCTCTTCACGTGTTAAGTTGTCAAGCTCATTGTCATTAATGTCGGTGATTCTAATCGAGCCACGTGCAGCCACAGGATAGATGGAGGGTTTGACGCGGAAGGACTGGAATATACGCAGATAACGCGGTGTCATATCGCCGATAGCGTCGGTGCCATCGCCTTTGTAGGGAAGGCCGTCGAAATCCTCAGCCGTAAGCGGATCATTGTGGGCTCCGGAGTGGTGAGTGTAGGATGCACGACGGATACCACCCAGTTCGGGATGTTCGGCATCTTCGCCAACGTGGTGCTGCGGTATACCGCCAATGACATTGCCGTGGTCATCGACTACGGCGCGGTCGTGGAAGCTGCTGCTGTCCACTCCGGGCGACTTGATACGATAGAAGAGTTCCTGAGCTCTCTGAGCATTTGTGTCAGATCCAGAGATGGCTCCGCGTTTGCGGTGCAGCAAGAAGTTGGCGTAGTCGTATATGAACTCACCGTGGTGGTGGTGGTCATCGGCAATCTTGACGGCACGGACCTTGACATCCTGTGTCACGGGGCAGTTGCCGGTCAAGTCGGTGGCAGTCACCTCGAAGGCATAGTTGTGGCGGTTGTTGCTGGTCATAACCTCCAGACGGAACACCAATGTGTCGAACTCAGCCTTGCGGCGCAGCTGTGCATACTCGTCGTTGGCAGTACCGTAGCGTGCAATAGCATTGGAACCAGTGGTGGTACGTGAGTGCAGGTCTCTGCGGTCGACAACACCTGCAACGGTGTCGCTGACATCATACCACTTGTAGGTGTAGGGGAAGAAGCCGCCACCGACACGGAACTGCAGGGTATCCATAGCAAGTGCACAGGTTGCGTTGCTGTTCCAGTGGTACGAAATGCTGTCGCCATACACATATTTGTTGAATTGCATACCCTGAGCGTTGGCGAAGCAGGCGTCGGTCTCAAGTTCCTGTCTTACGCCCTTGCCGAACGAGCCGCAGCGCTGGAAGTAGATATTGTAGGGTGACAACGAGGTGTGGCGGAAGATGAACACCTTGTCGTTGTAATCCGGATATGCCGTCGTGTTGCCGGTATAGGTCACAGCAGGATAGCTGTTGGTGAACGAAGGCGGCTCGGCCGAGTTGTCTGCCTCGTGATTAAGGCTACGGGTTCCAATTGAATAGTATGCCGAGTCGTTAAAGAAGATCTTAGCGTTGTAGTTGTTGTCTACTAATGCAGTGTTAGCCTTGCCACGCCCGATGCGTGCAATAGACACAGTGTCGCGCGGATTCTCCTCATTGAGGAAGTGGACGCCCGTAGTACGTCTGTTGGTGTAGCGATAGCCGGGGAACCACTTGCTGATACCGATACGCGACTCGGGATCCAGCGTGCTGAGGAAGTAGACCACATCGTTCTGAGCATCACGACGAGCCAACGAAACCGGGTCATTCACACCGTTGTCAGTATTGTCGCACATATAAGGTTTACGAGTCAGGTAGACATTGCTGAGCGAGTAGTACGGTGCGTTGTTGAGAGTATCCAAGAAATAGACGTTGAACGCAATAGGTATGTCTGTTTCATTTTCACCGAACATATGGGCAATCTTCGTTTTGATACCCACCTGAGGATTTGATGTCTTGAGGTAGAAGTTGCGGTTGATGTTGACATCGGCAGCATCGCCACCGCCAAGCATCAGCTGACCATTGTCGACATAGACACCGGCGCCATAGTTATGCGGCAGCATATCGGTAGTGCCGCCGGCAGCATCCCAGTCAACAACAAGATTGTCGTAGACGTGGCCCATATCGCCAATGGTTACCATAGGAGGCGTACCAGTACGGACTCCGTTAACAATAGGATTGTCATTGACCACTGCTATAGCGCCACCGCAGATGGAGTCGGGGTCAGTAGCCGTATTGGTCCTGTTGAAGTTGTTGGAGAAGATAACGTTCTTGGTAAAGTTTGCTTCGCCGCGCTCGTGGCAATAAATCATAGGTGCATTGGCAAAAAGCATTTGCTGGACACGAGGATAATCGTCACAGTATTCGTGTGTTCCAACAGTGGTACTGTTTACGCAAGATGCTGAAGGATCCTTGGGCGGTTTCGTACGAGTACATCCACTGCCGTTGAACCATACATTGCGCATTGTCAAGTGGCCGTCGCCTTTAATCTCAAGCAGAGGATTGTAGTTGGCGCACGCCATCGTCGGGAATTTATAGTGGCTGCCCGAATAGCGGATAATCTGGATGATACTATAGTCATCGCCCATCACCGTCGTCGGCAGCTCGCCGTTGTCAATCGGTATTGTCTCCATAATATCGATGACATCGCCCTCTTGATAAATCCTCATCACCTGAGAGAAACTCTGCAGATAGTTGTTCGGGTTGTTCTTGATTTTATCTCCTGCTTCAACTTCAATGTTCGTATAGTTGGGCACAGCATTGGCATCAGGTTCAAAATTATCAGGGCTGGTACCCTCTACATAGCCATAACCGTATGCGTGCATCTTCAAGACTTTGGTGCCTGAAGGCGACACTGCCGTGCGGGTCAGCGTCTTGCCAGGAGCCATATAGATGGTGTCGCCCTGCAGTCGTGTACGTATCTTTACATAAATATAGAACTCATTGTCGGCCGGCGTTGTGGTCTTGGTATTGTAATATTTGCACTTGAGGCGCACCCAAGCCAACGGAGGCTGGAACTGGGGATGATAGTAGTAGAGACCATTGAATTTGAGGCTTACGTCGATCGATGCCGTCGAACGACCGTCGAGGGTGCCGACCCAAATACCTTTGCCTTCATCATCCATCAGTGAATTGTAGAACTGCGAATTGTATTCTTGGCTTACGGGCTTTCCGTCACGGACGATGGCATCAAAACTTTGACCGAGATTGGCCTCCTCATAGTCAGCTTTAGCCATCTGATACACATCGATGCCTTCGCGTTTGTTGATATGATACCATCCAAGGGTGTTGTTGATGTTCTCCGAAGCGCTCTCGGTAGGTTTGAGAATCACCGAGAAATGGTTGTTGTTATTAGGTGCTGTACCATTATATGCTTCCAAATTAAACCAGTTTACCTTTTTCGAATCATTATATACAGTATGGTCTACTTGAACACCATTTTCCTCGACAGAGTAATGCGAAAGGCTATCCTTCAGCCATTCCACACCGGTAATATATATGTCGCGCTGCTGGAACGAGGCGGGGATAGTAATCTTGCGCACATACTCGTCGGTGGTACCTTCGTTGAACATTGCCAGCACAGGAGCCTCGAGGTCGTTAAAGTCCTTGATGACCGTCGAGATGGTGACAGTAACCTCGACAGGACCAACGAAATGGCCTTGGGCATCAAACTCGTACATCGTGAATATAACGTCGCGCGTAATAGTGGTACTGATGTTCTTGTTGTAGGTAAGCGTAAACTGCATTGTCGGGATGGCACCCACAGCACCAGATACGATGGCATTCGAGATATAGCCACCCTGGTTGGTGATGTACTGGTTACCCGAAATGACTGAGTGCTTCCAGCAGCTATAGCGATCGTGGGTGGTGCCGTCAACCAAGCTACGACTGAAAGTTTCAGTAGAGATGTTGTCGAACCCCGGGTTATTTAAATTCCAGCATCCGTTCTCGAAGTTCTCGTTGCTTGCGAAAGCAAGACCAAAGGTATAGTCGGGTTCAGCGGCGATGGAGGGAAGGAGATTGTCTGCACTGGCATCTGGCAGGAAGAAGATGTTATCCTTCTTTTCATAGGCCTGGTCAACCAGTTTCAACTGACCGCCGTTATCCTGGTCGATAAGCACCGAGTTGATGACATAGAAGCTACCGCCGTCGGCAGGGGGCAACTCAAGCGTTGTCGTGGCATAGGCGTAGCCGGTAGCAGCATCAATTGACACATCATTTCCACCATCCACATCTTTGACATAGAGGTCATAATTACCAGCCGGCAAATTATAGTTCAGAGTTCCGTCGGGGTTGGCGTTGGCAACAAGGGTAATGTGGCGCACGCGCGAGCCCTGGTTGGTACCGATTTTCCACGAACGATAGTGGCTCTCGCCAGGAATGGTCACATTGGTATAGTCGAGCTCATCTGTATAAGTGCCATTCTTGTTTTCGCAGTAGCAGGTCGACACAAAGCCACCGTCGGTCTCGTTGATGTTCTGGGCAGCGCGCTTGACGTCGGCATAGACATACGACATCGTCTGGTCCTGGGCAAGCAGATACATCCAACCCAGCACGTGGCCGAAAGCGTGGTTCGGGTCGTCAAGACCGTCGTGACCGGCAGTCGACGTACTGTTGTCTATGTTATCCACAAAGGGCGACACTCTGACATACGAACCGTTACGCATCATCAGCACGTTGCGGGCAGCGGCGTGACCATCCTGTCCACGCTCGGATGGCAGTCGCTCACAGACACCAAGATTATCACACGATACGTCATTACAAGTTTGTCCAGCTTCAGGTCTACCATACAGGTTGTCCAAGAAGTCATTGGGTGTTGTGCTGACTACAGGGTTGGATGGGTCGGTGTCGTCGGTAGGATTCTCCACCTCTGCATTGTCATACTGATGTGCTGTATTGAAAATATCATATACCTCGTCGGTCTTCAGGCTGACCCAGTTGCCAACATAAATGGCAGGCGACTCAATCATTACGATATTGTCGACGCGGAATATCAGGGTGTCGATACGGCAGAAACTGTAGCTCGGCGAAGCGTAGGCCGAGAATGCATCCTGCTCACCGTGGAGGGTGATGAAGACGCTGTCGAGTATCACCTTGTCGGCACGCTGGATAGAGAAGAGTGTTCTCGAAGGTTCGGGGCAGGCATAGTCGCCATAGTGTCTGATGGTGACGAGACGGTTCACGTCGCCGCCCTCGGTCGATGTACCGGCACCGATGACGCTGTAGGCAATAGTCATTTCAGGCAGGTCTACATCGAAGGGGTTGGTGAGCGACGTATAGTAGCCCTTGCCATCTATCAATACATTGGTGACACCGCCAAAGACACCGCGGGTGAGGAAGTAGGCATTGGCACCTGCCTCGCCCCAGTCGCTGGCGTTGTAGACCGAAGCCTCAAGGTTGACGACGCCTTTCTTCAGCGTGACATTGCCGGGGATGTTGCTGGTACTGACCGGCTCCACGGTCTTGCCGCTGAGGGTATTGTGTACGGTATAACCGCTATGGTCAAGCAGGTTGGGCTTGTAGGCAGCCACATTGAAGTTGCCGAAGGTCTTGGTCCAAGCCGGGCAGTCGCGAACGGCATCGATACCAACGTTGACATAGACCGAGCCGTAGATGTTACCCTGATATCCACCGCCGTAGACGCTCTTCTCGATACGGCCGCCGGTGATGTTCATAATGGTTGAAGGACGCAGGGTAGTGTTCACGAGGGGGTTGGCAGCATAGTTCACCGCGCCGATGCACTCGTAGGGGAAGCCGTCGTCGACAGCCTCGCTACCGCCATAGACGCTGAACATCACGTGACCGCCGTCCATATTCAATATCTTCTGTGCATAGGCAAGCTGCTTGCCAAGCTCCTGTCCGTCGACACCATTAGCCGTGTAATTGAAGAAGCGGCTGCCCTCCATATCGGCCTTGCCACGGGCACCGGTGAAGAGGTGGCGATGGAACTCGCCGCCGTGGACATTCATAGTAATAGTACCTATATAGTCGGCACGGTCGGCATTGGCGCTGGTCATATTGGCAGCAGCCATATCACGGTCGCCGACCAGACCCATATTGCCACCGCCATAGACGGTGTTGAGGAAGTTGCCTCCGTTGATGTTGACGACCACATCCATAGTATAGGGAACCGTGTCAGCGCAATGGGCAATAGCCAATGTTGAAGCATCATCAGCAAGTTCGGTGCGGTTGACAATCCACTGGTCATAGTTATAGTCGCCGTTGCCGGCACCGAAGACGTGGGTGAAGACACCCGAGTTGATTGTCAGCTCGGTGCGCTCCACACGACCGGTGAAGTCGTTGCCGCCATAGATTGTGTCGATAATCGCTTCGCCGTGCGAGGGGGTCTCGGTGGCGTTGATAATACCGGTGGCAGCATTGGTGACATTCGATGCCAAGCAGCCAAGGTAGAGAGCCTTGATGGGGTTGACAGCGGTGGACTCGTAGTTCACCACCGTGGTGCCTACGTTACCGCTCTGGCCACCGCCGAACATTGCGCTGCGGCCGCCCATAGCTTTAAAGCGGCGCACAGTGAGCCAAGCGGTGTCGAGCACGTTACCCATAGCATTGCCCTCGCCAAAGATGATGTTGCCAGAGCCGTCGCGGTCGGTGACACCGTCGCCGTCGTCATCCTGAGCCACACCAATATAGAGGTCCTTGCAAGTACCGTCAATGCGCAGACCCATATTGTCGACGCGACCACGGCCTGCACCGAATATCATTCCGTTGAAAGTACCGTTCTCGGCATCGACCAGCACATTGGTCTTGCGGCAGTCACCGCTGATGCCGCCGCCATAGACGTTGCCAGTCATCGTGAATTCGCCGTTCAGGACCACCGCGGCGCTGTCCACATAGGGACGGCCGTCGAGGTTAAAATAGGTGAAGTGGCTGGTGCAGTATTTACCTGCAACGCCGGCTGAAGCGCCTTCTGCCGCTGCCGCGTCAGTATAAGCGTGAACCGTCGAGAGGTCAGACTTTGTATAGTAGGCGCCATTGGCGTCGACCTGCTGCTGATAAAAGGCATAGTCGCCGTTGCCGCCGCCATAGACATTGCCGCTGATGGCAAGGTTGCCGCTGGCTTTACCGTCGATGATGACGTGCGAGATGTTCACCATACCGGAGAGGTCGTTGCCGCCGAACACGTTGCCGCGAATCTTGCCCTGGGTAACCTTGACGTAAGTGTCGTTCTCCACATCGGCGACGTTGCAGCCGCCATAGATGTTCTCGGTCACAACAACATTCGGGCTCGGGGTGGCGACGTAGGTGCTGACGGGCAGCGAGCTGACAACGGCGAGGCCGGTCATAGCGCCCATATTGCCGCCGCCGTAGACGTTGCCCACCTTGCCCTGCAGCATAACGATACGCGGAACCTTGTTCATCTCCACGTTGTTGTTGCCGCCGAAGATGGTGCCGACATTGACGTGGTTCTCATCGTTGGCCGGAGCAGCAGTGCTGTTGAGGAAGACATAGCTAAAACCTTCTTCAGGGGTGCCGTTGTTGAGGGCATAGCCGGTAGTACGGCTGTTACCGCCACCGAAGACACGGTTGACATAGCCTGTCTCATCGACGTTGATGTCGACAAACGAGCTGCGCTCGTCGGCGCTTGCCGTTCCCGAGCAGTCGATGACGACGCGGTCGGCAGAGGTGCCGGCAGTGATGGCAGCCGCCTTGTCACTATAAGTATTTACATATTCATAGTCACCATTGCCACCACCGAAGACGGAGCCGTAGATTTTGGGAGTATCTTTGATGAGGGTGTAGGTGGCTGCATTCTGTTCGTTAAGAGCCAAGGGCTGGTTCTGTGTAATGTCGACGGGAAGGCCGGGATATTCGCTGCGCAATGCAGAGGCCTGTGCCAGCGACGAGCTGTTATGGATCTCGGTCAAAGCAAGTCCGCGCAGCGGGCTGTAGACGCGACCGGTCTTGTCGTTGCCGCCATAGACGTTGCCGTAGATGATGGGGCTGCCGCTGACAATGACGTCGGCAGCACCATAGACACTACCCATATTACCGCCGCCATAGACGTTGCCGGCAGTATAGATGGAGTCCATAGTACTGTTGTAGTTAGGACCGCCCACGCCGATGGTACCGCCGTCGATGTGGAGCAGAGAGATGCCGGCCATATCAAGCACTGCGGGTGATGCAATCGCGGCAGGCTTGCCGACAACGGCCATATTGCCGCCGCCGTACACGTTGCCGTAGATGTTGGCACCGGTGGTGATGTAGACATAGCTGTTAAAGACCGACGGGGTATTTTGGTCTATCAGATATGAGTAGGCATTGGCGTCGGCAAAGAAGGGGTTGTCGCCAGCCAAATAGATGTTTCCGTTATGGCAACGATACAAACCGTTGCTGGCACCGAAGACGGAGTTGTAGACCGTACCGCCGTGGATATACACATTGGTCTTGGCCAAGTCGCGACGGGCACCAGCCTGGGTGGGTCCAATCTGACCCATAATGTTGGTGCCACCATAGACAACACCGACATTGCCACCGGCAATCTCGACGTAGGTGTCGTGCAGCGTACCGGCACTCTGGCCGCCGCCATAGAGGGTGTCGGCTATGAAGTCGGCGCTGCTGACCACCACATTGGTGCTGCGTTTGGCACCTTCCTTGTGGTTGGTGTTGCTGGTGGGAGTGATATTTTCGAGTGCGTAGTTGTCAGTATAGGAGTCATCTGCCAGCATCACACCCTTGTTGCCGCCGCCATAGACGTTGTGGACACCGCCCTTGGTGAGGTTCAGCGTCGGCAGACCGCTCATATCGGCAGCGTTGTTGCCACCAAAGAGGCAGCGGATATCGAATACGCTTCCGGTAGTGGAGTAGGCGTAGGTCGCAGGGTTGGTATAGGGCGAAGTTGCCAAGGTGTAGAGCGGACTGGTCACATTGACGTTGACCGTCGTGCTGGTAACGTCGGCGCTGTTGCCGCCACCGAAGAGGGTATCGATCTGACCACCGTTGACATAGATTTCAACAGTCTTGCCGCTAACCTTGTTGCCGCCGCCGAAGAGGTAGCGGATACCGTGCTCGCTGTCATCGCTGGTCCAGGCACGGCCATTAGCGTAGGTGCCGCCCAGGTTGACCGACGAACTGGTGTTGGTCTTGGTGCCGTCGACATTGATGACCTGTTTTGCAGCAGCCAAAGTACCGCCGAAGTTGTTGCCACCGAAAACGGCGTATATGACACCGCCGTTGATGTCGATATAGGTGTTGTTCCCTTCGGTACCGGTGATGAAAGCATTCTTGGCACCGCCAAAGAGGGAGTCGATACGGACGAAGTCGGTGTTGACCGTGATGGAGGTTTTGCCGATGGAGGGGATGGTACCCGACGAGACATAGCTGTCGCCGCCGGCCACATCAGTGACACTGGTGCTGAAAGTCCTGCCGGTAAGCACCGTAGTACCCACAGCCACGCCGGGAGCGTTGTTGTCATACTTATAGTAGCCATTGCCACCGCCATAGACAGAGCCGATGTTGATTTCACCATTAGTGATACCACGGACGTTGCCGGTCTCTGTACCGACAGCGATGGTCGAACCGTTGGCACCGGCGACGGTACCAGCGATGTCATTGCCACCATAGACGGCAGAGATAGTGTCGCAGTTTACAATAGTCACAACCGTATTGGTTCCAACGTCGGCCATACGACCGCCACCAAATACAGCACCGCCGATACGCGGTTGAGTCTTGACCGGAGCCTGTGCCTGAACGGTCAATACCGCAAACAGGGCAAGCGCCAACACAAACAAAGTTCTAAATTGCTTCGTCATATATCGTAAAATAGTCTCTTTAGTTTTCATCATTTAGTGCCTTTTTACTGCTTTTTCTTTCATTTTTGGCAAACTATCGGATTGAATACAATATCCCCAATCCCTGCAAACATCTGACATCCAATCAACTGGACGCAAATGTGCATTGTTCACCAATCTGCAAATATAGGAATAATTATCAATTCCACCGCATTTTTAAACTTAAAAAATCTAAAAAAATGCAGAAAGTTTCAACCCGAACGCCCTTTGGCCCTTCCGGTTCCCGCTCCGGAAACAGCCCGACTCCTCCCCCGCCCCGCCCCGCTTCTGGAAGGGACCAACTCCGTCCGTTGTCCAGTTGTTGTCCAGTTGTTGTCCAGTTGTTGTCCAGTCGTGAACGGACAACAAACGGACAACAAACGGACAACAAACGGACAACGAACGGAGTTGGTATAGGGCTGTTGCGGTGTTTTTTCGTTATAACGCTATTCCGTTATGACGTTATAACGAAACAACGTCATAACGAAAAAATCTCCGGAGGGGGTGGCAATAATTTGCCGCCTACCTCCGGAGATTGGGTATTCATATTTCATCGCCCTCGTCGGGCCTGTCTATCAGTCGCCTATCTGGACGTCGGTGCTGCCGGTGACACCGGCGGCGTTGCCGCCGCCATAGACGTTGCCGTCAACAATGGTCTTGTTGATGATGAGCACTTTGGTGTTGCCGCTTACCTGAGCTGCGTTGCCGCCGCCATAGACGTTGTTGCCCACTGTCGACCAGTAGGTGTTGGGCGACGGGTCAGGTATGGCGGTGGTTTGGTTTGCAGCAGGGATGACGGTGGTCGGTTTGCCAACGGTAACCACAGGGTTGCCGGTGACGACAGCCGTTGCACCGAGACCGCCGCCGAAAACATCGTTCTCGATGGTTCCGTGGATGATGTTCACTTCGGGATAAAGACCTGTGTAGGTGCCTGTCGTAGGTGCCGTGTAGGCTGCCTGGTTGCCGCCGCCATAGACGTTGACAATTCTCTGTTCGTTGGGGCACAGAGTCGTGTCGACGTTGACATTGACGGTGATTTTACCTTGGATGACACCCTTGACATTGCAGCCGCCGAAGACGCTGTTCATATTACCGCCATAGATATTGACAGTGACATCGCCGGAGATTGTTTTTGCGGTGCCGTCAGGATCACCTTTCAAACCGCCATAGACGTTGTTCATCACGCCGCCCCAGATGTTGAGGGTCACGTTGCCGTTGACGTTGGCGTCGTTCGAAGCGCCGTAGACATCGTAAAGGCCTTCGGTGCCGCAAGGAATATTAATCTCGATGCTTCCGGTAGCAGCCTGGTTGCCGCCGCCGAAGACCTCTTTGATAAGTCGGGCGCAGGAGTTGCCGTCTGTCAGGTTGATGGTCGACGTACCACCAATAGTACCAAGGGTGTTGCTGCCGCCGAAGCAGGCGTCGATGATGCCGCCGTTGACGGTCAGCGTGGCATCGCCCTCAACATCGGCACCCGGGTTACCCGCGCCGGCACCGTTACCGCCAGCGAAGACGTAGTACATACGTCCACCGTCGATGACGACATCGTTCTTCGGGGTCTGGGCTGCGTTGCCGCCGCCGTAGACATACTCAATCGTGTTGTCGCAGTTGTGGATATGGACGTGGGTGAAGGCGCTGCCCTCGGTCGGCTCATAGAAGGCCAGGTTGCCGCCACCGTAGACTTCGTCGATAGCGTAGGCCGCCTGGGGGAAGTTGGCGTCGTCAACTGTGGTGGGTACGGGGTTGGGGTATCTATTGTCGGGCGATGCGGTGTGGGCAGTCTTGTAGACATCCACATAGACGTTGCCCTTGGGCGTGCCGGCCAGGTTGTTACAGCCGAACACCTTGCCGTGGATGGTGGGGCCGGAGCCGGTCATTCCGTCGGCACCGATATTGACGTGGACGGTGCCGTTGACAACAGCCTCAGTGATGGTGCTTGTGACATAGCCGTTGCCATCGAGGTTGGCAGCACCAAGACCGCCGCCATAAATATTGCCCGTCACCGAGCCACTGAGGATGTTGACGGTGGTCAAGTCGGCATAGGCGTCGTTGACGGTGCCGAGTGCCGAGCCGCCGTAGATGTCGCTGTAGATGGTGGCACCGTCGTTGGTATTCGATGCTCCGATATTGACTGTAATGTTGCCGTTGGTAAGGGTGCTGGCACCATAGCCGCCGCCGAAGATGCCGCTGGCGGGATGGTCAGCGTCGGTACCCACGGTGCCGCCAAGGATGTCGACAGTGACATCGCCGGTCACCGTACCCTGGCTGTTGCAGCCGCCATAGATGCCGGTGCTGACGCTGCCGGCGGTCATATTGATGGTTGCAGTACCGCTGCCGGCAGCATTGCCGCTACCATAGACGTTGGAAGCGTTGCCGCCAACGATATCGACACGCGAGTCGGTGCAGGAAGGAGCCGATACTGTTGCATCGCTGGATGCTACACGTATCGAATGATTGTCCTTGTCATAGACATTGTTGCCATCATAGTAATAGTCGCCGTTGCCGCCGCCGAAGGCGCTGCCGACGGTGCCGCCGCAGAGTACCACCTGCGAAGTGTTGCCGATGGTGCCGCTGATGTCGCTGCCGCCATAGATGCTTGCTGTATGCGTGCCGCCCTCAACGAGGACGAGGCTGTTGTTGGTCACACCGTTCATCTTGCAGCCGCCATAGACGGCACCCGAAACGGTACCGGCGCAGGTCTGGTTCACGTCTGAGCCGGCACCTGTATATGTGGCACGCAGGTGCACAAAGCTGCCTACGGAATTATAGGTCTCGCCGCAGGTGGAGGTGAAAGATTCGCCGCCGGTCATAGCGCCGGCGTTGCAGCCGCCATAGACATTCTTGGCCTGGCCGTTGAGCAGGATGATGTCGGGCACAATGGCCAGGTCACCCATATTGTTGCCGCCGTAGATGGTGTCAATGTGGTCGTAAGGCTCAGGAGCTCCGCCGCCACTGCCTTTGACGTTCATCAGCACGGTGATGCCGCCAGTTACGGTAACACCGTTACCACCGCCATAGACGTTGTTGATATGGCCGCCGTCATTGGCGCCGGCAGAGGTCTCGTAGCCGTCGATGTCGATGTCGACGAAGGTGACGGTCTGGATGGGTTTGTTGGTGATGTCGCACAACTCGCCGGTCATATTCTCATAGTCGTAGGCACCGTTGCCGCCGCCATAGACGGTGTTGATGTCGGGACGGCCGGTGACGCGGACGTATGTGTTGACGTTGAGGGCGTTGAGTTTGGTCTTGCCGTCAGAGGCCACACCGAACTCGGCGGGCAGCTTGCGGTTCGACACCTGGGCCACCTGGCCGGCGATGTCGTTGCCGCCATAGAGGGCGCCGCCAATGGTGCCGCCCGACACCTGCACGTCGTTGCTGCCGTAGACGGAGGCCATCTTGCCGCCGCCATAGACGTCGCCATTCACGGTGCCGCCGGTCATTATAACCGAAGCAAAGCCAACATAGGTGTTGTATTTTCCCTGGCGCGATGCGGAGCTGAAGCCCACAGGTGCCATATTGCCGCCGGCATAGACGTTGCCCTTGACGGTGATGCCGTTTTTCAGCAGGACGTGGGTCTCGTTGTGGGTGGGGATGGTCAAGCCAACGTAGTTGTATGCAGTGTAGTTGATGCCTTCGACATAGTGCACAGCGTCGTTGCAGTGGTAGCGGCCGTTGCTGCCGGCGAAGACGTCGCCGTGTACCGTTCCGCCCGAAGTCAGGACATAGGTAGCTCCATTGACATACTGGTCTTTCTCGGGATAGCTGCCTGCGGGATTGAGGGGTACGCTTCCCACGTCGCCGCTGATGTTGCAGCCGCCAAAGACGGTGCCGGCGTGGCCATTCTTCATCTCAACCCAGGTGCTGCGGGCCACGCTGCTCTTCTGGCAGCCGCCATAGATGTAGTCGACTACCATATTGGCGCTGTTCATCTCGACGTGGGTGCTGTAGTAGATGGTCTGTTCCACGCCGCCGAGCAACTGACCGTCGAAGTCGGCAGTGATGTCACCGGGGTCGGTGATAGATGCCAGCATATCGCCGGCGTTGCCGCCGCCATAGACAGTGCCTACGCTGCCCGACGTCAGGGTGACGGTGGGCAGACCGTTCATATCGGCAGCATTGTTGCCGCCAAAGAGGGTGCGTACATTGTAGAGGCCGCTGCCGTTCCAGGCGTAGGCGGGCGACTCCTTGACCGTCGGCGCGCCGGAGTAGGACTCGATGGCGTCGCTATAGGTGCTGCCGAAGGTGGGGGCGGTGCCGCTGGCCATCGGGCAGTTGACGGTGAGGTCTACCGACGCCACGTCGGCAGCGTTGCCGCCGCCAAAGACGGTGTCGGCCTGGCCGCCGGTGACGTTGATGATGACGTTGCGGCCAGCCACCTTGTTGCCGCCACCAAAGAGGTAGCGGATGCCGAAGTCGCGGCCGAAGCCAGTGGTATAGGTATTCTGAGGACCACGAGCGGCATCCGTCAGGTTGGTCTTGGTGCCGGCCAGCTCTATATGCTGGTTGCTGCCGTTACCCAGCGTACCGCCGAAGTTGTTGCCGCCAAAGACGGAGAAGATGGTGCCGCCGTTGATGGCGATATGGGTGTTGTCGCCGGAAGTATTGTTGATGAAAGCATTCTTGGCACCGCCGAAGAGGGAGTCGACCTTCACGGCATTGTTGGTCACCGTGATGTCGGTCTTGCTGATGGCCGGGATATTCAGCGTTACGGGTTCTCCGCCGGTATTCGTCCATACGGCATCTCCCACGCTGTTCTGTTGCGTCATAGCGTTGACGCTGCCGCTGGCAGCCACGCTATGCGAGGTATTTTCGTCGTCAGCTGCAACAAATGAGGTGCCGTTGTAGGCATAGTAGCCGTTGCCGCCGCCATAGACAGAGCCGATGACGACTTTGGTTGAGATTGCGCCTGAGTTGTAGGCTGTAGCGTTGGCATCGCCGGCATTGACGCCCAACGTGATGGTGGAACCATTGGCGCCCACCACAGAACCGGCGATATCGTTGCCGCCATAGACAGCGCCAATGGTGTCGCAGTTGATGACGATGACTTCGGTCTTGCCGTTAACGTCGGCCATACGGCCGCCGCCAAAGACAGCACCATAGATCAGGCAGCTGTTAACGTTCTTGCTGGTGAAGCTGCCTGTGGCCGAAACGGGAGCGGTCAAGTATGCACCATTGCAGAAGGCGGTGACGCGGTAGTCGTATGCTGTGTTGTTGTCCAGTCCGGTGATGGTGTAGCTGGTTTCGCCCTCCACCTCGGCGCTGCTGGCCGAGGTCCAGTTGTCGGACGATTTTTTCCATTCCACCTTGTACTTGGTGGCCGTGGCGTTCCACGTCACGGTGGCGCCTTCATAGCCCACCGTGGGGGCTGCCGCCTGTGCGGGGTTCTGGCAAGTGGTCTGGACTTCGATGTCGACCGTCTTGGTCATCGTTGCTGCCGACTCGCCGGTGCCGAAGGTCACCGTCAGGGTCAGCGTGGCGGTCTTGTGGCCTGTGGTGTTCTCGGTGCGATAGTAGATGGTGGGGGCAGAGGTCGATGTCGACGTGGTGACGTCCGAACCGCTTTCGAACGACAGGTATTGTGCCCCTTCGCCAGTGAGGGTCCACTCGTACTGGGTGGCCGAGGCGCTGGAGGCCGAAGCCGTGGCGGGGACATCCGTTCCGTGGTTGCTGCCACCCCAGAAGTTGAACGTTCTGGTCGCTGTAGGCCGAGGTCTGCTCTCGCCGGTTATCTCGTTGAAGGAGTAGGAGGTGTAGGCTGGCGTGTAGTTGTAGCTGTATGCGCTTACCTCCGCCGTCGGGGTCTGGCTTGAGGGGTATGTCATTGTCGTCGATGCCGTCAGGGATGTCAGACCGCCTGTCGGCGTGCCGGTGACCTCGAGGGGATGCTCGGTGAATGTGATGTCGTATGCACGGGCGGCGTTGGTTGTCATACTGTAAGATTGAGTGCTTGTAAGCTTCCAGGTCGAGCCGTCGTATTCCACCCAGTAGACCTCCCAGCACTCGCCGGCATCGTCGTCCCACTCTGACCCGGCGGCGGTGCAGGCTGTCTCGTTGGCAATGCCGATAACCTGATGGCCGCGGGCAAGGCCGACACCGTCCCAGTTATAGAAGTAGTAGTCTAGGCCGGTGTTGCTCAGCTGATAGGCCGCCGGTTTGTCGGCCGACAGCGACATGGTTCCGTTTGGTGCCATCGGGGCAGAGAGGTAGCGCAGCGCTCCGGTGCCATCCTCAAAATAATAGTTGTGGTTCTTGCCGGTGTGGTTGTACTTGGTGCCGGTGTACCACAGGCAGGTGGCAGGGTCGAAATCGGTAACGTCCTGCAGCACGCACACTCCGGGACTGTTCTCGATGTGAGCCAGGTAGTGCGTGGAGCCGTCACTGCCGTCTCGGCTGATGTTCTTCTTGATGACCACCGGGTTGTCCGTGCCCTGTGCCATCACAGTTCCGGCAAGGGTCACTAAAAGCAGTCCCAGCAAAAAGATTTTTTTAGTGTAATTACTTGTTGTGTTCATATTATTAAGTTGTTTTTTCTTCGTTTTTAGTGTCTTTAAGGTCCTTAGGGTCTTTTGGGTCAGTTGCCATTCACAATCACCTTGGTGTTGCCGCCGATCTCGCCTTGGTTGCCGCCGCCATAGACGTTGCCATAGACGCGGGCGCCGCCCAGCAGACGCACGTCGGTGTCGTTGGTCACGGCTGCTGCGTTGCCACCGCCAAAGACGTTGCGGCCAACGATACCACGGTTGATGATTTCAACGTAGGTGCTACCGGTGATCTTGCCTTGCGAGTCGTCGACCGGGTCGCCGAAGCCGCCGCCATAGACGTCGTAGGTCACCTTGCCGTTACGCACGCTGACGTTGGGGTAGCCACCAGAGGGGTACGAGTAGGCAGCCTGGTTGCCGCCGCCGTAGACGTAGCCCACATACCAGCCACAGTCCTCATCCTTGTCGATGATGACGTTGATGGTGCCGCTGATGGTGCCGCTGAAGTTGTTGCCACCGAAGACACGGTTGATGATGCCGCCGTTGATGGTCAGCGTGATGTTGCCCGACACATCGGCTTTGTTGGCGCCGCCATAGACGTCGCCGATGCCTTCCAGTTCATAGCCGTAGCGGTCGCTGCCCGTGGCTTCGACAAAGTCGCCAGTACAGCCTATAGTAATGCTGCCGGCCTGACTGTTAGCCATATTGCCGCCGCTGAACACCTCGCCGATCTTCATCGGACAGGAAGCGTGGCCAGCCTCGGTCTGTTTGGCGACGTTGACGGTGATGTTGCCGCCAATGGTGCCGCTGGTGTTGTTGCCGCCAAAGACGTGGCGGATGACGCCGCCGTGAATATTGAGGAGCACATTGCCCGTCACGTTGGCAGCACTGACCGTACCGTTGCCGCCGGCAAAGACGTAGCCTATCGAGTCGCCACCATAGATGGTGACGTTGGTGCCGGCCACGTCGGCAGCGTTGCCGCCGCCATAGACATATTCAATACTGTTGTCGCAGTTGTGAACCTTAACCACAGGGGTACCTGTGTATCCGGCCTTGTTGCCGCCGCCATAGACGGCATCGAGGGCATATTCGCGGCCGTCGGCGGGGTCGTCGGTGCCGTAGATGTCAACGTTGACGGTGCTCTGCGGGGCGCCCTTGACGTTGTTGCAGCCATAGACGGCTCCCGAGCCGTCCTGATGCGTAGAGTGGATGCCGCCGCCGTTGACGGTCACCTGCACGGGACCGTAGACGTCGGCAGCATAGGTGTTGTTTCCAAGTCCGCCGCCGTACAACGAACCGTGGATCTTACCGGCATTCATCGTGACGTTGGTCACGGCATTGGCAGTGCGGCTGTTGTTGCCGTTGGTCTTGCCCTGGGCGCTGCCGCCATAGACATCGCCGTAGATTGTGACGTAGTTTTCGGCTCCAACGCTCTCGCCGATGGTCATATTCACCGAGCCCAGCACGCGGGTTGCGTTACCCAAGCCACCACCGTGGACATAGCCAAGATGGTCGGCATCGACACCAATCTGGCCACCATTTATTTTTATGGTAACGTTGTTGTTGATATTTCCAGACACGTTACTGCCGCCATAAAGACCGTCTGTGACAAGGCCGCCAGTCATAGTGATATTCACTGTCTGACCAAAACGCTGGTTGGCACCGCCAAATACGTTGGCCATTTTGCCGCCAAGGATGAACATATTGGTCGTGTGTCCTGTTCCAACATATCCATAGTTGCCGCCACCGTATACACCTCTTGATATTTCGGCATTGTCGGCAACAACCACGTTAGAGTTGTTAACCTCACCAATTTCATAGTCTGCGCTATAGCCTGAACCAGCTCCAAAGACGTTGCCACCTTTAGAGGTTGAAATTGTGGGGTCAGCATTCGTGTGTTTCACTTGGGCATTTCCACCCACATATATTTTAGTGTCGCCATTGACAGTGCCGCCACTACCAGTCTGGGTGCCGTTACACCCACCGGCAATCCAGCCATTGACTGTACCTCCGGTCAATATCATTACTCGGTCACCAACAGCCTGGGCAAAAGCAGCAGCGCCATAAATTGAAGTGCGTATTGTTCCACCTTTTACACGAACCATAACAGCCCAGCCACCGTCATTTACACCATAATTAGTTGATACATTATTCATAGCACCGGCAATACCTGCCATCTCGCCACCTTCGACTATTATCCGTCGCTTGCCTATGTACCGAAGGTTACCATTGCCTGCTTGAGAACTACCCAAATATATAGATTGATCACCGCCAGAGGCGTTTCCCGTAATTCCACTATGGAATGTTCCACTCTTGATATTCCAGTCGAAGGTCATATTGTTACGGTTCCCTGTGCCTGAAAATGTCAATGTTGTTCCTCCGTAAATACTACCGGCCGAAGCTGCAATTGCCAATTTGCTGTTGTCTTCTTTGGCTCGGTCATAGTCGCTGCCGAAAATAGCTTTCGCAGTAACAACACCGGAATAGGTTCGTCCTTGACCAGTCAAGTAGAAGTTCTGATAAGATCCGCTTTCCAAGCGGAGACGGTAATTCAGAGTGGTTGCATTGGCATTAGCACCATAGACATTTTGTGCCACGTATGTACCAGATGCTTCCACACCTCGTCCGATAGTGATGTTACGGCCACCGGCGTTCATCGAGGAGTTATTTCCACTTATTATGTAATATTCCAATTTAGATGCTGCCGACGGATTTCCAATTCCCATCGAATTACGATTGGCAAGGGTTGCGGCCGTAGTGCCATTCGTAGTTCCATTTGGATAGAATGACGAGTATGTACAAGGTGTTGAACTTCCAAATACATTATTACTTGTTCCGCTCCTCCCAACACTGAAGTTTCGTTCTACAGAGTTATAACCTCTGCTGAATGTCGTTCCTGTAGTGACCTCAGCCAATGCCCACATAGCCTCGAGCTCCACCTTCATCGACGTGGCGTTGTTGGCATTGGTCTCGCCAGCATCGGAAGGCTGGAAGTAATACGTGGTCTCGGCATCTACCATATCGCCTACAGCCAGAGCGGTGCCGCCGGTAGAGGCGGTATAGATAGCACCGTCGGTCATGGACTTGATGCGCCACTTGTAGAAGCCCGTGTAGGCGCTGACAGTATAGGTACCTTCCACCTTGAAGACCTTCAGGTTACCGCTTTGGGGATTAAGCCCGGACTCGTAGATGGTCGCACCGCCGTCATAGCTGAGCGTGAAGGAACATTCGTCGTTCTTACCGCCACCTGCACTCCACGACAGAGTGACGGTGACACCGCTGCTGACGGTGAAGGTCTGCGTCTGCGTGCTGCCCGAAGCCAACTGGAAAGTACGTGTGGCACTACCGTCGCTGAAGTTAACCAGCAACTGGCTGTTCCAGCCGTCACCGCCGGCATCATTCATGACCAGTCTCAGCGTTTTCGTTCCGGAATAGGTGGTCACGGCAGGACGCACGTAGAAGGGATTCGGTATCAGCTCGTAGGGGAATCGGCCGTTGGCATCGCGCTCCAGCGTCTTATAATATAAGAAGGTGTGACCCTCTTCGCCGATGCCCACCTTCACGTCGGCAGGCGTCGTCGTCTGGTTGAAGGTGTTGGCAGCGGGAGCCGCGGCATTGGCGGTGCTCAGGTTGTTCCCGCCATAGCCATAGTACGTGATCTGCACGTTGCGGGGATAAGGCGAGTGCAGCTGGTCGGGATAACCTGTGGGCAG